>Ga0172381_10002655_pt1 | contig 19520 bp, 26 predicted proteins | sample Leawel6488metaG_FD_119754 | JGI IMG/M metagenome (GOLD analysis project Ga0172381, IMG submission 119754) | Leachate microbial communities from a municipal landfill in Southern Ontario, Canada - Leachate well 64-88 metaG | ecosystem: Engineered > Solid waste > Landfill > Unclassified | place...
ATGTCAGAAATATCTTCATTTTTATCGTAGTTGAATAATTCTGGATGTGTTGTATTGTTTGGGGCGACTACAACTGTTTTAGTTGCAAACCCTTCAATATTATAAAATCCGAATCCTTCTCCTAACGTAGTACTAAGAATACAATCAGAACAATTATATACACGATTCAATGAATCAAGAGATATACCAAGGTGGGATTTGAAATTAGCTGGAGTTCCCCAGTTTTTTCCGTATTCGAGTATTCTATAGTTTCTGGCAAATTCCTGTAATGAACCCCATGCGTCAGTTTCCTGAGCATTTATATATAAGAATGAATCTGGTCGTCTTTTCAAAAATTCAGCAAAAATTGCCAATGTTCTAGCCAAATCTTTTCTCATTTGATTTCTAGCAACGGCACTAATCAAAAATGTATTCTCGCCAACAAGACCATTAAAGAATTTACTTCTAAATTCTTTTTTCTCAGCATCAGAGATAGGGTGAAAATCAGTTGTATTAATTCCATGATAAATAGTTTTCATTCGATCAACAACTTTAGTTCTTGGTCCAACGTCTGCTTTACTAATTTCCTGTTTACAATATTCAGTATAAGCCACAGGATAATCAACTAAACTAATTGCATTTTGTACCCAATTTTCTTTTACAGCAGAGTCAATTGGCCAATAAGCAATAGTTTTAAATTGTAATTCTGGTGGTACTTTTGGAGACTTTTTAAATATCTCCTGGGAATCTTTTATAATTCTCATCGTTCCTTTATTAAAGACAGGGATATTCTGTTCAAGAATAAATGGGTCATTGAGGAGAAAGACAATGTCCCATGGAGGTTTTAAATCTGGGTCTTTTCCTAATAAAGCTGAAACCAATCTTGGTCTTCCATGAAAATCTCCGCCATCTGCTTCGATGCTCATGTGCGCAGGATAAATTCGGTAAGGATGTTTATCAGGGTCTTTGTATCCTCCACGTTCATTGATACCTATAACATCAATTAGATATTTACCAGTTGATGCCAATCTTCTTAAAATATTTCTAGTTACAACTCCAAATCCAGTAGCACAATCTGGGGTATCTCCCCAAAACAAAATTTTAATAATCTTTTGTTGTTTTACTTCTGCAGGTTTATTTTTTCTTTCTTTTTTAATCTTTTTTTGAGACATTTTTATTATTAATTTATAAATTATGATGTTATATCTTTCATGTTAAAACAGTGACCATTTTTATTGATGGTATTTGAACCTGGAATATATGTCCAACTAGTACCAGAATTAGTGGTTTTTGTTGTTGATGATATTCCCGAACAAGTGACTTCAAAATAATCATTACTTAAATCTTCTTCTTTAAATCCACAGATAGAACATTCCTTTATAGCTTTACCATCTTGGTAAATTAATGACCAATTGTGTTCTCCTTCTAATTTATGTACTGTTAAATCACTGTCTTTCATTTTTCAAATGGACCTTTCATAGAAAATCTCTTTGCATCATCATTTGAGATTACACTCCCATGTGGGTCAAAATTCCACTTATTAATAAAATAAGAACGATTTTTATCGTATGTATCTCTATTTCTTAAATCTAAATCTTCATCTATTTTAATAGTTCTAGAACCATAATGATAAAAAATGGCTGAAGTAGTTTTACCTGCCCCTAACTTAGTTCTTAAGAGTCTTTGATGCATGTCGCCATCTTCAAAATAAGCAGGAATAAAATTCTCGTCAAATAATCCAGGGAATGGTTCTCTAGAGTTTATTTCTAATTTTAATAGTTTATCCTTAAAATCATTTTTCACCATGAAACATGAAAAGTGGGGATGGTCATCAAATAAGTTTGTATATTCAACTCCTTCCATCATGGTTGATATTGCTTTTCTATTTTCTTCATAACTATTGCCTTTCCACTCAGCGGCACTCCATAATGAAAATTCCTTATGTTCTTCAGCAAATTTTATTAGATTATCGACACAATCTTTATGAAGTATCAAGTCATTATTAGGGATAAGAATATAATCTGATTTATTTGCGATACCGTCTTCGATTATATAATTCCATGATGAAGCCAACACATTACCTTTAGGATTTACAACCACTCTTGCTCCAACTCTTTTCGCCAGCGAATCTAACTCTGACTTTAAAGACGGAATACAAAAATTTTGAATAATAACGATATCTTTTTCATGTTCTGTCCTAATTGATTTTATCGTTTCCTCCGTAAACTCTAAATGCAAATCATATGATATATAAACGGGTATTCCAATTGTTATCTTCATAAATTATTTTGAATATTAACATTTTTTGCTGGGGCATCTGTAATCAACACGTCTGTTGTTAAAATCATTTGCCCTACTGAAACAGCATTGATTAAAGCCGATTTTGTAACTTTGGCTGGGTCAATTATTCCAAATTCATACATAGAACCCATTTGACCAGTTGCAGCATTATATCCATAATCGGAATCCATACGAGATGAAATTATATTTGTTCCTTTAATATTGTTAAAAATATATCCATCATCTTCACCACAATTTTTAGCCAACATCCTAATTGGCTGTTCAAGGGCATATTTTAGAATGTCAATTCCAATCTGTTCTTCAGGAGAATCAACTTTCGCATCAGATAATGCAAATGATGCTTTAAGGAGAGCCACACCACCACCTGGAAGTATTCCCTCCTCAATGGCTGCCTTAGTAGATTCGACTGCGTCTTTTACTCTCTCAAGACGTTCTTTCATTTCAACTTCAGTAGAACCACCAACCTGAAGGACAATTGCGCTACCAACGAGTTTAGATATTCTTTCTAATAATTTTTCTTTGTCATACTCAGAAGTTGATTTTTCAATCTGAATTTTTAATTTGGCAACTCGAGCATTAATATCATCAATATTTCCTTTTCCACCAATTATCTTTGTCTTTTCTTTATCAGAGGTAACTGAATCTGAATGTCCGCAAACATCGATATCTACAGTATCAAACTTCATACCAACATCTTCGGAAATAACTTTACCTCCAGTTAAAATAGCAATATCCTCGAGTATCTCTTTTCTACGATCACCAAAACCAGGTGATTTAATAGCCACTGCATTGAAAGTATTCTTGACTTTATTAACAACAAGAGATGCCAACGCTTCACCATCTACATCGTCTGCAATAAGAACAAAACTCTTAGATACTTTCATTATCTTTTCAAGTAAAGGTAAAATTTCTTGGATTGAGCTAATTTTTTTATCAGTAATAATGATATAAGGATTGTCGATTACTGATTCCATATTATCAACATCAGTCGCAAAATATGAAGAAATAAAACCAGAATCAAATTCCATACCAGTAGTCTCTTTAGTTTCTAAGAATAATCCTTTACCTTCTGCTACACTAATTAAACCATCTTTACCAACTTTAGTGACAGCATCAGCAATTATTTTACCTATCTCTGGGTCTGCTGATGAAATTGTAGCAACCTGTTCTATAGAAGAATAATCATTAATATCAATTGGTTTTTTAAGTTTGTCTAACTGTTCAATAACAATTTTAAGACCTTTCTCAAGACCTCTACGAATAGTCATTGGGTTAATTCCAGCCGTAACATTTTGTAGACCCTTAACAACAATAGCCCGAGCTAACAGAGTTGCGGTAGTAGTTCCGTCTCCTGCAATATCATTAGTTTTTGAAGCAGCTTCTTTGAGAAGTTGTGCGCCCATGTTCTCATAAGGATTATCTAACTCTATTTCTTTAGCAACAGATACTCCATCATGAAGAACAGTTGGACCACCCCATTTTTTATCGATTGCAACATTGCGACCTTTAGGACCAAGAGTAGTAACAACAGCGTCTGCGAGAATATTAATACCATTTAAAAGTGATTGACGAGCATCTGCTCCAAATTTCAATTGTTTTGCCATTTATTTATTTAATTTATTAATTTAGAGTATTATACAACATTTTTAAGAATGTCACTACCCTTTGTGTGTTTTTGCCATCACATTGATAAAGTGATGCAATTTGGCGTTGTTCTTCTTTCAAATAGGCGTTACCTAAAGAAGAAGACATTCCAATTGGTGCTCTTTCTATTTGATTTATATTTTCATCTCTATTGTAAAAATCTGGTGGAATATCATTACGACCATGAAAAATAACTGGTTTATCCATTAAAGATGTTTCTACTGATAAAAATGATTCTACACAGACTATTCCACTAGATGCTTTAATAACCTTATAAATATAATCAATATCTTCCATCTTGTCAGAAATTATCTTAAAATCTTTTCCCTCAGATAAAAAACTCATTTTTGTAGGGGTAGGGTCTGAAACTCCAGGGTGAACTTTGAAAACTACTGGCAACGGAGAGTTTGGAATAAGATGTTCAACATATTCACGATATACTCCATCAGAAATAACACTAGAAGGAGATATAGCAAGATAAAATGAATTAACTCCAACTTCCTCGTAAATACCAGACAAATCAATGTCTGAATTTTTTATCCTATATAAATCATCTAGTTTTGGTATTCCTAAGTTAAGTATCCTATCATAACCATATTTATCTCCTAACCACTTATGGTCTTGTTCACACCCAACCAAGTAATAACTAAATTTATTCATATCTCTATCCCAAAATTTGTCACATAAATTTAAAGCAGAATCCCAGGCGTGTTGCATTAAGACTGTTTTTCCGCCAGTGTTCATAAAGTATTCACACATCTCCCAATTTTGACCCATATGCATATTACACATAACTACTACTTTCCAATTAGTTTTGTCATCTGTTGTTTTAATACCTAAATTTTTACACAAATCTATTGTCTCTGAACTGTCAGAGTAAACTACTCCGTCAAGTTCTTTGATAACGTTATACATCCAGTGAATTTCCCAATAACAGTGAGCAAAAAATAATATTTTATCCATTTGGTTTTGTTACGACTGCATTTATAACTCCCTGATTATAGTGTTCACTAAAACTGGTTTCTATCTGAATATTAACAAATCCAACTTCTTTCAACATTTGACCGAGTCTCCAATCAGAAAATCCTGTTCTATGATATTCACCATCATGACACTGTAATCCAAAAATTGTTTGCAACTTCCATCCCCATCTATCCTGGTCTGGAGTATCCATAAAATCTTTTAATACCCATACTAAATCTGGAACTTCTATCAGCCATTCTCCACCTGGTTTTAATATTCTATAAATAGAATACATTGCAGGAAAAACGTCTTTTTCACTTAAATGTTCGAGTACGTGAGTAGTTAAAACTTCATCGACAGAGTTATCTTTGATAGTTGTCAATTTAGTAATATCATCTTTTATATCAGCATTGGCATAAAGATCAACTGAGGTATAACCTTCAATAATATCTCCACCACTACCAATATTATATTTTATTTTTTCTTCCATCCGTGTTTAGTTGCCCAATCGATAACTAATTTTATGACATAATCAATTTCTTCATCGGGCATATATGGATAAATTGGTAAACTAACTATTTGTTCATAAACTTCTTCAGTATGCGGACAATATTCTTTATATTTCTTAAAGGCTTTCATCATGTGAAGAGGGGGAAAATGAACACTACATTTGACACCGTTGTCTTTCATGTAATACATAAATTTATCTCGTTCTGGCATAACAATTGGATACAAATGCCATGGTGATCTATCTTCTTTAAATCCAAAAGCATCATTATATTTTTTAGCAACTCTTTCCCTATCAGTATTCATTGAGTCGAGTTTTTCCAATTGAACTAATCCTATTGTTGCGGCAACATCAGTTGAATTTGCTTTCCAGCCTAAGAAATCAGATTCAAACCACCAATAGGCATCACCAGTTTCATACATTTTCTCTCTCTCATAAATAGCATTAGCATTACCATAAAGTCTAGCCTTTTTATACCAATTTGATTCTTCTTCTGATTCACAGGCAATCATTCCACCTTCACCAGTTGTCATACACTTTGTAACATAGAAAGAATATGCCTGTCTGGGACCATGATAGCCCCCACGAACGATTCTATGAGCAGAATCTTCAACTAATACATTATGGAACTTTTCATCCATATCACATCGTTTCCCAGCAAAATGAACTGGAATAAAATAATCACATCCAGCGGTACATGTTCCTTCAATTGTAAATGGTTGACCAAACCAACTAATATCAACAAATTGAATGTTTGCGCCCGCATGTATAGGCGCAAGAGCCGTAGCTGCACACGTGAGAGAAGGAACTCCAACCGTAATTTTTTTTCTTTTTTCTCTTGGGGTGTCTTTGAAAACATATTCGCAAGCGAGTGTTAAAGCAGCGGTGCAATTATCAACCATAACACAATATGGAGCACCAATATATTCAGCAAATTTCTTTTCAAATTCTTCTGTCTTTTTTCCAAAAGTAAGCCAACCAGACTTAACTTGGTCATAAACTGCTTTTGCTTCTTCTTCTCCTACTGACGGTTTGTAAAAAGGAACGTTCATTCTATTCTCCTTATTGTCATAAATGCCTCAGCAAGTGGGACATTTATTTCGGAACCTCTAAATTGAGCCATATAAGTGATACCTTCTATCGATCTAGCGTGAGGAAATTGTCGAAGTTCTTCGATATAGGTTTCTGCCATTACTTTTATTTTAAATTTCAAGTCTTTCCTGTCTATAGGGATATAGGTATCTGGTTTAAATGGAGACAAACTAACTCCAGCAGAACCAGGGGTCTCGTATGCTAAAATTTCTTTTATTCCAGATTGAGGGCGACAGGCGACTAGAGTGGCTTCAGAAATTATTTGGTGATCTCTATTTAAATCTCCAATAAAATGGGTAAAAACAATATCTGGTTTAAACTCATTTATTTTTTTCTCAATTTCGGTAATGAAAATATTAATTGGATAAATATCAAATTTTTGGTCACGTTCATCATTTCTCCCATTATCAGCAATATAAATAGAGACATTACTTCCCTCTCTATTAAATTTATTCCATGTTCCTCCACAACCTAAAATTTCATCATCTGGGTGAGCTGCTATAATTAAAACTTTCATATTATTGGTCCATTAATAAACAATTGATGGATAAAAGACCATTTAGTTGGTGGAATATATTCTTGAATGTCCACCTTAATATTTGCCTTTTTAAATTCTTCAAAGTCTAAATAATCTCTCCCCATTATACCAGAATAATATTCCGTTGCGTTAAACTTGTTACAAATATCTAAAACCAAACTACTTCCTTTAGAATTTATATTTAAGGCAGAAGACCTAATTATTTCAGTTTTTATATTAAATAATTTTACAAACTCAATTAACATAACAAAGTTTATTTCTGCTAAATTAGTTCTGTTTCCAGCATCCTTGTAAATTTCTTTTATAATTGGAAAATAATCATTAAAATATTTTTCTTTCCCATATCTTTGTCTTATAATATCCAAATGGGAAACAACCCAATTATAATGGTCTGGGGCGCATTCCGTGTATGTTTGACCAAATTTTCCAGAATGTTTGATAGGGATAGTCAACCATTTATCATCTCCATTTTCATCTGGAATTCTATTCCTATTGTCAAAACTATTTTTTGAGAATTGGACAGTATCCAGATAAATAAAAACATCTGAATTTTTAATTTTTTCTAAATAACCAAGCCATGGTAAATAGGCAGGTTGGTGAATACTAATTTTCATTGCCTTTAAAAATATTAACTGTTGTTCCTTTTCTCTTTACAAACGGTTCTTCACATTTTTTGGCGAATTCATAATCTTTTTTATAATAATCTTTTCTGATAATTAGTTTCCCTTTGACATCTCTATAAACTAAAGAACATGGTGGGATAGTTATGTTTTTAAGAATTACTCCAGCTCCAATAACTGAATGATGACCAATGTTAGTTCCTCCAAAAATTCCAGAATGAGAACCAATAAAAACGTGTTTACCTATATAGATATCTTTCTTTTGAACAACTAGTGATTTCTGTATAGTTCGATTGTGACTATCGGCACAATTGATTACAACAAATGATGCGATATCAGTATCACTTCCAATAAAAACAGTTGCTCCTTTTGCATAAACTTCTGAGAAACCTCCAATATAGACATCTTTTTCAATTATAGGGTTACCATTAATCCAAACAAAAGGATGGTAAGGATTATCTTTGTTATCAATTACCCAACACAATATTTTACGAAGTATTTTTTTTATCATTTTTGAATTATCAAATCGTACCTCTTTTCTGGTTCATAGTTAGATAAAATTGTTTTGTAATTATATCCTTTACCTAAAAATGCGGGATCAAAAGATGCCATTCCGTCACGAGAGTCATGAACAACAGCTGAATCAAATACGTCACCAAAATAAATTAGTCCATTTTTTTTACAAACACGAACTGCTTCTTTAATTGTTTCTAAAGCTTCTTCATCATTACAATATTGTAAAACTGCAATACAAATAACTTTATCATAAGAATTATCTTTAAATGTTGATAAGTCATCACTTCTTAAACAAAATATTTTTGTATCTTTATACTTTTCTTCTAAAAACTTAGATACAGATGGATTGGCTTCAACAAACGTTATTTTTTTAACTGAATGTATTAATTGGTCATCCAATAAACCATTACCACAACCGACATCCAAGATTTCGTCTCCTCGAGATAATTTTAATAATTTTATTAGTCTTTTTGCAGTCAAAGAATAATCGTAAGTATCTGGTCTCAAATTTCCAGAATTACCAAATGGTACGTTCCCATCGGAAAAACAATTTAAATAACTAGATGGCATATTTAGATATCTCCTCAAGTCTAATTAAATCTGAAATAGTGTCCACAGACATATGTTTCAAATCCAACTTAAAACAATTAACATCATGATTTTCAAAATATAAAGTAACATGTTCTTTTTCTTCGTTAGTCATTTTTGGATAATACTTTTTTAAAGCATTATATTCTACCACTTCAGCATTCATCCCGTCAGGCATACCTTCGGTTACGAGGTAATCTGGTCTTATTTTTTTATATTGTTCAATAGCATAATCAATTACCCATGGTTGTATAAAAGGAGAGTCTGCACAAACACGAACAAAATCTTTTATTCCATAAAAATCACAAACTGCTCCAAATCTACCAGCCACATCATTTTCTGGACAAGCATCAAATATCTTAACATTATAGAACTTTTTGAAATTAAGAAGTTCCCTTTGACTTGGACCAAATGGAATAGCAATTATAATGTCATCAATATTTTTGCATTGTTGCAATCTTTCAATTACATTAGATAACATAGTTTTACCATTTATTATCTGTAAAACTTTTCCAGGGAATCGTGTTGAGGTAAGTCTAGCTTGGACGATAGCTTTCACATAACCTCCTAAAAAATGTCAAATCTTTAACAATATCTTCTTTGCGTGTTTTGGTAATATTATCAGTCTCGATGGTTATTGTTGCATCGTTGGGAAATAAAGGAACAACATAACTCCAATCAATTTCTCCTGTTCCTAATAACAAATGATCAGTTTCTCCCTTACAATCAGTGACGTGAAAATGTTGTGGCATTTCATCAAAAAAGTCTTTGACTAATTTTCGGTTATCTAATTTAAGTTGATTGGCTGTTATCCATGCGTGAGATATATCAAAAGTAAAAAAACATGGCATCTCAGATGGCATATAGGAAACACATTCATCTCCAAAACTTGTTTTATAAGGCATGTTTTCTTCCAATATCCACTCTAAAGATAATTTTGGATTTTTTTCTTTACCTTTAAAACTATCTCCTACAATTCCTGGGTCAAATACAATTGAATCAAAAGGACAAATAGTTGAGACATCAACTGCGATATTCATGTATTTTTCAACATAGTTTCCTCTATCTCCGTTTTCTGGATGAATATGAGTTACAAAAAATTCATTATCTTTTGTGAAGATTTCTCTCCATTGTTGAACCTGTCTAACTGTTATATTTGGTTTAATATGTAGTTCTAAGAAATCAAGGAGTCCTTCTTCATTTAATTTCTTAAAAAAAGGTACCATCTTTAAATCATTAGACCCACAGGCAGTTCCTATTTTCATTCTTCTTGTGTAAACAAATATTCATATTTTTCAGCTCCAAGATATTTTTCGATATGTTTTTTCATATCAAAACCAGCTTTTTGTAATTCACTAGTAATAAATTTATCTTGTTCCATTGGACTTTTTGAGTTAAGTTCCATAGCACATATTCTCAATGTTTTCATAGGAGTGTCTCCATTACTCGAATACTTTTAACCATTTTCTCAAATTCACTAAAAGAAATAGAACATGGGGCATCAATGTCTGTATCAAAACATTTAACATGTTTTTCTATAACTGTCGCACCTCGAGAAACTGCAATTAAAGAACTTTCAATAAAAGGGAAATGGTCTGAATAACCAAGATTAGTTCCAATTGTAATTTTTTCTTGGAGTCTATTTAATATGTTAAAATCGACATCTTTTGTCTCAGGAGGATATTTTGATATACAATAAAAAACTGTCTCTGGTTCATTATCATATTTATCCAACAAATCTCTTACAGCCCTGAAATCAACATGTCCCATCGAAACTAATACTGGTCTTCCAAGTGACATAAGATAATTAACAAACTCGACATCAGTTGCAGAATCAGAAGCTACTTTAAAACGTTTAGTTCCAATACTTTTCAATTTATCGGCACTTTCTTTTTCACCTGGAGTACATAAAAAATTTAAACCAAGTTTTTCGACATGTCGTTTTAATGACAACCAATCTCCAAACGAAAACTCGACATCTTTAAAAATTTTATAAAGAGGGTCATCTTGCTTATAAACTAAATCTGGATTCACCATTTGGAACTTAACCGTATCAACTCCAACTCTTTTTGATTCTTCAATCATATAGTGTGCTTTATCTAAATCACCAGAATGATTGATTCCAATTTCTGCAATTATTTCGATTTTAGCCATTCTATTGTTCTCCTTAATCCCTCTCTAAATTCAATCTGAGGGAGAATTGATAATCCGTAATTATTTAATAAATAATGAGTGCATGCTTGAAGTTTATCAACTTCTCCTGGACGTGCAGTAGTATGAATAGGTTCAATATATGTTCCCAATATAGAGTTAATTAAATTAACTATTGCATTAATTGTTACGGTCTCTCCAGTTCCTACATTGATTGGTTCACCCGCAACATTAGAATTTTTAGGAATCATTTCATAGATACGAACGACATCATCGATGTAAATATAATCTCTCTCTTGATATCCATCTCCAAATATTATAGGTTGTTCGTTATTTAATATTTTATTAATAAATTTTGGAATAACAGCCCCATTAACATCAGCTGATTGTCTTGGACCAAAGATATTAAAAAACCTAGTTCTATAAACTTCTAAACCATATAAATCATGATAATTACCACATAACTTATCAGCCGCTAACTTAGATACAGCGTATGGACTTTGAGCATAAGTTTGACTGTTCTCGCAAATTATATCCTGATGACCTCCGTAAACTTCACTTGTTGAAGCAAATACCATTTTCTTCCCATATCTTCGACATGCATTAAGAATGTTTTCAGTTCCTCGTAAATTTATATCCATAGTTTCCTGTGGATGAGAGATAGATTTATCAACATTTATCTGAGCAGCTAAATGATAAATAATGTCTGCCCATTTAACCATTTCTTCGATGTCCTCATAATAACGAATATCACCATATTCAGTTTTAAATTTGGTACTAGTGTGTCCACATGCATGGGAAAAATTATCTAAGCCTTTTACATCATATCCTTTATCTATGAGATATTCTCCCAAGTGAGAACCAACGAAACCAGCTGATCCAGTAATTAAAACTCTTTGCATAATTTTTCTCCTATTATTCTACAATTTTCTTCATTATCACCAGATAAAATATTTAACACTCTGTCAATTTTATTAACATGAACTTCTAACTTTCTTGATAGTTCGTCTAATATTTCTTTTAGAAGATGACCTGCATCATCTTTCTTATCAAACATATCTATAAACATACAATGAGTTGCATAGCAATCTTCTTTTTTAGCAATAAACTGTATCATAGTTTCACTAGAGTATTCAGCAACTACACTATCTATCCTTTTATCGTATAGATAATTTCTAACAGTTTTTGATTCTAAAATTTCATTTATACTAAGAAGACTTATCATTTTTTATATTGTCACCTTTAAAATTCCATTGACCACTACTTCCAGTTCTAAATGAAAAGTCATCATTAACATACAACGGAAGCATATCTTTAAATTTTTCTGCGAATAATTTACTATTTTCATCGTGAGTGAATTTATCAGCGTCATCTCTTTTTTGGATGTCTTTTATCCAGTTTTGATAGTCTCCTCTGTTTGCAGTTAATCCACTCATATGGTGACAAGGGACATTGACAACAATGTTTTTATATCCTCTACGTAAACTTTCAAGAGAGGCATCTCTATCGTATATATGATGGTATTTGTAACGTAAATCAAATCCGCCACCTTTTCTAAGCATATCCATTCTGAAAATCATCATAAATCCGTCAAAAATAGCGGCAGGTTTCCAATCACGATCAAGTCTCATACCATGTATTTCAGCCTCGAGCATATTTGACATTCCAGCCATCATCCCTGGCATGGGAACATCTTGAATTCTCTCTCCAAATGGACCACATCCCGCTGAACCAAAGAAACCAACACCACCCAAATCAGGCATTTCTTCAAAATATTTTATAATTCTTTTATCCCAATCTTTTTCAAATACAAACACATCATTATGGGTTATTGCTAAAATATCTGTTTCACAGTTTTCATAAGCCTGTTGGTAAGTTTTTACTAGACCTATATTATTTTCATTACGAATAAAATTCATTCGTTTAGGTTTTAGATATTTTACAACAAATTCTTCTACTGGATCAGTAGACCCATTATCGATTATCAACCATTCAGTTTCCTCGGATGTATTTGCTTTAAAAGTTGCCAAGACAGGTTTAGTGTCATTTAACTGATTTAGATATGGGATTGCGAGCGTTAATTTCAAACTCATAGTGTATTATACCTCATTAATAATGTCGTGTCTATATCTAAATTTTTCCAGAACGTATTTTAGATATAACTTGGTTATATGCCTGCATTGTATAGGCTTTTTTCTTTTCTAAATTTGGCATATCGTAATTATGACCCAAAGGGCAGTTATCTTCGTTCATTAATTTTTCAAAAATATCTGATTGACAATAACACCATTTTTTACCCATCCATATATGACATCTTTTTTTCTTAGCCATGTCATAATGACGGAATGTCAAAATTATAGGCGTTAGTTGCCTGACCCTTCTACATATCATAGTATCAAGTAACATTTCAGGGAAACCGATAAATTTATTTTCTTTTACTGCATAATATTCCATCTCATTGGCAATTTTCATATTAATAGGTTTATGCCACCAAAAAAAATATTTTATAGTATCATTTATTATCATAGGTCTCCCCAATCTTTCATTTTTATAACTCTACCAAATGGAGGATTTTGAGATGATGACCCAGGAGTAGCCAACCAAAGAACTGGGTATGGAGGGTGTTTAGATGGATATTCAGTATATAAATCAGTAAAACAAATAACTACTTTTGGATTTAAATCACGTTTTTTAATTTCTTCAAAAACTGGAATATGAGAAGTTCCTCCTCCACCATAAAAAGATTTCTTTTCTGTGACTTCTTCAATAGGTATAACTGAAGCAACTGATGCATCACAGTCAATTAACCATCCTTTTGTCTTTGGAAAAGAATCTAAAATAGATTTTACTTCGGCAATAAAACTATTAAGAGAAGAATTATCAATACTTCCACTAGTATCCACTGCAACCACAATATTTTCTAATTCATCTTCACTACTAAGGTCTGGTAGATAAAATTCAGAATAGTTACTTCTTCTATCTCTAACCATAAAATCAAAATCGGAAGTAGAAGATGACATATATACAGATAAAATATCTTTCCAATTTTCACGTGGAATTAACGTCTCAAATATTCTTTCCATGCCAGCAGGAGAAGTCCCTCTTTCTTTACAAGAAGAAACTGCATTAGCCATTGCTGATTCCCACATTCTCTGTTTAGAATTTTTCTTTTTTCCAAATTTACTTACAACATCTTCCCATTTCTTTTTATCGCCATCTTTACCATTTTTACTATCTTTTTTCTTTCCTTTACCTTTACCCCATTTTTCATGATTTTTAGTTGGATCTTTATCACTTTCTCCATTAGGTATTTGTTCAGTGTTACTCATCCCATTTGATGATTTAGATTTTATTGATAATGTCTTTTGTTGAGGGAGGATATCGTATACCTGTTCAGAACTCATATTGTTGAACTTATGGTCTAATAAACATCCATCTATGAGTTCAAAATTATTCTTTTCTAAAATTAAATTAATTACAAAATCAGTTGCAAAATTCCATCTCATTTTATCTCTTTTTTCAGTTCTCCAAATATGACCTAAAGCACAATGCATTACTTCGTGAGCAAATATAAAATGCAACTGTCTGTTTGATAATTTAACTATTCTACTTGGATTATAATAAAAATATTCTCCATCAGTTCCTGCTACAAATGGCAGGTCTTTCATTTCTTTAAATTTAAACAAAGTTGCTAAACTTCCAAAAAATGGAGAACTAGATATTAATGCTGTTCTTGCGATAATTAATTTTTCAAGTGCGTCCATTTGTATTCACATCGTTTAAATGATTAATAAAATTTTCTTTCGATACGATGGATTTCGAAAGTTTCGCTAATTGTTCTTTTATTCCGCTAATATTAGGAACTGTACCTGATGATGTTATTCCACCACCTGTTATTCCTCCAGGGGTAGTTCCATTTCCAAATATAGGTCCTGTAACTGATGGAGTTGGAATATCACCAACAAACGGTCTAGGAAAGTTTGGAATTGGTGCAGGATTAAAGTTTGGCATTGGTGTAGGAGTAAAAGTTTCCTTATAGGGAAGAAATGCTTTTAAAAAGTTAGTATTATCAAACGAATAATATCCAAGTTTTATAGATTGTCTAATTCTAGGGCTAACAAATGTTTCTCCTTTCTTTTTAGGATAAAAATTTGTTCCCATTATATCGTCTAAGATGAAATCTTCTTTGTTTGGATAATAAACAACAACTTCTTTATTTTTAGAGACACCAATTAAAACTCCTCCACTCATTAATATCTCCAATTCTTGAACATATCCTCTCGCCTGCGAATTAAGTACCATTTCATCAAATGCTCCATCAACAATTGCTGATGCATGAGCACTCAAATTATAGATATCAAAACAATCTCCATTACTTGAAGTCATTGTTTGTTTAAGTGTAGTTCGACACAAATTATGAATATAATCATGGACGATATCGATTTCATGATTATTAACCATTTGATTCATGTCGTCACCATTTACAATCTTTACAGGCATTCCAGAAAAAACATCAATTGTATCAGTATATCCAGTCCATTCGTTTACCTTTTCTTCTATTTTTGAGATATTATCTCCACCAGTAAAAAACGTTTTATTCAAAACATCGGTAAATAATTTAAGATGGAAATCAGAAATAGTAATTTTTTTATCCAAATCACTATTACCTGGCCATTCACAATACAAACTATTATTATTATATGCATCAGCACTCAGGAAGTTTTTTGAGACTTCCTGAGATAATTCCATTTTTAAACCTTCTGAATTTAATTTATGCGACATATTTTCCAAATTTTGGATTCCATTCTTTAATAAAAACTTCTGATTGTCTAATTTTTTCTCTCCATGCTTTACCGTTAGATGCTGTCAATATTTCCTTAATTGCCAATACAGCAAATTCTGGACTTAGTTCCAAAGTATAACTTATAAAGTTATCTAAGTATTCATCTTTTAAATTTACAACTAAAGCAGAAATCAAAGCATGAATTACATCTGGTTTTTGAGGAACTATTTTATTTTTACCTTCTAATATTTCTTGAACATCTGGTAGGTCTTGATAAATTCTCACAAATGACAGAAACTCTTTACATGCTCCTTCTCCAACAGTCCCAGAAATAATTTGTTCAGCATCGTCTGGGTCTTTATATAAAGGAAGAATTCTAGATACAAATTCCCATGATCTTGGGGTAGGATATGCTTTTTCTTCTTCTTTTATTGGAGGGGCTAACAATGCTGGTCTCCAGTTTAAAAATGCAATTACTCTTGGGTCTGTTAGTCTTTTACTTGCCCAATCTTTCCAGTCATCAATATCAGCAACTACATTTATATGAATAAGTCTGTTTGCCAAAGGTGAAGGCATTTTACTAACAAAAGCCCTATCTGTTTCTCTGTTACCAGCAGCGATTATTCTCCAACCTTCTGGAAAAATATATGAACCTATTCTTCTATCAAGTAGTAACTGATAAGCAGCAATTTGAACTGACATTGGAGCAGTATTCAATTCGTCTAAAAATAAAACTCCTTTACCTTCAGTTGGAAGAAAATCTGGTTTTAGCCATACGGATTCTTTTTTATCAGCACTCATATATGGTAAACCACGTAAATCGACTGGGTTTAAAAGAGAAAGACGCAAATCAACTAGTTTCCAACCCCATTCTTCACAAATTTGTTTAACTATTGATGATTTACCTATTCCTGGAGGACCCCATAAAAAAACTGGCATCTTCTCTTGAAGTAGAACTTTTAAATGTTCTTTCGCAACATTCAAAGTCATTGTCAGAGAATCTGATCCAACTTTTTTAGTAGTTTTAGCAGAAGTACTTGGAGAAGATGTCCCTGAGGTACTTGGATAATAACCATTAAACGTAGTCGCTGATGTTAGATTCATATATATCTATATTTTTTTTAAATAATTAATCAATAAATTAACTGTTGTTGTAAGTTCATTTACCTTGTCAATAAGTGTTTGGTCACCATAAGCATTTAATGATGCATATTTACCCTTCCAAGTATCAAACCCTTTAGGGTATTCATCGTCCCAAGCAACTTCAGCTTTATTTTTTGTATAGTCATAATCTAACTGTAATTTTCTTATTCTTTTTGTCCTTGTTTCATCATATTCTTTTCTTAATTCTGCATCTGATTTATTATCCCACATGTTAGTGGTTATTTCTTCTACTAGGTCTGGCAGATTGTCTAATTTGTCTAAAATGTCATCTGGAGTTGTCATTTATTCTCTCTTCCTTTTGAATCTAATTTAGAAACTTTTAAACCAGAAGATTTCCATCCATGAGGATCATTTTTGATATCATAATGTGTATCTTCTATTTTATGTTTTTTACCTTTAATATCAACAGCAACATCTTGACCAGTCAATTTATCTTTAAAAATACCAGTAACTTCTGGATAATTATTAAATTTACTAGTTATAGATTTTTTAGATTTTTTTAAAATGTCTTTAGTTCTTTTATTTAATTCCTCAATATAACCTGGTTCACTTTTACAAATTTTACATGGACCAGGAAATTCTGAAAATTCCATAGTTTCTTTTTTACATCTAGGACATGGAACTTTATAATTTGGTTTTATGTAATTAAATATATCCATTAATAACCTAAAATTTTAAGGACTTTATCTCTTTTATCACTAGTATTCTGAATCCAAAGATTATTTTTTTCTAGTTTTTTAATTTGTTCGTTTGCCTTTTCAGTATCAGAGTTTGCAGATGCATCTGCCCATCTAGAAATTATATTAAAACCTTCTTTACAATAATCTAAAGCTTCATCATCAACCTCTTTAAGATTCTTCCAGTCTGACATATTTGTTTCGACTTTTACTTCTTTAATTACTTCTTTAGTTTCTGGTTTTTTTAGGTTAAAACCAACTAAACTACCTAAAATAAATGTCACAAAAACAATGATTACAAATTTTGATGAGTTATCTTTATTCATGTTGATATTATAACATATTATAAATGTCGTGTCAATAATTTACTGGTAACCAATTCGTTCTTTTTACATTACCAATAATTCCTTTTTTAAAATCTGGATAGGCTTTTTCTATTATTAAGAAAAATTTTTCTGGTTTACTTCCAGTATCTGTTTCAATTATTTCTGTAAATGGTTTATTGCTCGATGGAACGGTAAACATCCCTTTTACTCCAACTATTAAAAATAAACAATGTTCAGTTGAAAATTCTGTTTCAAACGATGTTTTTATTCTATTCCAAACTAAGATACTTTCTTGTTTAAAACCCCATGTTGTCATTAATTTAACCGTATTGGCGATATTAGTCCCAGTTGACCAAATAAAAATCAATGAATCATTATTCAATGGAAGTTTTATGTCTTCTAAGTCAAATAGACTAATTCTATTTGGAACTATTTCTTCTGGATAACATGAAAGAATTGGAGTATCAACATAAACTAAATCAAAGTTACCTGTTGGTTTTTGGTTTAATGATTTTTTATCTTTTTTAAATTTTTTAACAACTCTTCTGAAATCATTACTGTTTATATTTTCTTCTTCTGCTTTACATAGTAATTGAGATTGTTCTTCTGGAGGAAGACAAGCAACTTCTTCATGATGTCTAAATGACAAACCAGAGTGTCTTCTTTCGGGATCAATTTTATTCGCTACCCATTTATCCTTACTTAGGGTATTAAAATCATACCCATATTTATCCTCTAATTCTTGACTATGGGCTTCTCCCCAATTTTCTTCACCATAGTTAAACCAATCTCCCAACCAAAAGTGAATTGCTCCTTCTGATTTACGGATAAACTCTCCAACTGCAGCCCATTGGTCATAAGTTGGTTTGCCAACTGGTTTAAGACCATTGGATGATAATTTAAACCCAGAAAAAATAATGTCTTTATTTTCGTCTAACTTAACTATGTCTGTCATTTTTTTTATTTAAAATATTAACTAAATTTTTTTTAACTTTTTTAGCTGCTTCTAAAGATTTTTCTCTTTCTTCTGGAGTAAGTTGAATATTATCTATAATTTCTTCTGTTCTTTTTTTATTTTTAATTGGAACAATAAACAAAAATTTGTTACTTAAAGTTAACTGTCCTACTTGAACAAAAGAATCACCTTTCAAAAAAGCTCCCATAAAAAAATTTCTTTCATCATCAGTCAAATAAAACTCCTGTTTGTACCCATAGAAAATCTTCCATCTTCTTTCTGGTAAATCAGAATTTGTATAGTCACTAGGTCTAACTTGACCCTGGCATGACAGAGAACCCTTGTTTTCCACGGAAACCTCCTTTATCTAAACTATTATTGAGCCAAGTCCTAAGACCTGACTTGTAATTTGCATATGGTTTACCCTTAGCAAGACACCAATCTTGCATTCTTCTAAAAACATCCTCAACGTATTCTAACTTCAAACTATATTCTTTTGCTAAGTCTTCTAAATCTTCTTGAGTGATATCTGTCACTTTAGAATATTTCTTTTCTTTTACTTCTTTTTCTTTGTTTATTTCTTTTTCTTGTGTACTTGTACATGTACTTGTATTATTATTATTTATTATATTATATTTTATTTTATTAGGGGTATCGTCTAAATCGGATACCCTATCATTATTTTCAGATACCCTATCTTGTTTATCGTTAAGTA
>Ga0172381_10002656_pt1 | contig 19515 bp, 30 predicted proteins | sample Leawel6488metaG_FD_119754 | JGI IMG/M metagenome (GOLD analysis project Ga0172381, IMG submission 119754) | Leachate microbial communities from a municipal landfill in Southern Ontario, Canada - Leachate well 64-88 metaG | ecosystem: Engineered > Solid waste > Landfill > Unclassified | place...
AATTAGAGACCGAATATTTCGTAAAATCGGGAGCTCTGAATATTATAGAAAATGAAGTATATTACGAAGTCTCTAAAAGATGGTCGGAATTAATAAAAAATAAGGAAGGATTGAAATGAGTTTTATTACTTTGATTAAAGAAAAGTTAGTAGATTTATGGATACATGGGCCTAGACTGACTAATACTATGAACTATAATCATATGTACGATAAATATATTTCGACAAATACAGCCTATCAAGATAGAATATATTCTATAGGTAAAAAGTTAAAGGAAGCAATCTCACACGATGATATCATTAATATTTATGATGATATTTATAAAGGTTATAGATCAGACCCTATTTATGGATTGATTGATTGGAGTCCTTCAATAACAACTGTAATAGTCAAAGAAAAAGATGATTGTGATGGAATGGCTGTAACTTGGTCTTACTTGGCCAATAAATTTTTCTCAATTAGAGATATTAAAATTAAATCAATCAAAACATATTGTTTTGTTAATTTTGGTTGGATATGGAATATATCTCAATCCCATGTAATGTGTGTTGTTGATACTAATGATGGACTATATTTATTTGATTATAAAACTATAAGAAAATTCGATTCATTTGATCAAATACGTTTGTATTTTAAAAATTATTACGCAAGTAAGGCAAAGATTGAAAATATCATAATAAGAGAAATTCCTATTCCTATTAGCCCAAAAGAAGATTTATTAAATAAAATTTAATGTGAGGTCAAAATGAGTTTAACTAACAATACTACAGTCGGAACAGAAAAACCAAAACGAAAGGTGAAAGGTTTGGGTGAAATTCCAGTTTTAACGGAAAAAGAAAAGGAAAAACAATCCAAAGAATTTAATTTAGATATGAGACTATTCGATTTTCAAAATGTTTTAGGGGAGCACTTCTTTAAAAAACATGGAGTAGGATTTCATAAATTAAAAGAAGGATATGATATAACTATTCCTCAAAAGCTAGACGATAAGACAAAAGAATTGATTCCAGAACAAAAAGGTCATTATCCGGGTAGTGATGAATTATTTGCTTATTACCATATTTTAACAGAACATTTACAAAAATCAAGACAAAAAATTAAAAGAGCGACTAAATTAAAAAACAAACAAAAGCTAATGATTATGTACATGAACGATCAACAACAAATGGATTTCATTAGAGACCGTATGTTAAGAACAACATATCTATATAAAAGAGCGATTGAAATTTATTCTAAATTAGAATATAAAGAAGAATTGGTAAAGAATTTATTGGCTTATATGATTTTAATTTAAGGATTTATTATGAACGATTATGAAGTGAGTCGGCAAAAAATAAATAATTTTATCGATATGTTAAATTATCTACCGGAAGATTTATTAAAACCAATATCTGATTATAATAAATCGAAAGGTAGTAAATGTATTGTGATATATAATGATAAAAATGTTTACATGAAGGTATAATATGTGGAAATATTTATCATTATTGCTCTTATTCTTTTTGTTGTCATGTAATCAATATCCAGAAGCATATAATCTGATACAAATTAGTACTAAAGATTCTTTAGATTTGGTCGAAGTAGTCAGATTAGATGATTACATGTTTATAGATAAAAGATATATAGAAAAATTAAAAAAAGAATATTCTCAATACGACAAACTTATTTTTATTAAAGATAAGTCTTTATTAGTTTGTCTTAAATTTAGAAGGGGATTATATGAATCTGAACCATGATCTTAACGAATTTAGTAAAATGATCAGAGAAGAAAATAATACAGCCAAAAAAAGATTAGAAAAATTGAATCAAGAAAACGAAAAAGATTCTGTTAGATTAAAAAAAAGAATAGAAAATGGAGATAATTTCGACCCTGAGAGTTTGGATTATATTCCAGATGAAATAAAATCTCAATTAGGTCAAACCAAAGAAGATCAAATATCTGTAAATAATGATAATTCTACAGATGATATAATGGATAGAATCAAAAAAGAAAATGAAGCCATAATGAAGAAAAGAAAAGAGAATAATTAATGAATTCCTTTGATAAAAAATTAAAGTATATAATAGGATTAGGAGATACCTCTAAAGACTATAGAAATTTATTTAAGAAAATAGTTAAATTTCATAGAGAAGAATTCACAGAAGAAAATTTTGCAACCTCAGAAAATTATATAGGAGAATTGCTTAGAGATGCTTTGACAGAAGCTTATGACAAAGAAATCTTGCATAAATAATTTTATGAATATTGCAAAATATCCAATTGGACTGCATTTAATTTACGATAAAGAAACACGTGGTATAAGATATCCCAACGGATATAAAAGAATTATTAAATCTATCGAAGAATCAGAAAATGGATTTATATATATTCTTAACGGTTACGAACCCGGAGTATTTGAAGAAAGTGAGATTGAAATTAATTTCAGTTATTCTAATAAAGAATATGATGATCTTAGGCTTAAATCAATAGTTGACAATTTTCAATAAACGTGGTATAATATATGTGATTAAAAAGGAGTTGTGATGTTTATACCAAAATCTGTAATAAAAATAATAAATACTCTAAATTCTAATGGTTATGAAGGTTTCATGGTAGGTGGATGTGTACGAGATTATATACTTGGAATAGAACCTCATGATTATGATATAACTACAAATGCAAGACCAGAAACAATCATAAAATTATTTTCTAATTATAATGTAATACCTACTGGTATAAGATATGGTACTGTTACCATAATGATAGATCATATACCATATGAAGTTACTACATATAGAAATGATGGTAACTATACGGATGGTAGAAGACCCGATCAAGTCACCTTTTCTGATAATATATTTGATGATCTTAAAAGAAGGGATTTCACTATAAATTCTATGGCGTTTAATCCTGTGGATAATAAATTTATAGACCCCTATAATGGTAGAGAAGATTTGGCAAATAAGATAGTGAAATGTGTTGGAAATCCAAACGAAAGATTTATAGAAGATGGTCTTAGAATAATGAGGGCTGTAAGATTTGCAACTAAATTCAATTTTACTATAGAAAAGAATACATTTGATTCTATAGTAAGTAACGTACATATGTTGAAACCTGTCAGTGAAGAAAGGATACAGGATGAATTCAATAAGATAGTTATGTCCAATAACATATCTAATGGTATAAAATTATTGTGTACTACAGATATAATGAATACTATAATACCAGAATTCATACCAATGATAAATTGTTATCAGAATCATCCTAACCATAATAGAACTGTATTCGAGCATACTTTGAAATGTTTGGAAAATTCACTTACTCTTAAAGGAAATTTGGAGTTTAGATTGTCTGTATTGTTTCATGATATAGGTAAACCTAAATGTAAAACTACAGATGAAAGCGGTCAAGATCATTTCTTTGGACATCCAGAAAAGGGATTTGAAATGGTTGATCAAATATTGAGAAGATTAAAATATTCCAATAAGACAAGAATAAAAGTATCTAATTTGGTTAGGGAACATGATTATAGTTTCCCTGAATCCATAGGTAGATTTAAAAAAGACCTAAAGAGTTTCAAAAGTTCTATGGATGATTATTTTAAAATAAGAACTATAGATATAGAAGGTCAAAGTTCTGAGACTCAACGTAATTCTCTTAATACTTTGACTAAAGTATGGAATGTTTGGGAAAAGGTTATACACGAAAATCAGCCGTATAAGCTGGAGCATCTTAAGGTAAATGGTAATGATATTCTTGATAGATTCAATATAACCGGAAAACTAGTCAAAGAATATCTGGATTATGCTTTAGAACAAGTAATAATAAATCCTTCTCTTAATCAAAAAGAAAGATTAATATCATTACTGGAAAAGAGGTTTGTATGAATATTTTACCTACAGGATTAGTTTTACAAGATAAAGAAAGTGATAATCAATATATTATTAAACAAGTAACGGAGCTCGACAAAGGTCGTGCTTTTTATTATTGCCTTGGTAAAAACAATGGATATTATCATACGTTGACAATAGAAGAGATTGAAAGAAGATTCACATATAGTGAATTAGAATGTGCTTCTATTAGATTAAAACAAATTGTGGATAGATTATGAATAATCAGAAATTCCCAATTGGGTTAAAACTAATAGATAAATATAGTCGTGAATGGATTATATCTTCTTTTCATCATTATACTATATCGAAAGATTCTTACTTAGAATATTATGTAGTAAAATATAAAAATAAAGTAGGTGACATAAAGGGAAAAGATATTCCCAATTATTATAAATATGATTTAAATGCATTCTATACAGAAAAACTATTGAAAGTATTGGATATTATATGATAGAACCAATTTTCTTTAAGGGTCAAAAAATAAAACATAAATTAACACACAGGTCTTTTATTATTGAAGATATAATCATATCTGGTTATCATATTGTTTATATTACAAAATTATTAGATAATAGTCTCGATTATTGTATGAGATATAATACACCAGAAACAGATGTATTAAATAATTTTATTTATAATATAGATATTAATAAACGTTTAAAATATATTATACAAAAGATAGAGGCCTATTAATGTTCAAATATCCTATAGGATTAGAAATAAAACATCGCAAAGACCTTATATTATATGTAATTGTGGATAGACAAAAAAGTGAATTTTGTAATACTTATTTTATTCAAGCTAGTGTTGAAAAAATAGATAGACAAAATTTATTGGGGCCCCTGGATGAAGATACTATATCAGATGAGTTTACTTATAATAATAATGAATATAATAATTTAAGATTCAGGGATTTAATAGATTTACCTGAAAAGGAGAATTAAAATGAAAAGAGACAGAAAATGGGGTGGTATAAGAAATGACGGAGAACCAGATCAACAGCCTCTTACATTAAATATTAATTCTGATACGGAAAACGAGAAAGAACCTTCATGTGTAGAAGTGGTCAAAAATAGAATTTATTTTTATTCTGATATTGACAGGGCCCAAATATTGCAATTAAATCGTAAATTAAGAGAAGTAAGTAATGAACTTCTTTTTGAATCTCAGCAGCAAGATAGAGACCCTGCTTCTATATTCTTACATATCAATAGTTATGGTGGTTCCGTATTCGCAGGATTATCGGCCATGGACGAGATATTAGGTTGCAAGATTCCTGTCACAACTATTGTTGATGGATGTTGTGCTAGTGCCGGAACATTTCTTTCTGTTGCTGGTAAGAAAAGGATTATGAGACCAAACGCTTTTCTTTTGATTCATCAAATTTCTAGTGGTATGTGGGGTAAATTCAGAGAATTGGAAGATGATCATTTAAACAATCAAAAACTCATGGAAAAGATTAAGGAAATATATACAAAATATACGAAGATTCCAGCAAAAGAATTAAATCAAATTTTAGATCATGATATATGGTTCGATGCCAAAACATGTCTAAAATATGGTATAATAGACGAAATAAGACAAATGTAAGGGATTATAAATGGATAAAATTATATGTTATTATCATTCAGAAGATTTGGACGGTCATTGTTCGGCAGCAATACTTTATTATTATTTCACAGAAATAGACAATATCAATAAAGAAAATATAGAATTAATAGGTAGGGCACATAAGCAAGATAAAATTGATATTTCTAAAATAAACAAAGATTGTATTGTTTATTATGTTGATTATGTTGAATTATCGACATTAAAAGAGGTAGTAGAAAAAGCCAAAGATGTTATTATAATAGATCATCATGAATCTGTTCACAGAGATTTACATAAAGAAAGTCCTGATCTATTGAAGAAGATAGATTACTTTTATTCTACTGATTATTCTGCATGTGAGTTGGTCTGGAAATATTTTTTTACAGATAAGATGCCAGAGTTTGTTTATTTATTGGGTAGATATGATATTTTCAAACATAATGAAGATACCATTCCATTTCAGTATGGAATGAAATCTATAAAAGATAAAGACATTAATACCGATTCTGGAAAAGAATTTTGGCATAATTTATTTAAAATGAATAATACGGCTAATATGTCTGATTTCATATCTAAAACAATTTCTATTGGTAAGAATATAGATTCTTATTTAAAGAACACATATGAAATTATGTGTAAAGATTATGCTTTTGAATTAGAATTCGAGGGTAAGAAATTTATAGCAATGAATACTTCTATAAATGGTTCTCTTCAATTCGATAGTTTATGGTTAAATGGCGGAAGTGAAAATCATGATGGTATGTTAATATTTTGTAAAACCAAAGAAGGCAAATGGACTTTTAGTTTATATACCACAAATAAAGATGTTGATTTATCCGTTATAGCAAAAAAATATGGTGGTGGTGGCCATCCGGGAGCTTGTGGATTCTCATTAGATTATATTCCTTGGTTAAAACACTAAATATGTATACAAATAGAAGGAGTATAAATAGATGGTGAATAAAAATAAATCTTATTGGATAACACCTAAAAATGAAGTATTGGATTTAGATATATCATATAGTGAATCAATAAAATCTTATCCTATTATTTTCAATTTGAATGAATCGGTTTCAAAAGATTTTGAAGACAAAGACAAAAAAAGTAATATTTTGCAAAAAATATTAGAAAATGGATATATCCACGTTAGTTATATAAAACATAATGATGCTTTATTATTTAGCATGAATAAATTAACTGAATCTAGTAAAGATCAGATAGAACAATTTTGTGGATTGGTTAAAGGATTAAAACATTTCAGAGGGGTAACAGAAGTTATTCTTTTGGATATATTCGGAGAAAAGCTTCTACCTAAAACATTTTTAAATATTGACGATGTGATCAATCACGGATTGCAATATGATACGGATAAATTGTTAGAAACAATATATAATAATAAACAATATAATTCTGATATTTTATATTTAAATAAAGATAATATTAATGAATATAATGGTAGATTTTTTGAATCTGGATTCGGTAGAATAAGTCAGATTATGAGAGGACAGGTTCCACAAATTGAAACTTTTGGTATTATTACAGCAGAGAATCCTATGGGTGTTTCTGCAGGTAAGGATATAAATAAAGAAAATAATAAAAAACTAGAAACTGAATTGAGAGAAATGGGATTAGGATTTCATAAAATTAGTGGTAAATACGGAACAGATATAGAAAATCCATTCTTTATTCCCAATATAAGTAAAAATGAATTGATGGGTTTAGGTGAAAAATATAAACAAGATACCGTTATATTTGGAGAAAAACAATTCGATAAAGAACACGGTGAATTTATGTTTATTCAGTTAATCGAAACACATGACGATTTTAAAATTCAAGGCACTCAAACTGTATTCCGGGTTAATCCTAAAGATTCAGAAGGTAAACCATCCGAGAATTTTTATTCTGTATATAAAGGTAAAAAATTTAGAATTCCTTTCTTTGATGATGAGTTTGGTGGTGAAGATAAACATTCGTTTGCAAAAGGTTATCGTGGAGAAAATATATCTTATGATATATCTATAGTTCCAGAAGAAATGAAAAAATCTTTGAACCATATAAATGAAAGAATCAAAAAGACTGTTAAGACTGAAACCTCAGATAGATATAGATATGAGACCCGTGGTATATTAAAATTGTTTCTAAAGAAATTAAACGGTCATACTAAAAAGTAAAATTTTACACTAAATATTTAAATATAATAAACGAACGAGGGTAGTATATACCCTCAAAATTTTTGCTTGTTTTCAAAGGAGTAAATTAATGTTAATGAATATATTCACATCATATAAAATTTTTCAAAATGAGATTCTTTTAACAAATTAACAATTTTCAAATCTTACAATAATTTAAACTTAATCTGTCAAATAAATTTAAAAAGGAAGTGTTTATGTATATAAACAATGAAAGTATAACTATCGATACTCAAGAAATACTATCTGATATTAATATTTATGATAAGTATGCCCGTCATTTGGATAAAAAAAATCGTAGAGAAAATTGGAATGAAATATGTGATCGGGTTGAAATAATGCATACTAAAAAGTTTCCTCAATTGAAGGAAGAAATACATCAAAGTATTCTTTTAGTTAGAGATAAAAAAATATTACCTAGCATGAGAACCTTACAATTTGCAGGACTTCCCGTGGAAATATCACCTGCAAGAAGTTATAATTGTTCTTATGCTATTGTAGACAATTATAAAGTATTTGGTGAGGCAATGTTCTTATTATTAAGTGGATGTGGTTTTGGATATTCCGTTCAAAAACATCATGTAGAAAAATTAAATCCTATAAGAAAACCAATCAAATCTAGAAGATATTTAATAGCAGATAGTATAGAAGGTTGGGCTGACGCTGTACATCATCTAGTAAAATCGTATTTAAATGGAAGTTCTAAACCAATTTTTGATTTTAGGGGCATAAGACCTAAAGGTTCTAGATTAGTTACGGCTGGTGGTAAAGCACCGGGCGCAGCTCCATTAAAAATATGTTTAGCCAATATAGAGGCAATATTAGAATCTAAAAAAGACGGAGAACAACTAAAATCTATAGAATGTCATGATATTATTTGTCATATAGCTAATGCAGTTATGGCTGGTGGTATAAGAAGAGCTTCTTGTATCTCTTTATTTTCATTCGATGACGAAGAAATGTTACACTGCAAACATGGTAATTGGTGGGAATTGAATCCTCAACGTGGTAGGGCAAATAATAGTGTTGTATTAGTTAAATCCAAATTGAGTGAAGTAGATTTTAAAAATATATGGAAGATAATAGAATTAAGTAAATCGGGAGAGCCTGGATTGTTTATGTCAAACGACCCTACGGGGGAAATGGGTGCAAATCCTTGCTGTGAAATATCTTTGAAACCCATGCAATTTTGTAATCTATGTGAAGTAAATACCTCAAATATAGTGTCACAAGAAGATTTAAATAATAGAGTTAGAGCAGCTACTTTATTGGCCACAATACAAGCATCTTACACAGATTTTCATTATTTACGTTCTCAATGGAAAACTAATTCAGAGAAAGATGCATTAATAGGCATTGGTTTAACTGGTATTGCTGATGGAGCTTTATTAGAATATAATTTAAAGGAAGCAGCTGAAATTGTTAAAAAAGAAAATGAAAGAATTGCAAAATTAATAGGAATAAACATAGCAAGTAGAACAACTTGTGTTAAACCTAGTGGTAATTCTTCTGTGGTATTAGGTTCTTCTTCCGGGATACATTCTAGATTTTCCCCTTATTATTGGAGAAGAATGAAAATAGAAAAATCAAGCTCTTTATATACATATCTTAAAATAAATGCAGAAGATTTATTAGAAGAGGACTTATTCGATAAAAGCATGTCTTTTATTAAAGTGGCCGTTAAATCTCCAAAAAATAGTATTACTAGACACAATGAAACTCCTTTGGATGTATTAGAAAGAATAAAGAAAGTTTATACAGAATGGATAACTTTTGGACATAGGAAAGGTATTAATAAAAATAATATTTCTGCAACTGTATATGTAAAAGACAATGAATGGGAAGTAGTTGGTAAATGGTTGTGGGAAAATAGAGATAATTATACTGGTATTAGTTTTCTCCCATATGATAATGGAACATATGTTCAAACTCCATATGAAGAATGCACAGAAGATGACTATAATAATTTCATAAATAAAATAAAAAATATCAACATCGATTTAGATAATGTTGTTGAATATGACGATACTACTAATTTAAGTGGGGAAAATGCCTGTGGCGGTGGGAAATGTGAGCTCTCCTAATTATAGTTTTTTCGAAAATAAAAGTTGTGAATATTATCCATGTCATGAGTTAGACGAAATAAATTGCTTGTTTTGTTTTTGTCCTCTTTATAATTTGAAATGTGGTGGAAATTTTATTATCAATAATAATATAAAAGATTGTTCAAAATGCATAACACCACATTCTAGACCTGCATATGAGATAATCATTGAGAAATTAAAATCATGACCAAAGTCACGGTATAAATTAATCGGCAATGATACTTAGTAGACTAAATATTATTATATTAATAATAAGGAATTATCATGGCTGATGATAAAAATACTAATTATATAGTCAATCTATTAGTTACTGTAATAAGTGTATCTGGTGTGGTAAGTGGTTCTATGATTTCCCAAGGAAATCAGACAATAGGATGGGTTTTAATGTCCGTCTTTGGACTATTTGCAATAGCTTCTATAGTTTTTATGATTTTCAAACTAAAAAATTATGGAGGATTCGATATTGATTTTGACAAGTATTTAACACATGATGTATTCAGAAAAATATCTCAAAGTAAAAATTGGGTTAAAAATAAATTTATTATTAATAATCCTGTTAAACAAGCGATATTTGAAGATATATTAATTAATACATTAAATATATATACAGATCAATTAAAAGATTTGATTAAATTTTTAAAAAGTTGTAGAACTGCTTCAGAATTAAATAGTAAAATAGATTATATGGTTGAAGATATAATAAATAAAATAACAGTTTATTATCAGTATAATGATACAAAATACACATCGGAAGATAAAGAAACATTGAGAATAGTTATAAGTAAATTTTTAGGATGGCATAGTCCTAGATTGTATTCTGTTAAAGAATGCCTTTCCGAAATAATAACAGATACAGAATTCTACGGGGATAATATTAATGACAAAATACCATATATACTTTCTCATTTTGAATCACTAATAATAGGCACTTTGACAGATTCTAAAATGGTTTTATCTAGATTAAATGGGGAAATAAAAGAAAAAACATTTAATGACAAGAAGGTTGGAGTTTAACGTGGCTCAAAATTTAACTAAAGATAAAATAGATTCTTATTATGAATTACTCAATGATGATAAGAATTTATCGGAATGGTTGAAATGTAAAGAATCATATCTATATTTTATTAAAACATATTATACTATTATTAATCTTGATCGTGGTCAAGAAATATTTAAACCATTCTCATTTCAGGAAGAATTGCTAGATGTAATGCATAATAATAGAAAAAGCATTTTCGCTATAGCTAGACAATCTGGTAAGACAACAACGGTAGGTGCTTATCTTTTATGGGTAGGATTATTTCATAATGATAAAACAATAGCTGTAGTAGCGAATAAACAAGATATGTCTAAAGAAATTCTAAAGAGAATAAAATTGGCATATGATTATTTACCAGAATTCTTAAAGGTTCCATTAGCTGTGAATAATGTATTGAAAATAGAATTTTTAAATGGTAGTGTCATAGAGGCGTTTTCAACTTCATCGGATGGTCTACGTGGACGTAGTATAAATTTATTATATTTGGATGAATATGCATTCGTACCTTATCATGTGGCTAAAGACTTCGAAAAGTCAGTCATGCCTACTGTTTCATCTTCTAAAACATCAAAGATAATAATAACATCTACACCTAAAGGATTAAATCACTTTTATCGTAAATTCGTTGAAGCCCAGCAAAAGAAGAACGATTTCGCTTGGAAATTATATGATTGGAAATGTGTACCTAGTAGAGATCAATCATGGGCCGAAAAAGAAAAAGCAGGAATGGACAACCCCAAGGGCTTTGAGCAAGAATATGAATGTATCGTAGGAACTTCTTTAATAAAAATTAAAAATAAATACACAGGTGAAATTAAAGAATTAACTATGGAAGAATTATTTGATTTGTGTGAAGGAAATGTTTATGATAATAAATAAGAAAAATGAATACAATAGAAATGATAAAATAAAAGTAATATGTGATATATGTGGGTTAGAAAATAACATATTATATTGGTACTATAGTAAAAAATATATTGAACCTAATTATATTTGTCGTTCTTGCACTAAATTAAATAAACAGGTAGAAATAATGCCAAATATAGATAAGAATGAAATTATAGAAAATAATAAAAATAATATCTGTAATATATGCAAAGTTAAATTTCCTAATAATAAAAATCTAATTTTTCATATAGTCAATAATCATAATATAAAAATTAAAAATTACTACGATACTTATCATAGAAGAAATAAAGAAGGAGTATGCAAAATTTGTGGGAAAACAACATATTTTAGAAGTTGGAGATTAGGTTATAACGAAACTTGTTCAAATAAATGTAATGGACAATATAATAAAAATGATAAAATAATGGCAGCCAATATACAAATACATAATAGATATAAAGAAATATTTGCAAATAAAAATATACATGAAAATTTCAAGAAATATAAAAATGCTGTTATGGTATTAACAAAGAAGAACAGAATATATCTATTGAATTTATGGAATGGAACTGATTATTACGATGGTGAATATATAAAAAATAATTTTACTTTAAAGTACTTAGATAATAAATATCCTTCTATAGATCATAAGATAAGCATTTATTATGGTTTTGTTAATAAAATATCAATTGATTTTATAGGTTCTTTAAATAACTTATGTTTTACTAAACGAATTCATAACATAAAGAAACATATTAAATGTGAAAAGGAATATTTATGCAATATATAGAAACACATTTAAATACAGATTGGTTGATAGAAACTCCCGAAGGATTTGTTGATTTTTATGGTATAGCAAAAACAGAAGAATCAGAAACAATATCTATAGAAGATAAATTAGGTAATTGCTTAGAAGGTTCTCCTAACCATGTCGTATCTTTAAATGGGGAATTAATATCATTAGAAAATATATATAGAAAAAAATTATTGAAAACAAAGCACAATAATACAAAGAAAAATTTATTTGATATTATAGAAGTAAAAACTAAAGATCATTTATATAATGCAAACAATTTTGTAAATCATAACTGTAAGTTCCTAAGTTCCACTAATTCTGTATTCGATTATATTACATTAGAGAAAACTTCTGGAAAAGTTAATAGTGTTAAAGCTGTTTATACGGAAGAAGGTTTCGGATTATATATATATGATGAAATATTATATAACTTATTAGACAATGAAAATACAGATCAAGATAGTGATGAATTAAGACATAAGAAAGAAAATTTCAAGAAATACTGTTTATTGACCATAGATATAGGAGAAGGGTTAGACCAAGATTTTTCTGTTTGTAATATCCTTCTTATAGACCCTGTGCATTTTAAGATACATCAAGTAGGTCTTATTAGATCAAATAAATTATCCATAGATGGGTTTGCGGGGTATATTTATAGCATATGTAAACGTATAGGAAACCCATTAGTCATATTTGAAAATAACAATAAAAGTGGTGGTGAATTCAAGAAAACGTTCTTTGAACAGCTAGGATACGGTAATTGCTTCCAAGATGTTAAAAATTCTAAAAAAGGAACTACAGATATAGGTGTTTACACTACAAATACTAAGAAAAGAATAGCTGTTAAAACACTTTTAACATTAATTCAAAAGGATATATTGGAAATAAACAATTATGAAACCTTCTTGGAAATGAACTATTTTGAAGAGAACCCCCCTATGTCTGGAAAATATGCGGCTCAGCTCGGATATAATGATGATATAATATTAAGCTTTATGTTCTTTTGTTATATTTATCAGAATTACAAAGACTATTTTGCTTTAAAGTATGGAAGAACTTCCATAATAGATGCTATGATTAATCCTGTGTTATTTAAAAATGATATAGTAAATAGTGAAGAACAAATTGTTTCAGTAGAAAGTAAAGAAGAAGTATATACAATAAGTGATAAATTATTAAAAGAATCTGACGATAAAAAAAAGGAAGATTTTTCTGTATACGATATTGAAATAGAAACAGAAAATGGTAGCAAATTAAATTTAAAAGAATTTCAAGAGTTTGGTGGAAACATGGGATTCTGGCATAGCGGTGGAATAACTAATAGCAAAGGTTCTTTGTCTGATAAACCAAAGAATATTTTATTATAAGCAATAAAAAAGGGAGTAAATTACTCCCTAGATTTTATATTTGTCCTTTTTGTTTATACTCAGAATTGTTCTTTAAATCATCGTCTATATATTTTCTTTCTTTACTGAAAAAATCATCCATCCATTCTCTAGCTTCTTTATAAGTAAAATCTTTTAGTATTTCATTAAATTCTTTTTGCAAGAATTCTTGATATAACCATCCATCGATTTCCCATTCATTTCCGACATCTTCAGCTATTTCCATTAAATCTTTGAAAGAAATATTATCGGTTGGTTCTATAGATTCTTTTAATTTAAATTCTTCTGGATATAATTTTATTATTTCCCCTTTTCCACTATAAGGGTCATCGTCTGTTAATATTTCTATATCATAAGTTCCATCACTATTAATTTTTGTAATTTCACCTGTCGCATCTCCTACATTACCTTGATAGGAAACTAATACTTTTTTACCTATTTCTAAATCTCCGTTTGTTGATTCTTTAATTTTTCTACCAGTATTAGGGTTGAATCCTAATTTGATATAAATATCATCCAATTCTTTCATATCTAAATCTTGCCAATTTTTACCGTATTTTTCTATAGAAAGTTTTTGTAAATCAGGTTCATATATTTCTTCTTCGGATTCTTTATCTTCATTTATATCAATAGCGTTAGCCGATGTTATTCCTTTGAGTGCCATAGCAACAAGTCTATGATATCCATTAATTAGAGTATTACCAGAAATAATAATATAATCTGAATTTGAAATTTCTTTATCATTTTTCATATACGATCTAACTAGATTTTTTTGATTTGGTTTCGCATATTTTTCATAAGATTGCTGTATGGTAGTACCGTTATTATCAATTGTTTTTTTGGTATACCATTCTACTGGATTAATTTTTATTATAGTAAAATATTTATCTAAATCATTAGAACCAATATAATTCCAAATTTTTTCGGAATCATCGGGAACTTCATTATTTAAAGCATCTATTAATTTAATAGAAGTCGGAGAATCATTTTGATCACTAGATTCTTTTTTTGTATCTGATATGATAGTTAAATCTTTAGCATTAACTCCACCTGTAACAGTAGGGTTTTCATTCCACATATCTTCCGGGGATTCATATTTATTATTCACAGAATTATTAAGTCTATCAAATATACCATACATTTCAGAATATGATATAAATCTATCAAAATTGTCATCGTAAATATCTTTAAGCTTCATTTCCCAATTTTCTTTTTTGATTGACTCAAAAAAATCTTCATTTTCCTTTGCAGATTCATAATGTAAATCAACAAGACTTTTAATCATATCGAATTCTTCGGAATCCATTGCATATATTTCTTCTTTAACTTTTTCTAGATTCATTGGATTTGTAAATTCACCATGAAATTCTTTTTTATCTTCATCCGGCAATAAACTATATTTATCAATAGTGTCTTCTATTTCTTCTTTAGAATTACTTTCTGTTATGATTTCATCTGTAGCTAAAGAATTCCATAATTTTAGTGCTGGTTCGTCAATTGGATTTCCATTATTATCTCGTGCGTTGGCTCTCATCTTCATATAATTATATCTTTCTATGGAAAGTTCTTCTATTGATTTATTAATATATTTATTCATCATATCTTTGGACATATCTGAAGCCATCATCATCCAAGATTCATCTTTAGAGGCTTCTATGGCCCATCTTTTATCATCTTTCATTTGTCTTACAACGGCTTCCCATACACCTTTATCAAAAGTTTTAGAATGATAATCATCGACTTTATCTTCTGTTATTGAATTATTTTCTTTATCTAAAGATTCGAATTTGTTTATTTCGTATTCATTTAAAAACCATTCTATATAATCTTTGGCAGTATCTTCACGGAATTTAAACGGAAACAAAACTTTCCAGTCGTCAGTTTCTTCACCGAATTCTTTTATATATTTCTTAGCTCCAGCGTTAACTAATCTCATGAAAGATATAAGAGCCTTATTTTTATCAAAAGCTCCTTTATCCATATGCTTCTTTAAATTTTGAACTATAGGCCATTTATATTGACGATATAATTCTGAATCATTATCAATATAAATTTCTAATTGTTCTGGTTCTTCTGGTATAGAATAATTCTCATGATCAAATTCTTTTAATGATTTTGATTCATCGTATGTAGGATTTTCAATTGAAGTAATATCTTTCACATATTTTTGTGCTTCTTCTGGTAATTCATCAATAGAAATTTCTATTCCCAACCATTCTGGATTGTCTAATGCTGTGTTAATAAATTTATCAACAGTATTAATATCTTCGTTAGAAGAATCTTTTACATTAAAGGAATATTGACCGAAACCATTAGGATTAAATGGATTCTCATCAAAACCAAATACTTCTCCTGTATCTGTTATAATAGTATATCTATCTTGAGTTTCTCCACCATTATCAAATATAGTAAATTTAGGTTCTTTAATTTCTGGATTTTTAATTGAATTATATTTATCTTTAGCTTCTTCGTCTGATATATGATATATATTTGATATTTTTTTAATTATATCATTTAATGTATATTTTTCTATTTCCCAATTAGATATATATCTTTTTAATTCGACATTATTAGGTGTGTGATATTCAATTTTAATTTGCTCTTCTATGGATGAATTACTATCTTCAAAATATTTTGATAAAAATTCTGTTACTAATTCTATATAATTAACCATATCTTTATCTAAATTTAATGATAAATGCCCACCTTGAATTTTATCCGTCAATAAATCTTCAACATCATTTTTTCGTCCTGTTACTTCGTCGTCCATTGGTATATAATAACCATCTACAATAATAGTGTAATTTTGTAATTTATCTATATTATCAGATACGGGATTGGTAATAATAATGATTGTTCCAAGTTTATTCTCAGAAACCCATTTCCAATCACCATCATAAATTTCTAATTTAAATGTATATTCAGGTAATTTTATTTCTGGATTTTTTTCCAGAATAAATTCACCTAATTTATTTAAATAGTTATTATCATGCATAATTTTATCTCCACCAATTAATTGAATTAATAATATTTAGTCTTTGAACAAAAAAATAAATACTGAAATGAAGGTAAATATTTCTCCTAGAATATATAAAATTTGGAAATTATTAATTATAGTAATAAATGTTGTTACTATAATTACAATCGATAAAGTAAAAAAATAGAACACCAGAAATAAAACAACGTCCTTTTTGTTTTTGAATTTCAATTCCTACTCCTTTTTATTTGATTCATCTATACATTCTTTTAATGTTTTCCTGAATGGACTCCATGATATGATAATTAATTCGTCTTGTTTTATTACTGATTTTAATTCTTTATCTAATTTGCTATAAATAAGTTTCTCTAGATTTTTTATATCATCTCTGAAAGTAGATTCTTCTCCTACTGGTATTTGATCGTCATCCACGGTAGTTCTGCACATTATAGTATTATAATGATCATTATTTGTACAAAATTTATAACATACCAGAAACATATTATAATCCTTTTATTATTTTTATCAGTTTGAATGTATCATCTATAGTAAAATTAAATTCTATATATTTTCTATCAAATTGAGAATGTGTTTTGCTACGAGTTCCTTCTAAAAAATAAGAATCATTATTTATATTTATTATTTTGAATGTAGCTTCAGTTATATAATTTGATCTAATTATATCACCTATTTTAAATTTCATGGGTTTATTCTTCTAAGATTTTAGTTACAAAAGCAACCTTAAATGGTCTATTGGAATTTTTAGGTCGAATTATATTAATAGTATATTCTACTTCTTTACCAAAATTAAAAACACTCTCTATATCTTTAGCCAGGGGTGAGAATTTATCAACTTGTAAGGAAAAATCGTTTTCTTTATCTTCTATCCAAAATATTCTATTATTACCCATTGCATCTTTATATCTCAGAAGCTGTGTTTTTATTATTCCTATTCTTTGAATTTTTTCCATATTAGTATTTCCCCTCTATTGTTGATATACAATATCCCAATTTATTATTGCTCATTAATTGATTTAATTGATAAACACTATATTTAAAATTTTGAATAATACTTGATTCAAAAAAAGTAGTAGGACGTGCCAAAGTCTTACTATATAGTAACCTACAGGCATAAACAAATTCGGAATTATTTTTGTCATAATAAAGTTTTTCTATTTTGAATGATTTCCCATCTATGGTATCAGTCCAAATAATTAATCCTATTGGGAATTTATTGATATTCATATACTACTTCCGGGGAAGCTTCATCAAAAGTTCATTAACTCTATCGACAATAGATTTTGATGCTTCGCTTATTGATATTGCTATTTTTTTATTCTTTATATCTTTTGCTTTGTGGGTTCCTCTATTACCAAAACGAAATACTTCATATGCTTCGGCAATAGAAGTTAAAGCCAAAAATAAACCTTTTATCTCATAATTTTCGGTTTCATCTAGATTTGGAAATTTAATATCCCAAATAGAACCATACTTAGTATCAGAATATTGGTTTAAAAATTTGACAATATAATCAGGAGTGTTGATGGAAGTACAAGAAGTCCAATTACCAGATTTAATGGCCCTTCCCTTTGCAGAAAAGATAGTTGGGAAATCAAACGGGAAAGCGTAATTACTATTTACGTCCCTCATGGTATATAAACCTTTAAGGTAAACATCTTTTCCTATAACAAAGATTTCATTCATAATGGCTCCTTTTTTATATCTTACCTATTAGCTTTTTTAACTTATACGAAGTGTTTATTTTAAATTTATAATCAACTACTTTTTCTGCCAACCAACCTATTGAACCGGGGCCTCCGAACCAAAAATTATCATTATTAATCATGCTCTTAAAATCAACACACATACATTTTAAAAGATAATTTTTATCCTCTTGGTCACACTCCAATATTTCAAATATACCAAGATTATATTCACAATCTAATATATCATGTTTATTGAATTTCACATTAACCTCAAAATTTGATTCTATATATTATACCATGATTTTTAATTGTAATTGATAATATCAACTGAAATTTGAGATATTCTAAATCCTTCTTTCTCTAAAGAATCAATAGCATTATTATAAGAAGTTTCATTGTCATAAGCTGTCAGAGACATATTCCCATACAAACAATTTTCTTTTTTTACTACTTCCTTTTTTGAAAGTTGACCATATTTTACATAATATGGTTTTGATAATTGTGGATTATCTCTTTTACCTAAATAAAACTTCATATATACTCCCTTAATCAAAATAATGAATATTAAACAATTCCATTATTCTATCATAATTTTCTTTCAAAAACTTTTTAGCATCATCTAGTGACTCTGATTCATGTTTAAGAGTAATCCACTTCCATGGACAATTGGGATTTTTATCTTCCATAATATCTTTTTTTATAACAGCTAATCTTATTTTATAAGGTTTTTTATCTTCAATAAGACCAACTTCTTTTCTATTAAGTTTTATAACGTGTCTGTCTGGACTAAAACTTCTATACTTTCCAGTAGCTCTTTCTGTTTTAAAAGTAAAATTCATATATGTTCCTCCTTACTTGATATAAACATCAATACCATACCAGTCATCAGATTTTCCAGACCAAGAGATAAAGTATATTTTCTCATCAAAATTTATTTTAATAAGCTCTAATATAAAATTATAACAAG
>Ga0172381_10002657_pt1 | contig 19510 bp, 15 predicted proteins | sample Leawel6488metaG_FD_119754 | JGI IMG/M metagenome (GOLD analysis project Ga0172381, IMG submission 119754) | Leachate microbial communities from a municipal landfill in Southern Ontario, Canada - Leachate well 64-88 metaG | ecosystem: Engineered > Solid waste > Landfill > Unclassified | place...
CGTAGCCTGCAGAGAGACCGTGGAATGCGATATAGAACAGATGCCGCATATTCTGGACGCTATATGATTGACGTCTTCATAGTACCTGTCACGCATCATCACTTCAAAGAAACGGGGGGATTCCGAAACAATCCATTTAAGCTCTTCAATTTTTCCTTCATTTACATTGAGAACAATATTGCCATGTCCTTCGACACGGGTTAAATGGTGAACATTTATGTTAACCTGTGTCATTTTAGCACCTCACTGCACGTATCATAGATTTTAAACTTCTCTATCACCTGTTCTGCGGTAAGCCCGTATTTATTCAGAATGTCTTTCTGAGATTGAATATTGGGTTCATCAACTAAACCACGGCAGCCCCAACAATACCTGCCACTGGTTATACATATGGCATTGCAACCGGCCCTTGTAACAGGCCCCAGGCAAGTCTGCCCTTTCTCATAAACGCAAATGTTACCTGCCTTCTTGCATTCCACGCAAACAGGATAGTTTGGAATGTCAGGCTTTTTATTCAGTAACAAAGCCTTTATTACTTTAACCAATTCCGAGGTAGACGGCGGACAACCGCGTACATAGTAATCAACCTTAATAACCGCATCGGCAGGTCTGGCCGGTATTGTATTATAATATTTGGCATCTTTGCCATACACAATCCTGAGAGCTTCTTCCATCGGCACATGATTTTTAAGACAATTTACTCCGCCGATACAGGCACAGGCACCCAGGGCAACCACTATTTTTGCCTGTTCTCTTATCCTTTTGACACGTTCTATCTCACCTTCGGTAGTTATACTGCCCTCGACAAAAGCTATCTCATAATTATCAGATCTTTCGGTCATTACTTCCCTGAAATTAACTATATCAATACCGTTTAACAGGTCGATTAAATCTTGGGCATCCAAATTCAGCGCATCAAGCTGGCAGCCTTCGCATCCGGTAAAATCAAAAAAAGCCACTTTAGGTTTCATTACAACACCGCCTCTCTCAAACTTCTTAACTGAGTCAGTGAAAATACCGGCCCTTCCTGACAGGTATAAATACCGTTAATCTGGCAATGCCCGCATTTACCAACTCCGCATTTCATCTTTCGTTCCAGTGAGAGAAATACATGCGCATCAGGTAAATCCCTCTTTTTCAACTTCTCAATAACAAATTTATACATAACAGGAGGACCTACCACCGCCACCATAGTCTTCTTGGGGTCGATGTCAACTTTATCAATCAAATTGGTTATAACACCCACATTACCCGTCCACCCCTCACATGGCACGTCTACTGTCTCATGGAAATCTATTTCCTTGCTGTTTTGCCAAAAATCCAATTCATCGGTAAAAACACGTTCCGCCGGTGTACGGCAACCGTAAAGAAGGCTGACCTTACCGTAATCGTAGCGTCTATCCATCACGTATTGTATCAGAGACCTCAACGGGAAAAGCCCTATTCCACCGGCGATAAGCAGCAGGTCCCTCCCCTCCAGCGTTTCCAGAGGGAAACCATTACCGAACGGGCCTCTTATACCTACTGTAGCGCCTGCTTCTAACGAATGCAGCGCGGATGTTAAATCGCCCATATTCCGCACCGCCAGCTGGAAGTTTTTTCCTCTTAAAGGTGAGGACGAAATGGACAACGGCGCTTCACCGGTACCCATAATCGAAACTGTAACAAACTGTCCGGGGTAATGCCCCAGTTTTTTGCCGCTTTTAAGTTTTAATTCAAAAACTTTTTCTTTTTCCGTTAATTGTCTTACTGAAAGTATTTCTGCCATTTCAGGAGTATAAATGTCTCTTGCCGGCTTAGCTGCTTGAATAACACTGGTAGCAGCTTCTTTTAAGCGAATATTTTCTGCCAGCGAGTTAAATGCCTCCAGCGGACTGGCAATACCCGCCAAACAAGCACTTGAGCAGCGCCCGCAACCTACACATCCGACTTTTCCATATCTTTCCAGTATATATTTACCTTTGCGAAACATTCTATGGCGAAAACGGCTCGCTTTATCCTTTCGAAAGTTTTCCCCTGAAGCAACTTTTGCAAAGTCTACCAGCATACACCCGTCCCAGCGTCTGAATCTTTCGCCTTCCTTTAGATTCAACGCCATCTCATCCTTAACATCAAAACAGTAACAGGTAGGGCAGACCATAATACATGACCCGCAACTTAAACAGGTTGCGCTCCTGTTTTCCCAATAAGGGTCATCATAACTTTCCTCAAGTATTTTGGGGATTCTGTCCTTTGGTGTATCCAGCGCAATTTTATATCTGTTTAAAGCCTCTCCCCTTACCTTTTTCTGCCTGACAATTTCATCTCCGGTGGGTAAGCGGTATTTGGTATGTTTTGCCAGCAGTTCCGCCCCTTTTTCGGTCCCTATTTTTACAATATAACTATTTCCGATATCAGTTAATAACAGGTCAAACCCTGTTTCGGTCCAATTTGTTCCCATACTGGGCGCAAAACTGCGGGGCGATGGATGCAGGCAATCCACCCCGATAATTACCGTATTTTCCCTTCTGGCGATGTAGTTCGGGTCGGGATTATGGTTCATAAATACTTCATCCAGTAATTCAATAGCCTTGATGTCGTATGGATGAACACCGATAATTACCCTTGGAGTGTACTCGATCACCGGCTCCACATAGTTGCCGTTACCCGTTTTGAATTTTAAAAGTGTCTCTTTGGGGGGAAACATATACCTGGTAGGTGGAGACACTGTAACATCATAATCAAGACTAAGTTCATAAAAACCGTAAATCCTGTCGTAGATATACTTTCCTTGCTTGGCTTTCACCCCGACAACTTCGATTTCTTTAAGCAGGTTTTCTACCATCAAAGATAAGTTCTCTCTCGATATGGCAAATGATTTTTTTATTCCCGGCACCAAATCATCGCCGGAAGTCTCAAAGGAAGTGTTATCATCGGTAAGATTACCTCTGCAAATAGATTCTACCGTCCCCTGTATGATTTTTTGCAGGTCATCCATATCAACAGGTTTTACAATATAATCTACTACTCCGATTTTTTTGGCTTCCAGCACTGTTTCTTCCTGCGGATGAGAGGTGATTATGATTGTTTTTATCCATGGACGAATTGCTTTCATTTCACGGAGTGTCGCCAGCTGTGTTTCACTGTGCAAACGGACATCCATTATAACAATATTAAAATCACTTTTGGCGAAAACCTTTATAATTTTCGCCCCATCCTCTGCAGAAGTAACCTCAAACCCGGTGCTGCTTAACCAACCGCTGAGAGATTCTCTAACAATGGGATCACTTTCAATAACAAGCACAGAACTCTCATTCATATTTCACATCCCTAATATTTATTTCTATAAATTGGTTATCTGGTATTTATATCAACGATTATTCTTTTACAGCCGCTTCTTTCTTGGCAGCCAGTTTGGCCTTTTGTAAATCCACCATGCCCTGCCCGAATTCACAAGTTTTACACTGAAAAAGACGACTGCATACCCTGTTTGAAACATCCCCTTTAACGCAATACAGGCAATATCTTTGCGAACCGGGGCGTTCTTTTAATTCCTTTATTTTGGGGTTTGCTACTTTTTCAGAAAGTAGCCCTTTCTCTTTATCCAGAGACTCCTGCGCTTTCTTAAGCCATATCCTGGCATCCATATTACCGGGCGCTACATTAAGTATAGAGCTGAATTCTATTACTGCTTCATCGTATTTGCCATTCTCGTAGTTTTCCTGCCCTATTTTCAAATGTTCAGGCACATCCTTAGGATTAATAGAAATAGAATCTAATGTATTCATAATCCCCTTCCTTTATAATATATATTATTCCCTATTTAAATATTGGTGCAATTTTTATGCCAGCCAATTTATTTTTAAAATTATTTTTTTACTTGAATGCCATATGACCTTATTTTATTATACAGAGTCATACGTGATATTCCTAAAATACGAGCGGATTTAGTACAATTTCCGCCGCACTCTTCCAAAACATTAACAATATGTTTTTTCTCAAGTTCCGTTATGCTGGTCAATGATTTTTCCCCTACAAGCGCACCGTTTTCTTCCAATAAAAGGTCTTTTGTATTTAGAGAACCCTCCTCTGACAGGATTACCGCCCGCTCTATTACGTTCTCAAGCTCTCTGACATTACCGGGCCAATCGTATTTCAATAAATCATTAATGGCATCGGGGGATAAGTCTTTGATGTCCTTTTTATTCTCATTGGCAAACTTAGTCAAAAAATGCTGTGCCAGCAACGGAATATCCTCTTTTCTGTCTCGTAACGGTGGTAATTCAATATTTACCACATTCAACCGATAGTATAAGTCTTCCCTGAAATTACCCTTCGAGACTTCATGCTTCATATCTTTGTTGGTGGCTGATATTAATCGCACATCCACTTTAACGATTTCGTTACCGCCTACCCGCGTAAACTCTTTTTCTTCTAATACTCTTAATAAATGGACCTGAATATTGGTATTCATGTCTCCGATTTCATCCATAAAAAGGGTTCCGCTATCGGCAATTTCAAATTTGCCCTTTCTCCGGGCATGCGCTCCGGTAAACGAACCTCTTTCATGACCGAATAACTCACTCTCCAGGATGTTCTCCGGCAGAGCCGCACAACTTATAGCAATAAATGGTTTACTACAACGGGTGCTGTAACTATGAATTGCCCTGGCAATCAATTCTTTTCCCGTGCCGCTTTCTCCGGTAATAAGCACCGTCGCATTGCTTTTAGCAACAGCCTTAACCAGTTCAACTATTCTTTGCATTTTGGTGCTTTTGTATATAATATTCTCGAAATTGAGACGTTCATCGAGCTTTTGGTGCAATAACAAATTCTCTCTCTTTATTTTTTGATGCTCTATCAGTTTTTCAATCAACAGTTCCACTTTTCCGGGGCAAAAAGGTTTTTCAATATAATCGAAAGCGCCTTCCTTCATAGAAGTTATAGCAGTGGATATACCGCCGTATGCGGTCATAATTACGCAGCCGGTCCCTTGGGATATTTCCCTGATTTTTCTCAAAACCTCTATTCCGTCCATTCCCGGCATAACCAAATCAATAAAAGCAATATCAGGTTTTTTCTCCTTGACAACACTTAAAGCGCCGGTGCCGTTCTCAGCCAGCAGAACATCATAGCCTAACTCCGTTAACCACTCATAAAAAGAATCACGGATTACGTCTTCATCATCTACAATTAATATTTTAATCTTCTTCTTCATGAACAACAGGCAGGTAAACCTTGAATGTTGTGCCTTCTCCTTCTTTAGTATGTATATCAATTCTTCCATGATGACGTTGGACAATACCGTAAGATATTGCCAATCCCAGCCCAACCCCTTTTTGTTCTTTTTTGGTGGTAAAGAATGGTGTGAACATCTTTTTCATATTCTCCTGTGATATTCCTACTCCGGTATCACTTACCTCTATCAGCACCTGTTCATCCAGCGGTAATGTCCGTATAGTTAAAACTCCCCCACCGGGCATAGCCTGTATTGCATTCATTATAAGGTTGGTACAAACCTGTTGAATCTGTCCGAAATCAGCCACTATTTTCGGCAAATCCGGTGAAAGTTCCTTTAATACTTCTACATTTTGCATCTCTGCAGAATGTATGCCAAGGTCATAACTTCTGTCTACTATCTCATTGACATCCACTTCCCAGAACTCAGGAACCGATTGTCTTGAAAAATCGAGTAAACTTCTGACCAGCTTGGTACTTCGATTGATTTCTGTTTCCATTTTTGATAAATAGTCGAGTGCAACCTCAGTGCTATAATTCCTATCCTTCAGCTTCTTGGATAAAAGCTGGGTATATATAAGAACACCTGATAATGGATTGTTGATTTCGTGCGCAACCGAAGCAGCAAGTTGTCCGAGAGAAGTCATCTTTTCTGCCTGTATCAATCCATCCTGCGTTTCCTGCATATGTTTATGCAAATACGGCCAGCACATTTCAATTTCCGCTAATCCCTCACAAACAGCCATAGCAAGTTCACGGCACGAACTGTAACCACAGGCACCGCAATTAAACTGCTCCTCAGGATTGCTTCTGTTCATCTTTTGCAGTACTTCCTCTATTTCCTCATTGCCCGGTGAAGCCAGTATTACATTCTGAGTTACAAATTGTCTGCCTAATTGAATATCCCCATACCTTTCAAGATCACTTTCCGTCTTTTCAGGATGAGACTCTTTTAAGGCATAGCGAGCAACAAGTTCCTCGCGTCTGTAGATACTTAAATCATTATCGATAACCGGACCGCCTACGCATCCATGGCAAAAATAGAGATTGATAAGCTTTGCATTAATCTCACCATGGGCAAATTCCTTTAATATTTTTGATACCGCTTCCCTGCCGTTAGCACTGATTACCTCATTTTTCAGGATATCATCTGACAGCCCGGCAATCTTTGCCAACCCACCGGAAATAGACATCAGCCTGCCCAAGTTAGGAGTCGGCCCGCTAAAACTTGATGGGGGCTCTTTTTCGGGGATGATCTTTTTTGCCGTAAACATTTCCTTGAGCTCGGCAAATGTCAAAACCGCATCTATCACACCACGGTTACCGGGTTTACGCGCCTCATCTTTTTTTGCAACACAAGGACCTATAAAAACAACTTTTGCTTTCTTGTTATAATGGTTTTTAATCAACCTGCCGGTTGCTATGGTCGGCGATACGATATGAGCCATATAGCCGATTAACTTGGGATAATATTTTTCTACATAATTTACGACCGCCGGGCAGTTTGACGATATGACCGGCTTACCGGTCTGATTGGTTAACAAATGTCTGTATTCCTTGCCTATTAACTCGGCGCCGACTGAGTCTTCCATAACTTCATTAAAGCCTAATTTTTTCAATGCAGAAACAAAACTACCCGGCTCTATTTCGGGCATGGCAGCCGGGAAAGATGAGGAAACTACCGCAACTAAATAATTATCACTCTGGCTAAGCAACTGCCACACCAGACTGGTATCGCTCTGGACTTTTTTAGCTCCGGTAACGCACACTTCCAAACAATTACCGCAAACTATACAGCGCTCTCGTATTACCTGTGCCAGTCGATCTTCGACTTTAATAGCTTTAACGGGACAACTGCGTATGCAGGCATAACAACTTTTACATTTATCCTTTTCTGTATAAATGATACTCATTTATCTGGCTCCCCCGGCAGGTATTTTCAATTCCTTCCTCATATTTGCAACCGTGCGTCTTGAAATATTTACTCCATATTTTCCGGACAGTTTAGATTGTATTACCCTATCTGATATAAGATTATTTTCTGACTGCAAAACCTTTTTTAAAACCGCCATCCGGAATTTCCTCGGATTCGGGAACAGACTTTTTAGAGTGACCTCCCTTCCGCAAGGAAGGTCTATCGTTCTGCATTTAGTGGCACGGCTTAAAGCAGCCGGGTTGATTCCCAGTTGAAGCGCCAATTCTTTCTGGCTAAGCGGTAATAAATCCTTGAAATTACCCGAATCAATGTAAGCCGATTGTTTGTGGATTAAATTAATTAAAACGCTATGCAATGTCTGTTTACAAACATTTATCATCTCCAGCTTTTTAAAAAGGGATCTTATTTTCCCAACTTCATCGTCATTAATGCACTTCCCGGCTATATGCTCTTCGAACATTTCATAATTTATCAGGTACCGCCCTCTCGCCAAAGAGTTTAAATAATAGCTAATCTTAAATCCGTCTCCGTCTCTATCAATAGAGGCTACTTTTGTATAATTGATGTCATTAACGTTAAGAGAGGATATAGAATGAAACTCATCAAGTACTGCCATATCATTTACCAGATTATTTATATCTCTTACATACGCCACGGGTATGCCACAGGCAAATGCAACTCGGTCTTCGGATAGATATTCTTCGGGTATTAGGAAATATTTTTTGAAATTATCCTGACCGATTTTACGAATGTATTCAATCGTTTTTTTATTATTTTCCAACAATGAATCTATTTCGGGAGGTTGATTATCAATAAGAGCCGATTCATCATATTTTAAATAGCTTATGAATGTATCTGAATTATCAAATCTTTGATAGCGGATAATTTTGTTTTCCTTAAAACATTTAACAAACAACTCGCTGTTTTCAATTTCACGGATAACTGAATTAAGTTCCGACAATGGCATAGACAACAGGTTCGATTGCTCAATTTTGAGGTATTGACCTGTGCTCTGATTAATCTGAAGTGTATTGCTTTGTGATAAAACAGACATTGTATAATTATTATACTATGTGTATACTTTATTGTCTATTATATTAACAGTGTATTACAGTAGAACAAGTTCAAGCGGATAGATTGACTTCTTCCAATATCATATCTGACGCTATTGGAATTGCGGCCTCAACCTCAGGGGAACACTCCTCTGTAAGGGTGCTGACGTCAAGAGCCTCTATCCCGATAATCTCTATTGTTTTCGGCATTGATAACTGCAACCTCCTGCCAAGCTCAATAGCGGCAATGACCCCGATATCGTGGCTGGAAGTAGTATGGCAAGTAGTGTCGAACTGCTCAGGAGTTAAGCGGTAAATACTACCCGGTTTGCCATTCGGTGATGTGATAGCATCGACAATGATAGCCTTATCGTAGCCAACCAGGTAATCAAGCAGATTAATTCCCGCCAGGCTGGTCTCGTTTAAAGAAACATCAGGATTGGATAACCTCTTTTCAAGCTGCTTGACTACCTTTAAACCGGCACTGTCATCGCAGAGATATGGGTTACCCAATCCTAAAACAATTGTTTTCAAAATATTATGTAATCTATTCCCAACTTTTTACTATTTGTTTATTTTTATCATAAACATACATCGGCATTGCCGGATGTCCCGGTAAATTATGGCTGGCACAAGCCAGACATAAATCATATGGTCTCCACGCCATCTCGATACGATTGAGCAATCCTTCGGTAATTTCCTTATCCGGTTGAATCAATGCTTGAGCCGCCTTCTTTATGGACATATTGACAGCCGCTCCGTTGTTAACAGTTGCTACAATTAAATTAGCTTTCTTTATTATTCCATTCTCATCTGTTTGGTAATGATGAATTAAAGTACCCCTGGGGGCTTCAATAATACCAACACCTTCATCAGGTGTCGCAGTAGGAATATTTCTTAAATCATCACCGGTAATTTCGGGGTCGGTGCTCAAAGCTATCATTGTCTCAGCGGCTTGTACCATTTCAACCAGCCTTGCCCAGTGAATCGCCAAAGTATGATGTACCGGTTTTCCGCCCAGTGTATCATAAAGCTTTTCATAAGCCTCCTGTGCCAAAGGAGTTGCCATTCCGTCAGAGGCGTTCAGACGTGCCATCGGCGCAACGCGGAATACACCGCTGTCATTTCCGTCAACAAAGCCTTTCCATCCCACCTTTTTCAGATACGGGAACTTAATATAGCTCCACGGTTCTACGTGCTCGGCGATATGCTCAAGGTAATCCTTGGGTTCAAATTTAGCAAATTCATTCCCATCGGGATCAACAACCCTAACCATTCCACCATAATAATTTACTTTATTATTTTCGTCCACCAGTCCCATAGAATAAGTCCTGTGAGTATAGGCATCACTGACAATCATATCGACATACTCTTTATTGGCAAGAACTATGTCGTCAAATACCTTTAAGGAAAGCTTGGCAAATTCGAGAACATCTCTGGCAATCTGTTCGAATTCCTTACGTTCTTCTTCGTTTATTCCTCTGCTGACACCACCGGGCAACCCGAAAACCGGATGAACAGCTTTGCCGCCCAGTTCAGCTATAATATGATGACATTTCTTACGTGCATTAATTACAGCTCCGCCAAGTTCCAGCCCCACTTTGCCGATAACACCGATAATGTTGCGTTCTGCAACCGGAGCTTCCGGACCCATTATAAAATCCGGTCCGCCTAAAATATAAAAATGTGTGGTATGGTCGGTAAAATAAAAGGCATTGTATAAAAGTTCACGCAGTTTCTGTGCTGTACTGGTCGGCGTTACATGAAATAAAGCATCAAGCGTTTTGGTAGATGCCAAATGATGCGCCTCCGGGCACACACCGCAGATTCTCTGGGTAATCTGAGGCATATCCTCAGCCAATCTTCCTTCCGAAAACTTTTCAAATCCACGCAGCTCCGGTACCTGAAAATAGCTGTTCTCTACCGTTCCTTCATCATTAAGGAAAATCTCTATTTTACCGTGGCCCTCAAGCCTTGTAATCGGGTCTATACTGATTTTTCTCATTAAACTCTGGCCCTCCTTAATACCGAATCAGGTAAACTGTAGCGATAGAATGTACCGGCAGGGTCCCTGATATCTGCTATGATTTTCGCAATTTCCTCCGGGTCATTCGAATCGATAACAGAAGCTATAGCATTCATAAAATGCGCCCCCTGGTCAATTACACCATCTACCGGACCATAACAACCGGTACAGGGCATCCCAGCTTTAGGGCATCTGGCGCCGCAACCGCCCTTAGTAGCAATTCCGGCACACGGAAGCCCCTGTTCCAAAAGACATATCTCGGGGTCAGGGATTATTTCATAGGTTCTATGGAATTTTTTAATTTTCTTCACATCACGTTTTCGGGGGCACTCATCGCACACCGATTTCACGCTATCTGTTATCACAGTACCGACAGGAGGCATATTGCCATTAATCAAGGCTTCCAGCGCCATCCATGTTGTTTCGGCTTCCGGAGGACAACCCGGAATTATATATTCAACTTTCACTGTCTGCGCCAGTGTTTTAACCGTATCAAAAAGCAACGGTAAAGTAAGCTCCCCTTCTGGGGCTTGATAGCTGGTTTGGGGCAGAACTTTATCGGGGTTCTCAGTAGAAGGTGTCTCCAGATATGCTCTCTCCATTAACATTTCCCTGTTATACATATTGGCAAGACCCGGAATACCACCCTGGTAAGCACAGGCTCCGTAGGCTATCATAACCTTTGATTTTGCTCTCAGAAGCTTTGCAATATGTTCCTGTTCAGAACTGCGAATCGAGCCATTGAACAGGCAGACATCAATACTTCCATCCTCCATAGCCTCGACATCTTTATATTTGACATCCATGGCAACCGGCCAGAATACAATATCTACAGCATCAATAAGTTTTAGCAGGTTTTCACCGATTTCCAGAAGGCCGATATCACAACCACCGCAACTGGCAGCCCAATATAAAGCAACTTTTGGTTTAGCCATTATCTCCTCCATCCCTGGGGAAAGGCCCCAATTTTTTTACTTTTTCCGTCATATCCTTAATTATCTCGGCGAACCTGTCGCCTTCCGATGCAGCAACCCAATCAAGGCGAATGCGGTCATCTTCAATTCCCATTTGTTCAGCTAGTTTTTTCAACATTTCCATGCGCCGCATGGCTTTATAATTACCTGAAGTATAATGGCAATCCCCGGGGTGACATCCAAGAACTAACACACCGTCAGCCCCCGATTGAAGGGCTTTAAGGATGAACACAGGGTCAACCCTGCCGCTGCACATTACCCTTATTATCCTGATATTTGCAGGATACTTTTTTCGTGATGTTCCTGCCAAATCAGCTCCCGAATAAGAGCACCAGTTACAGAGGATACCTAGTATCGTAGGTTCAAAACTCATGCTAACACCCCCTCTATTTCAGCCATTATCTGTTTATTGGTAAAGTGATTGCCCGTTATAGCGTCGCTAGGACAGGCAGATACGCAAACCCCGCACCCCTTACAGAGAACAGGATTGATTTCGGATACCTTTTTAGTTTCGTTAAAAGTAATCGCACTGTACGGACACAGATTATTACAAATACGACATCCGGAGCATAATTCCTCAATGATTTCTGATGTCGCCCCATCAATCTCAACCTTATTATTACTTATCATAGCCAATGCCCTTGCGGCAGCCGCTGAAGCCTGAGCCACAGTATCGGGAATATCCTTTGGCCCCTGGCAGCAGCCCGCTATAAACACACCGTCAGTCATGGTAGCTACAGGATCCAGCTTGGGATGCTTCTCCAGGAAGAATCCGTCTGCTTTTTTACTGATTGAAAGAACTTTCCCAATTTGTTCAGCGCCATCGCTCGGCTCGAGAGCACAACTTAAGATAACCATATCAACCGGCAGCTTTCTTTTCTTACGTACCAGAGTGTCTTCAACGTGAACAATTAGTTTATCTTGCTCTTCCGGTGTTTCAGCCGTATTGGTGATTTCGGCTGCCCGTCCTCTTATGAAGTTGACACCCTCATCCTGTAATCTTAGATAGAATTCTTCATAACCCGAACCGGGGCAGCGCATATCTATGTACAACTGATAAACATCGGCTTCGGGTAGCTTTTCCTTCAAAAGATGGGCATATTTTAATGAATACATACAGCATACACGCGAGCAATACTTGTGATAGTTTTCATCACGACTTCCTACACAATGCAGTATGGCTACACTCTTCGGTTTCTCGCCGTTCTTTTTAACGACAACACCGTCGGTAGGACCTGACGCGTTTGAAAGTCTTTCGAACTCAAGTCCCGTCAAAACATCATCGAACCGGTTATATCCATATGTGTACATTACCTCAGGATCGAATTGTTTCATTCCGGTAGTAACAATAATAGAACCTACTTCGACTTCGAGTGTCTGCTCCTTCGCATCATGAACGATTGCATCAGCTTCGCATGCCTTAACGCATAACATACATTCAGAACAAACAGCACAATTCAAACAGCGTTTAGCTTCTTCTATTGCAAGGCTTTCATCAAATCCGAGCTCAACCTCATCGAAATTATCTTTTCGTTTCGAGGTTTCCAGTTTAGGCATAACCATTCTGGACTTTGCTTTGACTTTATCCTTATTAACCTTACTTACACGTGGCATCTGCTCGGAGCGTCCTTCACGCAGATCGTTACCACTCAAATATCTGTCAATACTTTCAGCACCGGCTTTACCTGCAGCAACAGATGCAATCACATCCAATTGTCCGGCAACTACTTCGCCACCTGCAAATACTCCTGAAATATTACTTTCAAGTGTTACGGGGTCGACTTCCAGATAACCCAATTCCGTAAACGCCAATTCTTTGGGCAGTTCAGTTTCTACAACCGTCTGTCCTACTGCATTTATTACGTTATCAGCATCTATCAAGAATTCTTCGGATTTTTGTCCTTTATCTTCGCTGACACATTTAACACCAGTTACTTTTCCATCACGCACCACAATTTCATTGGCAGTAGTGCCATATTTGAATTTAATGCCTTCTTGTTCGGCTTCTTCAACTTCGCTGTCGCTGGCCGGTATTTCGGCCTCGGATTTTTTATAAACAACCGTAACGTCCTTTGACCCCAATCTCCAGGCAACCCTTGCCGCTTCAACCGCAATATTGCCACCGCCAATGACAACAACCTTTTTACCAACCGCTACCTTTTCACCCGAATTGATTTTTTTCAGGAAATCAAGAGCCGCAAACACATTGTCGCTTGCTTCACCGGAAATACCGAGCTCTTTGTTTTTACCAGCTCCCGTTGCTAAAAATACTGCTTTATATCCCTGATTGAACAGGCCGGAAATATCATTAACCTCAGAGCCCGTCTTTATGTCAACGCCCATTTCCTTGATATATTCTATTTCGGTATCAACAATATTTTCAGGCAATTTGAAATTAGGTATTCCATACCTCATCAAACCACCGGCTTTCTCTGCCTTTTCAAACACGGTAACACGATAACCGTTTTTTATTAAATCAAAAGCACATGCAAGCCCTGCCGGGCCGGAACCGATTACAGCTACCCTCTCATCCTTTGTGATTTCAATAGGACCGGCCTTTTCTCTGCCGATTTTCATTTCATAATCAGCAACAAAACGCTTCAGGTCGCGAATCATCAGCCCTTCATCAACAGTAGCTCTCTCGCATTCGGACTCACAGGGATGGTAGCAAACCCTACCGACTACCCCTGCCAGAGGAATCGATTTGCGTACCACCTCCAGCGCTTCCTTAAACTTTCCCTGGGATATCAATGCAATATAAGCATGAGCATTTACACCGGCAGGACAGGCAACACGACAGGGGGATACACCTTTTTTATCGATAACAGCTTTGTTAGGAACTGCATAAGCAGATTGAATGTATGCAGCGCTACGCTGGCTTAAACCCATATCGAATTCATTATCTACATGCACCGGGCATACTTTACTGCATTCACCGCAGCCGGTACACTTCGTTTCATCAACATATCGCGCTTTTCTTTTTATCTTTGCTTTAAAATTGCCAACAAAGCCGGACACCTCTTCCACTTCACTATAACTCAAAAGATCAATATTCGGATGCTGTCCGACCGTGGTCATCTTCGGAGTCAGGATACAGGCTGCACAATCAAGCGTAGGGAATGTTTTATCAAACATTGCCATATGACCGCCGATGCTGGGGTCTTTTTCCACCAGATATACTTTCTTTCCGGCATCGGCAATCTCCAGCGCTGCCTGAATACCGGCGATACCTCCACCGACTACCAGCACATTCGGGTTAACCGGCACTTCCCTATTTTGCAGAGGCTCATGAAACGCTACACGATGCACAGCGCCTTCAACCAAAGCCTTAGCCTTTTCAGTTGCCATTTCTTTATTCTCGTGCACCCATGAACACTGCTCGCGGATATTTGCCATCTGGAAATAGTATTGGTTGATACCCGCATCCTGGAGAGCCTTACGATAAGTAGGTTCGTGCATCCTCGGAGAACATGCCGCCACTACAACCCTGTTAAGCTTCTTTTCCTTAATATCATCTTTTATCAGGTTTTGACCGGGATCAGAACACATATACTTATAATTACGCGCAACAACCACCGAATCCAATCCCTGGGCAAATTCAGTTACTTTTTTTGTATCAACTGTAGCTGCGATATTGGTACCGCAATCGCATATATAAACGCCAATTCTTACTTCTTCCATAGTTCCGCTCTCCTTTACAGATATTTTGCCAGGACTTTATTCGGGTTGACAATATTCTTCTTCAAACCCAATTTATCTTGCTTTATTCCGAGGGCAACACCGATTAGCTGTGTAACAAACAATACCGGCAAATTAAATTTGGTATTGTACTTACTGTTTACCTTAGACTGATAGGCATCAAGATTCATCTGGCATAGAGGGCATGGGGTAACGATACATTCCGCCCCGTTTTTTGCGGCATCGTCAAGTAATTTATACATCAATTCAAGGCAAAGACCCTCTTCTGCTATCACCGCCGAGCCGCCGCAGCATTTGCACTTCGAAGGGTATGGAACGGCATCAGCGCCGACTGCTTCTACTATGGTATCCAGCGCAATAGGGTTTTCAGGATCGTCAAAACCAAATCTGGGGCGAACCTCCTGACATCCGGTATAAGGCGCCACTTTTAATCCGGTAAGAGGCTTTTTAACTTTGGAAGTGATTACCTCTGCAGTCAGATCGTTCATAAGCGCCTCAATTAATAACCTGACCTTCACTGTACCTTTGTATTCCAAGTTGGCAGCCGCCAAAGCCTCATTTACCTTGGCTTTTAACTGAGGTTTATCCATCATATGTACTCTGGCTTTATTAAGCGTGACAAAACATGAACTGCAGGGAGTAACCATATCAAGCCCTGTTTTTTCCGCAAGAGCCAGGTTACGAGCAGCTACAACAATGGCTTCTAATTCATCCAGTGAGCCGTAAGGAGTAGAACCGCAACAATTCCAGTCTTCAAGTTCCTTTAACTCCATTCCCAAAGCTTCCGCTATGGATCTGCTCGAAACATCCAACCCTACCGCGGTAGCTTCCGATGAACAGCCCGGGTAATATGTATAGCTCTTCATTGTTCACCTCTGACATCATCAAGTTTTTTTAAAATTAAATCAAGATCCTTCTTGCCTTTAATCTTTCTCGCTGAAAGCGGCATACGTCCATGTGATAACAGATTCCATGCTACCGATATCATGCCTAAAGCCGCAAAGGGATTTGTTGACATGTAATACCCCATCATCATCTGAAACTCACTGACCCTGCCATTCTTCTTGATGGACTTAACAAAGCTGTTATACATCACCGGCATATTGGTATTTTGTGGTTTATATCCATGTTTAATTGCCAGCGATTCCAAAGCATGGAACAAACTGGTGGGCTCTACATTTCGGGGGCATCGAACCGTGCATGAATAACACGAAAGACAACACCACATTGAACTGCTTGAGAGCACTGCATCGCGCATGTCTGCTCTAACCATGGCGATTACCTCTGAAGGAGTAAATTCCCATATTTTCGCACTAGGGCAAGAAGCAGTGCATGTACCGCACTGCATACATAAATTCACTCCTTCGCCACCGGGGACCTGACTAACCTCTTTTACAAAGCTCATAGTTTGAGTTTTTTCCATTAAACTCCCCCCTGTTTAAAATTAATATCCGATTGATTCCAATAATAAAATGGCGAATCCGTAGTATTACAGATTAGTATTACTTCTTTTTATAGCCATATACATCTAAATATCACTATCGATTGGATATAAATATCAATGAATATTACAATAATATTTCAATTACGTCAAGTTTTTTGATACACTCTTTGTAGGATAAATGATTACATAGAAAATATTGTTTCAGTTAATATATTTAAAATTATTTTTATTTGTATACTCAACCCTCTTGACAGACCTGTCTATCGATGCTAATATATCGCTCGAAGGTTTCATGACAACCAGCGGCGGCATACGTTGAAGTTGCATAAATGCAGTCCTATTAATGCCTAATCGGGAGGTATTTGCTATGTTTTAATTGTATGTATTGGAATACAGATTATATTCCGGGCAATATTACTTATTGCCCTATTTTAGAATTATCGCTATATCCTGCCCAATATTTCACCATTATACAAAATAAGATATATAAATTATATATAAAGGATGACGGGTATATTATGAAAGTCAAAAAAATAATCTTTATGCTGTTTACCGTGGTTATCTCCGCTTCACTACTCTTTTTCCTATCCGGATGTAAGGGAGCACAGACAACGACGGTAACAAACACCACAACTAAAATAAGTACACAGACAACTACCATTACCGACATCTCTACACTAACCGAGACAATAACTGAAACAGTCAGCGGCCAACCGTCTACCAGAACAATAGTCGACGACGCCGGTAGATCCTTAGTAATACCGACAACAATAAACAAGGTGCTCTGCTGCGGTCCTGTCGAATGCATACTAACTTATATGCTGGCACCCGAAAAACTGGGCGGCTGGTGTTTTCTTCCTAACAGCACTGAGGGCGCCGACTATTTCGATACCCAATATGCCGACCTGCCGGTTGTGGGAGGTTGGTATGGTAAATCAACAGGCAATTACGAGACTTTTATTTCGCTGGAACCGGATATAATTCTGGCCAGTGATGCTGCCACTGTAGAAGAAAGGCAACAGTTCTTCGGTAGTATTCCGGTAGTCAGTATCAACGTTTTCGATAATTACAATACTATGCCGGAATCCATATTGAAGATGGGAGACCTGTTGGGCGTTGAAGAACAGGCTCAAAAACTGGTCGATTTTTACGAAGAATCTGTAGATTATGTTACATCAGTTTTAACCAACGTCTCCGAAGAAGATAAAGTTACTGTTTATTACGCCGAAGGCGACGGCGGGCTTAGCACCGACCCGTCCGGTTCACAGCATACCGAACTGATCGATTTTTGCGGCGGGTTGAATGTCGCTGTCGTCGATGACCAGACCGGATTCGGCATGACCTCGGTTTCAATGGAACAGATTCTTTTATGGAATCCGGATATTATTATCATCGGCAGAGCTGCCGATGCCACACTTTATAACCAGATACTGTCAGACCCGATATGGGCTAATTTGCAGGCAGTCAAAGACGGACGTGTCTATTTGAGACCGAATAATCCTTTCTCGTGGTTCGACGGACCTGCAGGAATGAACGAAATTGTCGGCATCTACTGGATGATTCAAACTCTCTACCCGGAACAGTGCGCAGACCTTGACTTAAAGGCAAAAGTGCAGGAGTTTTATCTCGACTTCTATCATTATAACCTTACAGATGCCGACTACGAGGCGTTAATGGCAAATACAATTAACACAGCATAATATCGATACGGTAAGTTACTTCTTTAAAGATAGATAAATGACTACTCAAATAGAAACAAAATGTGCAGATAATATAAAAAAGCCGGTCTCCTTCTGGAAGAAGACTCCGACTGTAACACTTATCCTGTTCATATCACTGATATTACTTTTCATCATATCATTTTGGCTGGGGAGATACGGGGTCTCCCCTGCCCAGGTAATCCAGATTTTTCTCTCTAAAATATTCCCGATCACTCCCACCTGGCCGGATATTATGGAAACGGTAATCTTCGATATCAGGCTGCCGCGTATCCTGGCGGCAATATTGATTGGCGCGGCGCTGGCAACAGCCGGAACATCATTTCAGGGTTTATTCCGCAATCCACTGGTTTCTCCCCAGATACTCGGCGTAACTTCCGGTGCCGGATTCGGTGCAGCGATGGCAATCGTCATATCGGGGAATCCTGCTATTATCCAGATAAGCGCTTTCGGGGTGGCAATTGCTGCCGTCGCTATTTCATGGTTAATAAGCAGTCGCGTCAGGGGTAATCCAACGCTCACACTGGTGTTGGCCGGTATGGCCATCGGAGCTTTATTTTCCGCCCTTACTTCCCTTATGCAATATATGGCAGACCCTGAAGATGAACTTCCTGAAATTGTATTCTGGCTGATGGGCAGCCTTAACTCAATATATATGAAGGACCTGATTCCGGTAGCAATTATTATTATAGTTGGTATTACGGTACTGATGTTGATTCGCTGGCGTATCAATGTCTTATCAATGGGAGAAGAAGAGGCTAAAGCGCTGGGAGTTAATACGACACAATTGAGAGCGATAATAATCGTCTGCGCCAGCCTGATTACCGCAGCGGCGGTTTCAATAAGCGGAATGATAGGCTGGGTAGGACTGGTTATGCCGCATATCGGCAGGATGTTAGTAGGCCCCTGCAATAAAAAACTGCTTCCGGTTTCAGCATTACTGGGTGGAATATATATGCTGCTTATAGATAACATCTGCCGCACCGCCCTGTCTGTCGAGATTCCAATTGGTATATTAACTGCCATAGTCGGAGTTCCGTTCTTCCTTTATTTAATTAGAAGAGGTAAACAGGGATGGGTATAAAATTAGAAGTAGAGAATGTCGCCTTCAGATATTTCGGCGGTAAAGACGACGTATTCAATGAAATAAGTTTCAGCCTGTCAGACGAGGATAATCTATGTATACTGGGGCCCAACGGATGCGGAAAAACTACACTATTGAAATGCATTGCCAACTTGCTTACCATTACGGACGGCAAAATAGTAATCGACGATAATGACATCGGTCAAATGAAGCGTCATGATATTGCCAAAAACATCGGTTATATTCCCCAGTTACACGCCCCTACTTTTCCTTATACTGTTATGGATGCCGTTCTCATGGGAAGAACTGCCTATATCGGCTTGATGTCCACACCATCCGAAGAAGATATTGAAATATGCC
>Ga0172381_10002658_pt1 | contig 19487 bp, 18 predicted proteins | sample Leawel6488metaG_FD_119754 | JGI IMG/M metagenome (GOLD analysis project Ga0172381, IMG submission 119754) | Leachate microbial communities from a municipal landfill in Southern Ontario, Canada - Leachate well 64-88 metaG | ecosystem: Engineered > Solid waste > Landfill > Unclassified | place...
AGATGGATCCCTACACTCAGATCCTTCAGGTGAGCTACGAGGTCACCAATGTGCGAGTCAAGGTCCATGAACAGGCTCAGCGAGAGCCAGTACACTAGGAGACAGGAATGAGATACATTGTCGAACAACCGCTGGTCGAATATTACACAACCATCGTGGAGATCGAGGCTGAGTCAGATGAGGATGCTATCCACGAAGCCTTTCTTGGTCGAGGAGATGTACTGGAGAAGCATCATACCGATTCTGAATGCCCCATGTCAGGGGTCATCACCAGCAGGTGGGAATAATCAGGAGGAAACCAATGACAACCAAACCTAGGAACATGTATGACTTGTTCAAAGAACATGAAGGATGTCGCCTGAGTGTCGAAATAACTACAGAGCTTCGCACCGGAGAAGAGGTGATGCTAGTCACCTGTGAAGACTGCGATCATCAAATACTGTTTATCATTCGCGAGAAGGAGAAAGACCATGGCGCAATCTGAGACCATCGGCAAGCTGGCAGAGGCGCTTTCCAAGGCCCAGGGGGCAATGAGACCAGCCAGCAAAGACAAAGACAATCCGTACTTCAAGAGCAAGTACGCTGATCTCGCAAGCATCTGGGATGCGGTGCGCAAGCCGCTCAGTGACAATGGCCTGTCGGTTATCCAGACTCTGCTCAATCCAGAGTCGGGACTAGGGATCATCGTGGTCACCACCCTTGCACATAGCAGCGGCGAGTGGATGAACAGCTATCTGCAGCTCACTCCTTCTAAGGGAGATCCCCAGGGTGTGGGAGCAGCCATCACCTATGGTCGCCGCTTTGGTCTGGCAGCCATCACTGGCATGTGCAGCGATGATGAAGATGATGATGGCAATTCGAATTCCGATCAGGGGAAGAAACCGGTAGCCGCTCTGGCCAACCAGACCTATGCCACCAAACCGGTAATGCAAGCAGTGCCCAAGGCACCAGTTCAGGAGAAGACCCCAGCAGTTGTCTGCGAGTCCTGCAGCAAATCCATCACTGATGGGATCGACAGCAAGGGCAAGGCTTTCGATGCTGCCAAGATGATGTCTATCTCCGAGAAGGCCTTCAAGCAGAAGCTCTGCTACGATTGCTTCATCAAGGTGAAAGCCGAGAAGGAACAAGTAGCCGAGGTCTTTGGGCTCCCCAATGTCAGCATGGAGGCGGTAGGATAATGTACATCCCATCCTGGGAGGTCGAGACACAGAAGGGATGGGTGACTGTCCAAGCATTCAACCAGGACACAGCTCGTGCCCTGGTTGAAAATGCTGGTTACACGGTTTACTATATTCAGATGGCGGAGGATAGTGGATGCTCAACCTGACTGTAAAGATCGCTCGCGTCCGTGAAAACGCGATACTCCCTACACGATCCCATGATACCGATGCAGGAATGGATCTCTATGCCAGCCTCGATCAGCAGCGCTGTATCAGAGATTTCATGCAGCCCAACAAGATACCCACAGGGATCGCTGTTGAGATACCAGATGGATATGTTGGCCTAGTGGTTGGCAGGAGCGGTAAATATCTGGAGGGGTTGATGACCAGTGTGGGGGTCATTGATCCAGGATACCGAGGGGAGGTTCATGTGATCTATCACCCTCATGGATCAATGGAGCTTCAGAATGGGGAAAGGGTGGGGCAGCTTCTAGTGGTTCCTTGTCCTCCGGTGATCTGGAAAGAGGTTACGGAATCTGAATTGTCACAAACCAGCAGATCCAAAAAAGGTCTCGGGAGCACAGGCAAATGAACAAACTAGTTATCTGTGTGGATAAGGGAAAGATCGATTATATCTATTCAAGCGAACCGTGTCAGATCATGGTTGTCGATTATGATGTTCATGATATCGATCCAACCTACATCCCTGAGATCGAAGACTCAGACATCGATCCTGATCTGATATCAATCGCCTACGAATTGATTGCTGATGGGCAGTTCCCCTTTGAGGAGGAGCTGGAGTAGTGGAAATACAGCTGGATAACATCTGGGGTTTTGCCTGGGGAATGCACAGGGCCAGGTTAAGTCACAACTCCACATCCAGGTCAACCTTCTCTGACGACCATCTGACCAAGCCAGATCTAGAGCTGGCCAGAAAACTTGTCCTTGCTGGCCCAAGTCACAGCAAGTTCATGCGTTGCATCGATGTATGGGCTACCATCAAAGCCCCCCGCTACTGGTGGCAGGAATACGCCACCTACAAGATCGGCACCACAGAGCTGTCTGAAAGCACCATGCACACCCTCACTAACAGACCTCTCACCAGTGAGGATTTCGAGGGTAACATTCCGTACATCATGCTGGAACTTCTGAATAACTACATCGCCACAGGGAAATTGCTGGAAGTCAAGCGTATTCTTCCAGAAAGCTTTCTGCAGACACGAGGGGTGCATCTCAACTATCAGACCCTGCGCACTATGTATCATCAACGAGTCACCCATCGCCTTCCCGAATGGCATATCTTCTGTAACTGGGTTGCCACCCTGCCATATGCAGAACTCATCACGCTACGGAGTAACACATGGAACCAGCCATCGTAGAGGCTTACCAGAGAACCATACAGAAGAGCATCGACCAACTGGATGGAGAGACAGATCCCCAGCGAATCGCTATCACCTCCAGGGCCATTTCTACCAATGCTTTGGCGTTAGAGAAAATGGCCAAGTCTGCCCTCAAAGAGCAGCAACTGGAGGAAAGGGTATAGTGTCACAACCGCCACCCAAGACAGGAAGAGAAACCATCTATCCGATCGCCCAGCAGTACCTGGTAAAGAAGCTCAAGGAGCGTTATGAGAAGGGCCTGGAAACTTATGGCACACCTCTACAGACATTCAATGGCAGAGATTGCCTGGAAGATCTGATGGAGGAACTGCTGGATGGACTCATGTACACAATCCAAGCCATGCTGGAGGACAAGGCCAATGGAAACAAGTGCGACACCTGTTCCTACAGACATAAAGAAGGCATGCAAGAAGTGCCTATTACGCGGCAGCGAGTGCAGGGCAGGAAGCAAGTACCAAGAAAATCAAGATCAAAGCTGTAAGAACTTTACAGCTTTCAGTACCTAGTCATCTTCCACGATTGATTTGGTATACCATATTGGGGAGGTGCCCATACAGGGTACCTCCCAGGTATACTGACAGAGTTCCTCACAGCACTCCCACATGTGTTCAGTTCTTGTTCTCCCTACCAATCTTGCTAATCCACCACAGATTGGGCAGGTCATTCTCAGTGCCATCTACTCTCTCCTAATCTACACATACCAGATAACCGTTGATCGATACCCCACCAGCAACATTCGCCGCACACATCTCTTCGATCTGAAAGGTATCGAGACCAGAAGCAGCTGCAGGCAGAACGAAGTTATCTGACTGTTTCAATTCCGATGTCGTCGAGCTCGTGGCGATTGTTCCGTAATCCAATCCAGTGGTCACATTCTTTAGTCGTATGGAATAGGCTCGAGGGTCAGAACCCTCCAAAGCACAGGTCATATTGGCAACGAGCTTGTAAGTATATCCACGACCATTGAAAAGGAAGTAACTACCAGATTGTGGAACCCATACCCCTGCGCCAGACTGAACACCAGCAGTATCGGGTAACCGTAATGGTTCAACCAGGTCATAGCAGTGATAGCCATCCACAAGGTCTGCATTCAACGTACCATTGTGGCCAGCTGTCAATCCAGTTAAAGCAGAAGCCCCAGCAACTACGATCTTACCAGTGGTAATGCTACCAAGTGTATGGTCTGCCCCATCAACCGCATGAGCCTGAGCATGATGATCATTCGCTGTGATCCCAGCAAGCTGATCATGATCTGATATCTTTGTCCACGTCGTGCCGCTAAAGCAAACATAGATACCGCGATTCTCTTGTCCAGCATCTGTGACGATCCACACAGAGCCTACCGAAGGAGTCGTATTTCCTCGATCAGCATTGGTGCCTGACATCAAGATCATCACGGGTCCACCCTTACCAGTATCGTGGTTGTGATTGGTTATGACATCTGCTCTCAAGTTATTGTACTGGCTCGCAAGAGGTGGCCCACCAGCCACCACATCTGAACTAGCTATAACACCCACAGTATTCTACCCCCAAAATGCTTTTCTTCCCTGCATCGAACAAGTATCATCATCCCACAAGATCTCAGCATCCCCAGCCGATGTGCCATCTGCATACCAATGCCAGCGATAGGGCTCAGTCGGTGTGGCCTCCTTGTAAGCCTGAAGCAGCATGTATCTCCCGTTGACTACAGCCAGTAAAACTCGATCGCCATACCTCAAAGTATCCATATTAGTGCCCAGTGGAACAGCTACGCCATCGATCCTCTTACTTGAGCCATATATTTGAACAGAGATGCAACGTATCGAGATATTGATCCTTACGATCTTCCCGGAGACATAACCAGATTGCTCATCCTGTTTCAGGGATTTCTTCACCCGCTCCAAGGCAAGGCTACTGGAGAGGCTCATATCAAAGATGATCGATTTGCTCTCTAGATCCACGGCATACTCAAAGGTCAATGCCTGCACAGTAAAGTCTACATCACTGGTTGTCCCATCCTTCGCGTTAATGATCTTGATCAGATCCTGCCTCTCTTGCTGCACCACTGCAGGGGCAGTGAATTCCCGCAGGTTTCCCCGCTCCTCCGTTTCTATCTGAATTGCCGTTGCTTCTACATAGGTATCCTTCGGGGTCATCACATCAGGGTTATCCGTTTTGACATAGCGATAACCCTTGGCGATAGTGGTGGCCAGGTTGATCCTATCACCAAAATCATTAGCGCCAGCTCCCTGCACCTGAACATGACTGAACCATTCTTTATTGCTGGGGGTCTTGACACTATCCAGGAGATTGTTGTTGTAGGTCACTACTGCAGTGCGGTTCAGAAATCTGGAAACTCGAAGAGCGCCATCCCCATTGACAAACCAACGGATATGTCGCTTGCCAAGCATTTCTTCAAGCGCCTGCTGGCCACTTTGATTCTGACTTACTGTATGGTCTTCAATATAGTCATCCAGCTCAGGGATATGCACCAGCCCAAAGTGACACTCATAGGTGTCACCGATCACGCAGATCCCAACATAGTTATTGTCTGACCTAGCAGCAGTAGCCGTGTAGTAAGAAAGGATACACAGACCATTCAGCCACAACCCAACGAAGTTGTCTTGTCTGCTGATCTTGAGAAAGTGCTTTTCTGGTACAGGATTAAAGAACAGGGGGCATTCGTACAGCTTGGTGAATACACCTGCCTCTACCCTGTAAAGACAGACAGCATAGTGCTTGATGGTAGCCATGTAACAATTCGTCATGTTCGCATCGGAATTGAACATCCAGCCACCCTCCCCATCCCAGGGGGAGATCTCCATCTCTCCAATAAAGTTTGCAGAGTCTACCTTGCTGCGATAGCAGGTATAATCGCTTCCGCTGGCAGCAACACCACCGATGAAACTATCTCCAGACATGTGCCAGGTGCCAGGAAGTGCAGCTGTCCAGCTTTCGGTATTGAGGGTTGTCGTTTCAAACGAATCATAGAGATCGTCATCAAAGATACCGGTGGCAATGCCGCACTTGAAACCAATATTCTTGATGATCTGTTCCAGATACTTGTCATCTTCCATGTCACAGACTGTCATATCGGAGAACCAAATCACGTGTTTGTCAATGCCCTGGCATTCAAAAGTAGAGTAGGAGTCATCATGCTCAGGTGGATCGGTGGGAACATAGGTCACAGCATGGGACCAGGTCACGTTATCTGACGAGTAGTAAGCCTTCAGGGTGCCATACCAATCCATCACCATCACATACAGAAAGGTGCTTCGATCAGACCATCCTACAGTACCAGATTGCGTGGCCAGCGGGGTGGTCACATCCCAGAGGGCATGGGTCTCCTTGATGATCCTGAACTGGTCATTCTCGACATCGTAGACCACCATATATCCGGATTCCATTTCCACGATATCGTTGATCACATTCATGCCGCAACCAACATAACCAGAGCTGCATCGCTCCGGTATCTTGAAACGAAAGCGCAGGATACAGGTGGGCTTGGCGCTCTGATAGCGATTGATCAGGGCCTGGGCTCGATGGACAGTTGTGGCAAGAGTGGGCTGGGTATTGGTCCTCAAGGCTGCCAGGTTCCAATCCTGGTAACCATCGATACTGCAATCAAAGGTGTAGGCGCTGTCCACCGCACCGCTGCCTACAATGAAATGAATATCCTCTCCCTGCTTTGCACCAACGATCAGGTTTTTGCTTCCACTGTACTGTCCCCTGGTCATGTAAGAGGCCAGAGATAGCTGGTCGGAAGTCATCAGTTCTTCCTGGAAGATAGAAAGAACCGGATACTCTCCAGCAGTAGCGATAGTCACAGCACCTACAACGTGTCCACGAGGACTGACTGCCAGGATCTCGGTGCCCACAGGAGCATCCACACCATCCAATAGAACCTTGCCGCTGAGTTGGGCATACTTGCTGGTGCTATCCGCAATGATCGATGGGGATTGCAGCTTTGCCTCCACGCCATTTCCTGTGCCACTCCACAAGCCACGCATCCCGGTGGTATTGTACTGCTCCCTGAGGTTATCCAGAAGCCGTACCTGGGAGTCATAGATCCACTCTGTATTAGCCCTCCACAAGCCTGCTCTGGTGGCAAAGTCTTCACCTGACAAGGATACCTCATTCTGGGCAAAGCTGGTCTGGTGCTCTGGGATATAGAGATCATGAGTGGCCATAGTATCATAGAGATCGACACCAGCTACTCGATAGCCAGCTTCGATCTTGATCAAACAAGGCCTGGTCAGTAGATCATACTCCTTGGTGGCGTTATTCGCATAACGACTCAAAGTATTATAAAGGACTATCTCGCTGGAGGCAGCGGAATCGGCTGGAAGTTGCAAGCTCCAATTAGAGATATCCCTGGAGACATCCAGGGTATTGTCGGCATGGAGGTTCCCGGTAAGCGAGATCCCTTTGGAAACGCAACGATACGTAACCAGATCGGAGTTCTTATGATAGGCACAAAGAACACTATCACCAAGGGCCATCATCAATGCATGCATGACACCGGTGTCATTGATCAGGATATCCATCTCAGACCAGTTATCGCCATCACTGGTGTGCATACAGGACAGGTACTCGTTGGCAAGGGTTGACCCGTTATAATGAGGGGTACGAAGGGCGTAGAACATCCACAGTTCATCGCCCACAAGGGAGAGAACAGGAGCCTGAGCGTAGTGCATTCCATACTCAAAGTCGATGGTCACCAGGTTTTTAGGTATTGACCAGATCCCGTTATGGAACCATACAGCCTGGATGTCCACATCTTTAGTGCTGGTCTGTCCCGAATATACCACCAGATATCGATCGCCAATCTTGGCGACACTGATCTTCAGGTCACGAGCATTGAAATCAAGTTTCTGGCGCACGCTGTTGGTATAGGTTGTCCAGGTGGAATCAGTGTAGATTGACAGCTTGATATCCGAGAATTCCATGCCATCAGCCATAGCGGCATAAGGAACTGTCCAGGCAACACAGTCTGGGCTGGCAGTGCCACAGTGAAGCCATCCGCTGGCTACGGCATCCCCCAGGTTATCAGGAGCACTGTAAGTTGCTCCACCATCTATGGACCTCATCCAATGGAGTGATGTTCCATCAAAGGAATACAGATCGCAATTATCCCCATCAGCGGCAAGTGCAATATCGCCATTGGTGATAGAGGCAACCTCAAAATCCGTAGCTGCTGGCCAGCCTGCTGTAGCTTCAGCGCTGGTCATCTTGTTACCCCAGAGGCTCCCATCAACCCCAGAGTAGACGACAGCAGCTCCATACGTTGTTTTTACAAGGGCAAAGGCTGCATCGTTGGAGGAAGCAACTACAGGTTCACTAAAGTCAAGCCTTGAAGCCTCCAGGGTAACCCTGCTGACAGGGGTTCTGTTCAGAGATTGTCCAGCATTTCCCAAGTCAGAGCTAACATTACGCATTGAAGTCTGCCCTCGCTACCCGCAGCATGATGGGAACATAGAAGGTTGCCTCGGCCCCAGTGATCACAGGGGAAAGGTTCTGAGGGGAGCCCATGGCCTCAAAGTAAACACCACAATCATGGTAGTGATTAGCCTCATCCACACCAGTAGCAGGATCATAGACCACCCCTTCGGGGTCGACAAAGTAGATCTTATTGGTGCCAGCAGCCGCATCCACCTTGAGGTACTCAGCCCTCAAGGTGGCCAGGCTTCCCACGGTGGGAGATTCCAGGGTCCCATCGCCCTCGCTATTGCTGGCCTTTATCTGACAGACCAGCTCATAGATACGAGAGAAGTTCCCAGACTCGGCACGATCCACATACCCATTCAGGGTGATGCGAGAGGTGCCGATCTTTTCATTCATGTAACTCCAGCCATCCCAGTTGACAGCATAGGTGTGCGTACCCAGTTGCATACTTACCTCGGGAACATCTGATTGGTCATGTACTTGTTGAACTTACTGGTAGGCGTAACGATTACCTGAACATTCAGCCCCTCTGGTGTGGTAAAGCTCTGGCTTCCTGCATTGGAACCACCCTTGAGTCCTGCCTGTTCCATCAGCTGCTTCATGCGAGCTGGCTTGGTCAGAGGAAGGATCAGTTCGGGACCAGCCTCGCCTACAGTGACCTGCTGTTCACCATTGACAAAACCGCCATTTGCTTTTTGCTCACCAGGTCCAGATGGTGTACTGGTTATCGGTACTGGTTTCCACAAATTAAGTTTTTGGCTATAAAGCATTCCTGGCATAAGTTCCTGCCAATCTCCAGGATCGCTAGAGCCATCACTACCCTCCCCTTTTGGGAGGCCACCACCACCATTGTTCATCTTACTGATTAATTCTATAACCATATCAATGAAGCTTTTAGCGTTAGCAGCATTTAATGCAGCCATGTCTTCCATCATCTTTTTCTGTTCATCTTCGATGGTATTCAGTAGATCCTGATACTCTTTTGCCTTGGCAATGCTTGCAAGTTGAGCATCATACTGAGCCTTATCATGTTCTGACTGTACCAAGAACTGAGCATCTTCCCATTCCTGCTCTGTCTTGTAACGAGTCATTTGTCTAGCAGCAGACCCCTGCGAAGCAGCGTACTCTGCATCCGCCATAGTCTTTTGCAGCTGCATGATCTGATCGTTGACCTCATAGACCTCTTTAGCTTGCCTCTCTTGTTTCTTCAACTCATCAAAGGCATGCTTGAGATCATCATCAGACCAACCCCACTGTTGCTGAGTCCTTGACTTCTCTCGTTCAAACTTGGCCTGTTCTACATTACGACCCCAGGTAGCTCGCTCCTTTTGTTTCTGAAGACCCTTCTTCTGTCTGCCATTGGCATAGCGGATGGCCTCATCAAAATCCTCCATCTGCCAGCCATATTGTACGGCACTAACATTCTGTTGAACAGCCCAATCCTCTTGCTGCCATTGCCGCTGGATCATCTCACGCTGGCCAGATTCCTCGAGCTTGTGCTTCTGCAGTTTAAAGTCCTCTTCCTGCCACTTGCGCTGATCCTGGAAGAGCTTGCGCCTGAGGCCATAGATCTGATCCTCGATGCTCTTTCTCATGGCCCCCATAGCCTGTTCATGCTGCAGGTCTTCCTTCTGCCATTCCCTTCGCTGCTTGCTCTGAACATAGGAAGCCCCCTGGGTTCCCTGCTGAGCGTATACCTGCTGGGCATAGGCGAAGGTAGATTGACCCTCTGCTTGCGCACTTGTCTGCACGGCAGCAAGTCTCTCCATAGATCCGCCCTGGAAGTTGCCATAAGAGTAAGCATAGTTGCGTTGCGCAGAAGCTACTTGCTGTGCATATTGAAAATCCTGGTAACCACCACCTTTGCCACCTGGACCACGATTGAACTCATACAGCATATTATTGTGCTTCAGCTGCATCTCATCCTTTCTGGTCATGCCTGTCTGTAGATTGATCAGTGATTTGCCATAGTCTTCATTCAGAATAGCGGCTACAGACTGTAGCATCTCAGGGCCTTGGGAGTAAATACCACGGATAAAGTTGATACCATTGATGCCGTATTCTTCATTGATCCCTTCAACAAACTTGCCAAAGTTTTTCCCCATGGTGTTCTTATCAGGAGGCTTCATTCCTATACTATAAAGACCCAAAGCTTGACCAAGTGTCGTTGTTTGCTGAAGAGTATAGGCATCACCAAGGGATGATTTAGACAAGGACTCTGTGATAGTCTGCCATTCTGCTTCATTCATATCGGGTGCGACAGATCGTTTCAAGTCGCTGGTCAGGTTCATATAAGAGCTAGGATCTATGCCTGCATTGGTCACAGCCTGCGAGGAATAGGTAAGAACATCTTTCGTGCTTGCGGCTGTCAACGGAGTACCGCGACGAATGTTCTGGCCACGATAGTACTCATTAATTGTATCTTCCAGCTCTTGATTCGCCTTGTCCCCAGACCCAAAGATATGAGCATTTTTCTTTAGTATATTAGTAATATCGTAATCATACTGTTCTGAAGGGGTGAGTTCCGTAACCCCATTCTGACCTGGTATCATTGCCTGCCATTGCATAGCACCAATACTTTGTTTGAGCCATGTATCAGAGTAGGCAGATCTTAACTTCTCAAAAGCATTACCAGCTTCAGTAGCATTACTAGCTCCTAGGAGATTGCCTACATATCCACCATTAAACATTTCGGCAACAGCACCAAAGTTACCTCCAATATTTGCAAGACCAAGCTGAGCACCAGTCCATGCATTTCCTGGATTCGGAAGTTGTGGGCTAAATTCACCAGCAGCTTGCGAAGCTTTCGCGGTTTCCAATATAGCACTGCCAGTAGCAAGACCAGCAAGCGCGAATGGAACACCAACAGCAAAACTACCTGCTGTACCAAGGGTAGCCGTAGCTGCACCAATAGTGGGGGCAGCCTGAGCTGCTTGCAGGAGCGGTATACCAGACAGAGCAGCACCAACGGCAGTAGTACCAGCAGTACCAGTTAGTAGTCCCTTGACACCAGAGATACCGCGCTTCAAAAGGGAGTCTTTCCCAATGAGGATACCACTGTTACCAGACATGCCAAGCATCATGTCCATCATAGCAATCTGACTGATAGCTGGGGCAGCAGCTTCAATACCCCCAGCTAATGGAGCCAGGCCACTATCAGCCAAAGCCAATTGCGCTTCTGCCATTCCTTGTCTGATACTACCAACTGGTCCCTCCCAACCTGCTCTCGCTAATTTGAGTTGGGCCATGTCAGTCATTGCTTTTGAAGTAGAAAGCTTACCATATGGAGTCTCAAGTAAGGCGTCTGCCCCTTCAAGGCTATTACCATAAACACCTTGATACATCAGGGTTCGATTCTTACGCAACTCGTAGGCAGTCATTTCTGCTTCGCCAGCCTTCATCCATTGGTCAGCCTGGCCACCAATGGCCATGGCCATCCACCATGAGAGGCCACTGCCTTGCCTCTCACTGCGCGTGAGATTCATACCTTTGGCCTCTGCCATGGCTTTCATATCGCCAATCTCTTCCCTTGCAGTCTCAAATCGTTTACCGATCGACTCGAGGTGCCCAGCCTTCTTCCTCAATGGAATGTCAACAGAGGTTGCAGTTGTTTCAAGGACACTGCTAAGTTTTGGTCCTACTTCATTCAGAATCTTTGATGCCCTTTTCATAGGAGTGACAGTATCATCAATAACCTTGCTGAACTTTTTCAGCTGATCAGCTGTCGAAGACATGGCTTCGAACAATTCTCTCGCCCTCTTGACATCCCCGCCAGAGATAGCAGCAAGGTAATCGGATTTCTGCTGCTGGTACACCTTCTCCAGTTGAATACCACTGCGCACAGCTTCCTTAGGGCTATTCAACTTCCCAGAGGAGACAATGCCAGACATCTCCCGCACAAGTTCAGCATCATTGCCAAGCATACGTACATCGGGAGACCCGCCATTAATGGCACTATTTAATTTGCCTTGAAGATAATCACTCATCTTTCCCTGCTCGGAAATGCCATGGTAACGTGAATAATCCTCAATCTCTTCAAGGCGAGGGCCAATGGATAAGGCATAATTCTCAGTGTCATCGACAAGCTGTCGGTCTGCCCCGGTAAGGTGTCCGGTAGTGACACCTTGCATGATCTGCTGATACTCCTGCATGGTCTTGCCTATCTTGGAGTACTGGGCCATGAATTTCGTATTGCTCAGTGCGATCGGGGATGTGAGAGCCCCTTTTCCGGTATACGTTCTCATCTGGAATCTGATCGCTTCCAGCCTTCTCAATTCATGTATACTGATAGGGTGTCGAGGAGGGGGAGTGTTTCCACCACCAGCACCACCAGCACCACCACCAGCAGCACCACCACCACCACCAGCAGCACCAGCAGCACCACCACCAGCACCAGCAGTTGGGGTTAATGGAGGTGTTGTGCTCCCTGTCGTTGCTTGAGGATTCACGGTGCTTGCAGCTGTCTGTGTAGCAATTGCAGCCTGCGCAGCATTTTGGGCATTCTGGGCGTTGGCATTCGCCGAGTTGTAATCCGCTATTCGCAAGGGTTCAGAGGACCCTGACTCCAATCTCTCCAGGGCACTATAGGACTCCATGGTTTTCATGGTCTTGTCAGACACGTATTCAGAAGAATTGCTATCGAGATAGGATTTGTTTGATGTGTAAGCCAGGGGCATATCCATAACCCTTCTGGCTGTTTCTAACCCATTGGGGACATCGCCAAAGAGCTGTTTAGCTAGAGAAGAAAAAGCGGCTTGTCTAGCAGCAGGATCCATGATCCCCCGGGCGTCCAGATCCGGAGCCATGTTTTTAGCAAGGCTTGCAACGGCATGAGAATATGCGTAGCGCCCAGCAACTGTCTCTGCCAAGAACTCACCCGAAGAACCGATGGCCTTCATCATCTCTTGTTTATCTTGAAGGCTTGCCTCAGAAACACCTCGATTCCTCATGGCAGTAAGAACCTGACCTAACTGGCCTCGCCTCGATTTTCCAGCATAGAGAGAGGTAATGGTATCAACATCGTGGACAAATGCGCCATCCTTCTCTGCCAGAGCCAGCCCTGCAGCAGCCTTGATATTCGAGACATAAATGCTGGACGAACCAAGAGACCTACTAAGCGAAGCTCTGCCAAGGCTGCCATTATTGATGTCCTTGAAACCACCCTTAGAGGAGACTCGCAATGCATTCATAGCATCATTGATATATCCGGGGAGCTCCTGTGGCCTTTGAGCATAACCGAAGCCAACGGCCCCAAACTTCTCGGCAGCTATCATTGCATCCGTGTCACCTAGTTTGACAGCTCCCTCTAATCCAAGGCCAGTGTTATAAGTAATCCCCTTGTTCTGATCAAAGATCTCCTCTTTCTGTGCAATAGCCGCCCAATCGTCTTGGGTATAGCTATGTTGATTAGCGATTTTATCACGTAGCTGTTGTTTTACTTCATCTCGAGAGAAGCCGCGAACAGCACTGGTGACATCCTCTGCGCCACTCTCGACTTTCATCCTTGCAACATCCCTTTTCAGTTGCCCTCTATCAATTGGTTTCCCGCTAAAGTCTTTCAGGTCATACTTGCCATCGCCCAAGTTGACTACCTTCAGCAGCCCTGTCTTCAAACCATAGAAGATATCGCCATCAGTATCCCCCTGAACCATCTGAACCACCTGAGGTGGAAAGGCGGCAACATCAGGATTCATCTTTCTATTAATGGCTTCTTGTCTGGAGAGCAGCACCATGGATCTGTTAGCATCAAAAGCTGCTGCCCCACCAGACAGAGGGGCTCTCACTGTATTAATACCAATATCATAAAGACCATGGTTGGCAAAATGAGGTATGTATACCTCGTTATCACCAAGACCAACAGAGGCAATACCTTTGTCAGCTGAGATCAGACCAGTATCAGACCTCACCATAGATCCTCTAGTTCTCTTTACGGCATCTGGCCCAGTAGCAACAATCAATTCCTCAGCAGAATATCTCTTTACCAGGCCTTCCATCAAACTGGTATCGGTATTTGTAAGCAGATCAACACCAGCCCTTCCTATGGCGGAAGCCATATCGGGATCGCCGATATCGGCAAGCCTCGCCATCGAGCTTGGTGTAATGGTAGAGATGTTGCCACTGACTGAGGGAAACTCGATATGCCTTTTTCCTATCGAGCTGCCAGCCAGGCTATCCAAGAAATCAACATAAGCAGTGCCCTGTTGCAGGCCCACAACACCTGGATTCTTGAGTTGTGCGGCTATAACAGACTCATCTATCGCAGCCCTTACTTGAGGGTCATCATATCTCAGAGAATTTGGCCTGGCCCTGAAACCCTGATTACCCAGAGATGTGGTAACAATATCTTTATACATAGTTCTGGTAGCAGCACCAGCTCGTACCAATTGCCTTGCATATGCAGGGTTGCGTGTAGCAATCTGGGCAATCTGTTTGTCATTGAGATGTAGTTGGCCAGGTTGCTCTTCGATCTGAAAGGTCAGTGGAAGGGTATCCACATAAGCCGATGCCTTCATGCGAGCATCAAACATATGTGGCATACCCTTGACATCAGCGATCGATTGAATCATTCCATGAAGCTGGGGGATCCTATCTTTGTGCATGCGCACATCCCAAGAGACATCCTGAATCAGGTTGTTCTCGTTGGTCTGATACCATTGCCAATGATGATTGCCTTTTCCCCAATCGGCCACATTCTTGGGAGCTGCTGCATAACTTGCATAACCAGCATCCCTGGCAGCTTTTTCAGCTGTCCTTCCCCCCATATCCAGACGCACCTGAATAGATCCCATAACAGCGGCTTCAACATTCTTCATCTCCATGATGCCGCTCACAGGGCGACCACCCGACTGCATATTCCAGGCAGAGGTAGACAACATGGACTTGGTTGCGCCAACAGCCTTAATTCTGCCAGCCACCTGCTGGCTGACTGACTCGGTAACCTCGAAACCACTTCCTCCCTTACCATTAATAATATCAACAACACCAGTGATAGTTCCACCCTTGGGTCCAGTTGCTCCGATAGAAGGCCTGGTACCAGACCAATCTTGAGAGACTACATTTGTGCTGAAATTGTTATGGGCGGCATCCCAGTAACCTGTACCGGGGATACCAGCAGGGGGCTCCATGATCAGGGCAACGGGAGTGGCTGTGTAAGGGGTGGCGTAGCCTGTAGAATTCAGAGAGTGTCTAGGGATGGTAGATTGCATCCCATTAATAATAAGGTCTCTTGGTTGCCCCTTGAAGAGCCTCTTGATTGTTTTACTGGAATCAATGATAGTACTGACATTCCCCTGGTCATCAATGGGGGCATTTAGGTTGGCGAAGGCAGGAGGACCATACGTCGTTTTTCTGGTATTCGAACGAATGATCGGTTGCCCAGGCAAACGGGTGCCAAAAGTATCTCGCTGAATAGCATCAGGACGTGTGGCACTGGTGGCCAATCCACGAGTGGGGCCAGACCAGGCTGTAAACACTCGTGGACTTGCCACCTGGCTTTCTGACCAGCCCAAATTATTGACTCGATTGTTCTTGTACTTCTGCCACATGGCATGGTAATCATCGAGTCTCGATTGCAAGCTGGACAAGCCAGCAGAACTCAGGCTTGCCAGGATATCTGGAACACTTGAGGTTGGCGAATACCCAGAGATCCCGAGGCTTCGTAATTCGCGATCGAGATAATCTGGGCTATTACGACCAATGGTTGACAGCGAATTGATGATGCGATCGATCTGACTCATAAAGGCTCCTGGGTAACAACCGATTAGCCCTTTGGCTTTGGTTTCTTTATCTTCGGTGGTATCCATTGCCCAGTCTTTGGGTCAACACCACACATCATAATTCATAGCTCCTCAACCCTAAATTCAGAAACTACCTCAAGTAATCAGCGAAGAAGATATCTGGGAACCCCATTAGAATAAGGTCCATACAGAGGCGAGGACCCTGTCCGATGGTTCCTAGATAAGAATGTTCTTCATATTCTCCCGCTGTAAAGACCCCAGATATGCGAAGCTTGAATGCATTGTTATCTGGGTATATGAGAACCCCGTAGTTCCACGGAGGATTCTTTTCGAGATTCTTGCAGAGCCAGGCATTGCCATATTTGTCGCGATACTTGGTCTGCATGCGTCCATACTTCCGGTGAGTACAATCGCTGCCATCATCATAGGTCTCGAGATACTTGATAGGTGGGCAGCCAATAAACTTGTTGAACACATCTTCCGCCAGGAAGCCCTGGTAAGCATGATTCCACATCTTTTTGATGTCTGCATTCTGATCGCACTTGGTTTTCTCGAATTGCTTTCGTTTCTTTTCAATGCAATCGTTCGCCAGAAGGCAAGCCCTCTTCATGTTCTCTGGTGCGATATCCAGGATGATGTCGTGCTTCCTGCGCAGCTTTTCCTCTTGCTTGGTGATCCGAGTAGGCCACTTGAGTTCCTCTGTCATGTTACCCTCCATAAAGTAAGAGGGAGGTACTAAGCCTCCCCCTCCTTCGCGTTATCTGGCAGGCTAAGAAGGAAGGCCATATCGCCATCAACCTCGGGTGCATGGACGTTAGATATGGCAGCCATCTTTTCCTTGATCTCCTCCTTCCCTTTCTGCTCTTTGTCCCATTCTGATTTGTAATAGCCGATCAACATGAGTTTCTCCCAGATCCAAGCTGGCTGATCATAGACCCCACCTGAATAAGGAAGGTGTTTCCATTCATGATTCTCTAACCAGAGATACAAGGAAACCTCGGGATCGTAAAAGGACTTGCCATCCAGGATGTCCCTTACAAGTTCCCTTAGTCCTCCTTCTTCGAGTTTTTTGATCCACCAGTCAGGTTAGGATTAACCCCAGCAATCTGATCATCCAGCCACTCAGCCCATTCAGGAGGAAGTTGATCCCAGGCATCACGAGAGAAACGAACAGGCTTGCCGCTCTCATCATCCAGGTTCCAGCTGATCACGCAGATCTCGGCTCGAGCATACATCAGGTCACCGGAGGGAAACTCCTGCTCCTGGGCAAACTTCTCATCCTCGCGAGCGATGTAGGTGATCTTCTTTCCCAAATTGCGATACTTGGCCACGTCACCCTGAGTAACTTCCTTGATCTGCACCTCATAGTCGTGATCCATACCGCCAGGGAGTTCGGGGAATTTGAATGTCTTGACCCCGTAATTCGCGCTTACCTTGAGTTTCATTAGAAAACTCTCCTTGTGAAATATGTTGGTGGAGGGACAGGAAAGATCCCTGCCCCTCCTGACCACCTAGTATGCCACCATGTCGTTGATCAGTACCGCCTGATAGCTGGTAAAGGTACCCCCACCAGCAGAGAGCAGTTTGATCTGCGCCTGCAGCTGGGCTACCACTGCATCCTGACCACGCAATGCAATGGGGAGCATCATGAATTCCAGATTGGATCCAGCGCTCTTGAGTTCCAGAGAATAAGGGGTCGTTGTAGCACCGATGACGCCAGCGCTTGCGGCTTTCACCGAGAACTGGCCCACCAGGATGTCATCCACCATGGCTCCAGTGGTAGCCGCTCCGTAGTAGACCTTCTGATACAGGGCAGCATCACTGATCACCACATCCAGAGTCACCCCAAGGATCAGGTCTGTCATGGTAAAGTCTGGCTGGAACATACTTCCAATGACCATACCATCAGGGCGAAGCTCGTTAGAGATCACCACCTGAGCCCTCTGGACATCGACATTGGCCAGGCCAGCACCGGTATCCAGCTGGATCGAGGCGTTAGCCCCTACACAACTGAGGACATCGGTGGTGTCCCAGGTCATATCAGCATCTACCGGGGCAACGATCTGAGTGGACTCTCGACCAAGGATCATGGCACTGGTAGCCAGAGGCTGGCCAGGGACAAAATCAAAGGTCATGGAACCAACCAGACAATCCTTGTAACGCTCACCGAAGAGAGTCTCCACCCTGCGCACCACTGTCAACCAGTTCTTGGTCTCACTGGGAGTGAAGGTATGCGTGTAAGTACCAGCCTCTGGATTAGCACTAAGGCTGGCCACAGAACCAGAGAGACTCTTGAGTAGATAACCGATATGGCGAGGACGCACCAGCATCGAGATCTCCTCACCAACCGCGATACCATTGACGATGGAACCAGCAGATCCACGATAGCCACCCACCTCCGGAGGGAGCCGCGTAGCTCCACGAGCTCCAAACTGGGGAACCATCAAAGCACGAGTGAACTTGAAACTTCCAATCGCAGTAACCTCAGAGCCCTTGGCAGCCTGAGGGGCAAAACCGAAAGCGCCTTTCTGACTAGAAATACCCATGGTCTACCTCCTGTAGATATCCTTGTAGGCTTCAGCCCATCGCCAAGCCTCTTTCAGGATATTGTGATTCGAAAGAACCCACTGCTTCGCTTCCGAAGCAACACGCCCACGAAGATCGCGATTGCGAATGAGCTGGCCTACATATCGCACCCAATCCTCGGTGGTCCTGGCTAGATAGCCATTCATAGCGTGATTAATACACAGGTACGGCTCTACAGGGCTGGCCACCACAGCAGCGCCTCCCATGGTGTATTCAAGGAACTTGATGTTGCTCTTCGAGTGATTGAACTCACTATCTACCAGAGGTGCGAGACCAATATCGATCTGCTGGACCATGGATGGGTAATTCTCGATAGGCACCCGATCCAGCTCGATCATCTGATCCCCCAGGACTTGCTTGATCTCGGGGATGCAGAACCCACCGAAGACAAACTTGACTTTTGGATACTTGGCAGCCAGGATACGCAGCGGTTCTATCAAGAGCCTGAGATCAGAGATATGGCTAGGGCTGCCGATCCAACCAACAGTTAATCCAGAATGGATCCTTGGATATCGCTTCTCCCATTCACCTGGATAGATACAATTTGGCAGAACATAAACATTGTTGCTGTGCAGCTTCATCTTGTTGCCAAGGTACTTGGTGCTTGCGGTTACCGCGTTACAATGCCTCACCAGATCAAGGTGGGCCTCGATTCTCTCTGGGTTCTCCAGCAACTCTTTAGCTACCAGGTTATCTGGATGAAGGCTGGTAAAGTCATCGTCCAGCTCGTAGACCAGCTTCTTGCCATAGCGCTTCAGCTGATAAACATCATCTATGTAATTCCCTTCAGGGATAAGGCGAGGCATCACGTAGATATCGTAAGAACCAATGCCCTTGATATATCTATCCAAGTCTTCCTTAGGGCACCAATCCAGGGTAATGTCACTGCGACCCTTGAGTGAGCTGTACGGCAAGATGATCCTAACTCTCTCGCAATTCGACTTGCCATACAGGATTGCCAGGACCCTAAGTGGTTTCTGCGTGGTAGTGGGCGACAATCTCTATCCTCCCCAGCCAATCTCCATCACCACCTCGTATACTGGTGGTGTAACTTTCAATGATCGTCTCTTGCATGCCAACCATGGAGTGTGTTCTGGATCCAACCTGCTTGCTGATATCATTCAGGTCAGCATTCTCAATGAGAGAATCCTGAATACGAGCTCCCAGAGTATCCATGTAAC
>Ga0172381_10002659_pt1 | contig 19480 bp, 18 predicted proteins | sample Leawel6488metaG_FD_119754 | JGI IMG/M metagenome (GOLD analysis project Ga0172381, IMG submission 119754) | Leachate microbial communities from a municipal landfill in Southern Ontario, Canada - Leachate well 64-88 metaG | ecosystem: Engineered > Solid waste > Landfill > Unclassified | place...
ACAAAACTTCTTTTTATTACTACGGTAATCATGATTGCCGGGTTTCTTGTCCTTCCTTCCTGCAACACGCCGGAACCCATCACAGGGACGTTGACCATTACTGTTTATCAACCCAGCACCGGAACTGTTGTTGCCAATGAACAGGTATATCTTGCAACAAGCCTTTATAACCTGATGCATGGAATTTATATCCGGACTGCTTGGACAAATAGTCTGGGGCAGGTCTATTTTGCTGATCTTACGCCGATGTTTTATTACTATGATACCGAACATTGGGAAGATTACGGGGGGACCATGATCTATGCCGGGTTTGATTTTTATGTACATCTATATGTGAATACGCCTGCTTCCGGTAAAAAGTAACATTTCACCATATCATAAATTTTTTCTAATTTTGTACCCTATTATTTTGCCCTAAGCAGTTTATAACGTGATGAGGCCATCTTCTTTCTACCGGATAATTTCCTGCATCTTTTTGTTTTTTTTAATGGTATTTGTGACTGCCCCAAAAAGTTGGGGACAAGAACAGACCGTTATATCTTCTTCCAATGACAGCGCTTTTGCTCAAAGCACAACAGAAAAGAAAGAAGGTAAATTCAATGCCGGTGAGATGATCCTCGAACACGTGGTGGATAATCATGAATGGGAAATAGCAAAAATTGGCAGTCTGGAATTAACGATCCCCTTGCCGGTAATTCTTTTCTATAATGGCCGGCTTTATTGTTTTTCCTCCGGCAGGTTCCATAATGAAGCCCATTCATACAAAGGATTCAGTCTTGAAAAAGAGGGGCCCAACAAGGGAAAGATCATTCACCTGGAGGCGGATAAAAATAATCCGGCATCTTCAAAAGTTTATGATTTTTCAATTACCAAGACCGTTCTTGCCATCATGATCAGCGCCTTGCTGCTGATCCTCATTTTTATCTCTGTTGCCAATTCCTGTAAACGGAATAAAAATAAGGCGCCCCAGGGGATACAATCTTTGCTTGAGCCCCTGATCATTTTTGTACGCGACGATATTGCCAAAAGTTCAATCGGGGAAAAGCATTACGAAAAATTCATGCCATACCTGCTGACCGTTTTCTTTTTTATCCTTTTTAACAACCTGTTCGGGTTGATCCCATTTTTTCCTGGTGGCGCTAATGTTACCGGTAATATTGCGGTCACGATGGTGATGGCCGTTTTTACCTTTATCCTCACCACGATTAACGGGAATAAACATTACTGGCTCGATGTTGTCAATACGCCTGGTGTGCCATGGTGGCTGAAATTGCCCCTGCCCCTGATGCCGATCGTTGAGATCATTGGTATTATTACAAAACCATTCGTGCTCATGGTCCGGCTTTTTGCCAATATGACGGCAGGGCACATCATCGCGCTCGGTTTTGTCAGCCTGATATTTATCTTCGGCGCCATCAGTACGGCCCTGGGATTAAGCGTTTCGGTTGTCTCGGTGGCTTTCATGCTCTTTATGGACCTGATAGAACTTCTGGTGGCCTTCATCCAGGCCTATGTATTTACGCTTTTATCAGCCCTCTATTTTGGCCTGGCGTTAGAAGAACCGGAGAGACATTAATATTGACCATTGACCATTGACTATTGACTATTGACTATTGACCATTGACTATTGACCATTGACCATTGACCATTGACCATTGACAAATACCAATATTTTGAAAATAGCTTGTAACACAGAATTTTTATTTTTTAACTTTTAATAAGTCAGATTATGCATTTACTCAGTATTTTGTTGCAATTAGCCGGCGATTTTGTCGCTATTGCAAGAATGGGCGCCGGATTGGGCGCCGGGATTGCCGTGATTGGCGCCGGGATCGGTATTGGAAATATCGGGAAAAGCGCGCTTGAAGCAATAGCGCGTCAGCCTGAAGCCATCGGCGATATCCGTTCCAACATGATCATCGCTGCTGCTCTGGTAGAAGGGGTCGCGTTTTTTGCGATTGTTGTTTGTTTGCTGATCCTTTTTATCTAAAACCTCAAGTCCTTTACGGATCAACGGTTGGTTGATCCGTAAAGGGCACATTACTTGAAATACCGGTCAACGCTTCGTCTGAAGAATTTTTATTGAAAATGGGTGTTTCAATAGCTGAAAGGTATAAATGAAATATGATTGAGAATATATAAATAATCGGATATGGAATTAATCACTCCGGGGCTGGGCCTGATCTTCTGGATGACCCTCGTGTTTCTCCTCCTGGTATTTGTTCTCGGGAAATTTGCCTGGAAACCCATCATGCAGTCATTGAAGGATCGGGAAACCTCCATTCATGAAGCCCTGAATACAGCCAATAAGGCACGGGAAGAAATGAAACAGTTAAAAGCCGGGAACGAGGAATTATTACAGGAAGCGAAGAATGAAAGGGATGCCATTCTTAATGAAGCCCGAAAGATCAAAGATAAAATCGTCGAAGAAGCCCGTCAGAAAGCCGGAGAAGAAGCTGCCCGTATTGTAGAAAATGCCAAAGAAAGCATTAACAATGAAAAAATGGCAGCCATGACCGAATTGAAAAACCAGATCGCCGAAAGCTCGCTGATCCTGGCCCGGTTCATTCTAAAACGGGAATTATCCGATCCCAGGAAGCAGGAAGAATATGCCAAGGAATTATTAAAAGATATTAAATTCAATTGACAGGGATGAATATTTCATTGGTAGCTGAACGTTATGCCGGAGCCCTGCTGGAACTTTCGATCGAAAAGAATCTGCTGGAAGAAGTTTACCATGACAACCTGCTGATTACCAGTATCTGCAAAGCCAGCCGTGATCTGGTTTTATTGCTCAATAGTCCCGTCATCAGCACGGAGAAGAAAGGGATCATCCTCCGGGATATTTTTCAAAAAAACGTGAACCCGATCACCCTGACCTATCTCATGATCATGGTCCGTAAAAAGAGGGAAGCGTTTATCCCAGCCATTGCAAAAAAGCTGATTGAATTATACAACGATTATAAAAATATCCTTACTGTCTATTTTAAATCACCGATCCTGCCCGATGCTGAAACCCGGAAACAGGTGTTTAGCCTGATGTCAAAATATACAGGGAAGGATATTGACCTGAAAGCTGAAATTGATGAATCACTGATAGGCGGGTTCGTCCTTACCTGGGATGATAAGCAATATGATGCCAGTATCCGTCGTGAAATTGAGAATTTGCGAAATGCCATTGCCAAAGTCAATTTGTATAAAAAGAAGATTTAACGATATTCATTAAATAAGAAAATATGGCTGAAATTAAGCCCGCGGAAGTGACCGCGATCCTGCGCAGGGAACTGGCCGGATATCAAAGTGAAAAAGAACTGGAAGAAGTTGGCACCGTACTTACCGTGGGTGATGGAATTGCCCGGATTTACGGACTGAATAAGGCTGAGTCAGGAGAGTTGATCGAGTTTGAAAAAAATGGCCTGAAAGCCATCGTCCTCAACCTGGAAGCCGACAATGTCGGGGCTGTATTATTGGGAGAATCTTACGAAATAAAAGAAGGGGACACGGTCAGAAGGACCCGGCAGATCGCTTCCATCGAAGCAGGAGAAGGTCTTTTAGGGCGCGTGATCAACACCCTGGGAGTACCCCTTGACGGGAAGGGAAAAATCGAAGGGAAGCTTTATGAAATGCCCTTAGAGCGGAAAGCGCCCGGTGTTATTTTCCGCCAGCCTGTTAATCAGCCTTTACAGACCGGGATCAAGCCTATTGATGCCATGATCCCCATTGGACGGGGACAACGCGAACTGATCATTGGCGACCGCCAAACCGGAAAAACCGCGATTGCCATTGATACTATCATTAATCAGAAAGAATTTCACGAACGGGGTGAAACGGTATTTTGTATTTATGTTGCCATCGGTCAGAAAGGTTCGACGGTTGCTAATATTGTTAAAACCCTCGAAGAAAAAGGCGCCATGGATTATACCGTGATTGTTTCTGCCACCGCATCCGATCCTGCTGCCATGCAGTTTTATGCACCGTTTGCCGGAGCCGCGATCGGTGAATTTTTCAGGGACACGGGACGACCGGCGCTTATTATTTATGATGATTTGTCGAAACAGGCTGTCGCGTACAGGGAAGTTTCCCTTTTGTTGCGTCGTCCTCCAGGACGCGAAGCTTATCCGGGCGATGTATTTTACCTTCACTCACGGCTCCTTGAAAGAGCTGCAAGGGTTATTTCATCCGACGAAATTGCCCGCCAGATGAACGATTTGCCTGATTCAATCCGCGGGATGGTAAAAGGGGGCGGTTCGCTGACCGCGTTACCTATTATCGAAACCCAGGCCGGCGACGTATCCGCTTACATTCCAACCAACGTGATCTCCATTACCGATGGGCAGATCTTCCTGGAAACCCCGTTGTTCAATGCCGGTATCCGCCCAGCTATCAATGTCGGGATCTCTGTTTCGCGTGTAGGTGGAAACGCACAGATCAAATCGATGAAAAAAGTTGCCGGGACCCTGAAACTCGATCAGGCGGAATACCGCGAACTGGAAGCTTTTTCGAAATTCGGATCCGATCTTGACGCGGCTACCAAAGCCGTACTCGAAAAGGGCGCCCGCAACGTGGAAATCCTTAAACAACCCCAGTATTCACCCATGCCAGTCGAAAAACAGATCGCCATCATTTTCTGTGGCACCCGGGGCCTGTTAAGAAATATTCCAAGACAAAATATCCGCAACTTTGAAGTGGAATATCTTTCCTTTATGGAAAACAGCCATCCGGGGATTTTAAAAAATCTGAAATCCGGACAGCTTCTTGATGATGATGTTAAGACCATGGAACGGGTTTGTAAGGATATCTCCCATAAATTCGAGGAAACAAAATAACGCTGGACTATGCCAGGACTGAAAGAAGTACGTACCAGAATCGCTTCGGTCAAATCGACGCAGCAGATTACCAACGCCATGAAAATGGTAGCGGCGTCAAAATTCAGGAAAGCCCAGACTGCCATCATTAAGTTGCGGCCCTACGCGGCCAAACTTCGTGAAATATTGCAAAACCTGAGCGCCAGCATCGAAAATTCCGATGAAAATGTATTTGCACAGGTCCGCAAACCAGAAAAGATCCTCCTGATTGTGATTACCTCAAACCGGGGATTGTGCGGCGCATTCAATTCCAATGTCATCAAAACCACCCTGGGCCTGATCCAATCAGATTATGCACAACAGTTTAAAAATGGGTCAGTCCGGCTCATCACCATCGGCACCAGGGCAACAGAATTTTTCCGTAAGCGGAATTATTCAGTGATTGAATCCCAGGACGGGCTATTAGACAAACTTACCTTCGATAATGTTTCACCTTTGGCCGAAAAGCTGATGAAAGCATTTTCCTCTAAAGAGTACGACCGGATCGCGCTGGTGTATAATCAGTTTAAAAATGCGGCAGTACAACGCCTGGTTGTGGAACAATTTCTCCCGATAGTGCAATCTCCCTCTTCATCAAAAGATTCAACAGCAAAAATCGAAACAGATTACCTGTTTGAACCCGGGAAAGAGGCTATTGTCCGGGAACTTATTCCAAAAACCCTGCGTATCCAACTTTTTAAAGCGCTCCTCGATTCTTTTGCCTCAGAACAGGGCGCCCGGATGACTGCTATGCAAAAAGCGACCGACAATGCACAGGATCTGTTACGGGACCTCAATATCTCTTACAACAAAGCCCGTCAGAATGCCATCACCAATGCGCTGATCGAAATCGTATCAGGAGCTGAAGCCCTGAAATAAAAAAGGACAGATAACAGTTGACAGAGTAGGCTCAATCTTAAAAGGACAGGATTATGATAACAGAAAATATTGAAAAAGCAATCAATGAACAGATAAAACGGGAAGAACATTCTTCCCGGATTTACCTGGCAATGGCCTCATGGGCAGAGCGTAACGGATTTCCCGGCGCAGCCGGTTGGCTCTATGTACAAACAGAAGAGGAACGGATCCACATGTTAAAACTGGTTCATTACCTCAATGACCGGGGGGGAATGGCAATAATTCCGGCCCTGGATGCTCCCACATCCAAATTTCAATCATTGGTTGATGTATTCCAGCAGGTCCTTAAACATGAAGAATACATTTCGGCGTCCATCAACGAGCTTTATGCCGTCTGTATCGGAGAAAAAGACTTTACTTCAGCCAATTACATTCAGTGGTACATCACGGAGCAGATTGAAGAGGAAAAGACCATCCGTAATATTCTTGATCAGATCAACCTGGCAGGCCCTGAAAAAGGAGGTTTGTTCATGATGGATAAGGAATTCACGACCATGGCAACTGCAAAAAGGGCAGCCCTGGCCCAAAGTGGCGGGGCTAATGCAATAGCCTGACCAAACGGTTATACCAGTTTCGTCCGTATTTACGGATCAAGGCATCTTCAAGGAACAGAAATAAAGGCGTTTTTTCCTGATAACCTTTTTTCAGCGCTTCCCGGCAAATAGGCCACTTGTGGTAGTTTATCAGATCATTGACCGGTGTGGTCCTGATACGGATAGGATAAAGATGACATGAAATGGGTTTGGGGAAAGGAATTTTCTTTTCCTGGTAAGCTTTTTCAATAGCGCAACGGGCTATATCCTTTTCGAAATACACAAAAACACATTCCTTACCGCTTACCAGCGGGGTCACAAAATTTCCCTCTGCATCATAATCGAAAACACCCAATGCCTCAACCTCCCTGAGACCTGCAGGGGCCATAAAGGGTTTAATATTATCAATGTAATCCTCTAAAAACGAGATTTCTTCTTCATCAAGGGGAGCACCGGCATCGCCTTCAATGCAACAGGCCCCTTTACATCGTTCCAGGTTGCACGAAAAAAAGGTGGTTTTGATTTCATCGGAAATAAGGGTTTTGTCCAAGGCTATCATGGCGCCATTATTACAGCAACGCGTAAAGGTGTATCAAAAACCAGGAAGTTTTCATTTCTTCTCTTTGACTTTTTTAATCACCTCTTCCTGGAGCCCTTTAGGCAGAGGGGTATATTTGTAGAATTCCATGGAATAGTTGGCCCGTCCGCTGGAAATATTCCTTAACTGGGTGGAATATCCAAACATCTCCATCAGGGGAACAAACGCATCGACTTTCTGGGACCCTTTTCTGTAACGGCGCATCGACTCAATTTTTCCACGCCGCCGGTTCAGGTTCCCGACAACATCCCCGATATATTCATCCGGGGTGTTAACTTCAACTTTCATCATGGGTTCGAGCAGGATGGGCTCCGCTTTATTAAATCCCTGTTTGAAGCAAATAGAGGCACAGGTCTGGAAAGCCATATCGGAACTATCAACCGGATGGAAACTTCCATCCAGCAGCACCACCTTTACATCCACGATCGGATAACCGGCAAGGATACCCCGCTCCATGGTTTTTACAATCCCTTTATTGACCGATGGGATAAATTCAGCGGGAATATTTCCACCTTTGACCTTTTCGATGAATTCATATCCTTTTCCTTCATTGGGTTCAATGCGCATGAGAGTTTGTGCGAACTGGCCCTTGCCTCCCGTTTGTTTTGAATGTCGGTATTGAGACTCTACTTCGGTTGTAATGGTTTCGCGGAAAGCTACCGAAGGTTCTCCAACCACAGCGTCCACTTTGAATTCGGTCTTCAGGCGGTCAACGATGATCTCCAGGTGTAATTCACCCATCCCGGCAATGATCGTTTCATCGGTTTCCTCGTCGAACCTGACATTAAAAGAGGGATCTTCCATGGTCAATTTATGCAGGGCATCTCCCAGTTTTGACTGGTCAGCCCGTTTAACGGGGTTGATTTTCAATTCAATAACGCTGGGAGGAATGTGGATGTTTTCGAGGACCAGACGATGGGTGTCATCACAAAGGGTATCTCCTGTCTTGGTGAGTTTCATTCCAATGAGCGCAACAATATCCCCGGGGCCAGCTTCAGATATCTCTTCCCTGTCCTTGGCGTGAATTCTAAAAATCCGTCCAACCCGTTCAAGCTTCCCCCTGGTAGAATTAAAAAGCTGCGTCCCGTTCTTCAGTGTACCCGAGAAAATCCGGACAAAAGTCTGTTGACCAACAAACGGATCATGGATAAGCTTAAAAGCAAGCGCTGAAAAAGGTTCATTTGGAGAAGGGTGACGAGTATGCGTTTTTTCAGGATCATCCACGTCAATTCCCGTTACAGCCCCTATATCAACAGGTGAAGGCAAATAATCAACAATGGCATCAAGCAGCATCTGAATTCCTTTATTCTTATAAGCTGCGCCGCAAAACACGGGCGTGAGCAACAGCTTGATGGTTGATTCCCGCAAAGCAATTTTCATCAACTCGGATGGGACTTCTTTATCTTCCATGAAAAGCGCCATAACCTCGTCATTGAATTCGGCTAATTTTTCAACAGCCCAGGAACGGGTTTCTTCGGTTTTTTGCCGGTATTCTGCCGGTATATCCGTTTCAATCTGCTCCTTATCCCTGAAGATATAAGCCTTCCGGTCAATAACATCAATGATCCCTTCGAAATTTTCTTCGGCGCCAATCGGAATTTGAAAAGGAACGGCATTGGCATCAAGGTATTTGTTCATCTGGGCAACCACAGATTGAAAATCAGCCCCGGTACGATCCATTTTATTGATAAATGCAATCCTTGGAACACGGTACCGGTCGGCCTGGTTCCATACGGTTTCACTTTGTGGCTCTACACCGCCTACCGCACAAAAGACGGCCACCATACCATCAATGACCCGTAACGAACGCTCTACTTCAACGGTAAAATCAACATGGCCAGGGGTGTCGATCAGGTTGATCTGATGCCCTTTCCAAAAACAGGTAATGGCTGCAGAAGCAATGGTAATTCCCCTTTCCTGTTCCTGTTTCATGAAATCCATGGTGGCTTCCCCATCATGTACTTCGCCCATTTTGCGATTGGTCCCTGTAAAATATAGGATCCTTTCTGTTACCGTAGTTTTCCCGGCATCAATATGCGCCGCTATTCCTATATTTCTGAGTTTATTTAATGCCATGATTACTTCAATTTAAAAGGGGTGCAAAGGTACAAAAAATTTTGGTACGATCGTCCCTCCCCTTAGCCTCTTTGCTAAAAACAGGAAAGATTCTTTACAAGGAAAGGAAGAATGAAGGTCGATTAAAATCTTTTTACATATCCATGGCAGTATGGGGCGCTGCCCTTGTGTTGATCTTTTTTCCGGGGGCATCCCGTAGGGCCTGCAAGGTTAGCAGGCATATTGTTAAAGATCAGAGAACAAAGATCTTTTCAACTTTTGTTATTACTCCCGAAGTCAGCCTGATGTATGCATCACCCCGTTTAACTTGTCCGTTGATATCAAAAGTGCTTGCCTTCAGGCCTTCCCCGTAAACCACTTTATTCATCAGGGTTTTTATCAATTTTCCTTCGCAGGAAAGGAGTTCAATTCTTACTTTTTGACCATTTTCAGAATCATAGATCACATTGATGTAGCTATTCACCGGGTTGGGCATGATCCTGACTTTAAAATTTTGCCTTTCACGGGCTTTCCCCTTACACAGGATCTCATCCGGAATTGGGAATTCAGGGAAAAGCGAATATCTTTTTTCAACTTTGACTTTCTTTACGACCACTTTCTTAGCCACAACGGGTCTTTCGACAATCCGCTTTCTGCGACAGGGACAGTCGTCAGAAACTGATTGAGCATATCCGGTGGTGATCAGGACGAACAGTATCACCAAACTAAAAAAGGATGTTTTCATAACCTCGTTTTTCTTCTTTTACGGGGTTGAGGGAATTGGGTTACATTTTTTACTTCTTAATAAGTAAGCGCGACATTTTTGATCCGGTTTGTATCCTTCATATCCTGTAACTGTTTATTCAACAAAAACCAGTCTTAAAACAGGATGATAAGGCTGCTGAAAAGGATAATTATTACCTTTGAGCCCGTTTAAAAAAGAACGATGAAAAAGATCCTGGGAATGGGCAATGCCCTGGTAGATATCATGATCACTCTTGAGAGTGATACCATTCTTGAAATGCTTGGGCTTCCAAAGGGGAGTATGCAGTTGGTTGACAAAGACCGCAGCAATGACGTTTTGGAAGCTTTAAAACACTACAAAAAAAGCCAGTCGGCCGGGGGGTCCGCGGCCAATACCATCCATGGTTTGGCAATGTTGGGAGCGCCAGCGGGTTTTATCGGAGTTGTCGGTGAAGATGATCTCGGAGGCTTTTTTGTCCGGGATATGATCCGTGCCGGCGTGGATCCCCACATGATCCATAGCAAGCAGGAAACAGGTCGGGCTATTGCTCTCGTCACGCCTGATTCGGAGCGTACTTTTGCCACGTTTTTAGGGGCGGCTGTTGAACTATCGGACGATCATCTGGTCCCTGGTATTCTGTGGTCAGGGTTTCCGGTTTTTAAGGAATATTCGTATTTTCACATTGAAGGTTACCTGGTCCAAAATCATGCGCTCGTCAAAAAAGCCCTGGAATTGGCGAAAGAGCATGGGTTGATGATCTCACTCGATCTGGCAAGTTACAATGTGGTGGAAGGGAACAGGGAATTCCTTGAGGATATTATCAGACGGTATGTCGATATTCTTTTTGCCAATGAAGATGAGGCAAAAGCGATGACAGGGATGAATCCCGAAAACGCGGTCAAAGAGATCGGAAAATTTGTCGAGATTGCCGTTGTTAAAACCGGGCATAAGGGTTCACTGGTCATGACCGGCACAGAGTATTGTGAGATTGGTATTATCCCGGTTAAACCCATTGATACTACCGGGGCAGGCGATCTGTATGCCGCTGGATTTTTATATGGTCATTTGATGGGCATGCCCATGCAAAAATGCGGGGAATTGGGGGCCTTATTGGCGGGTAACGTAATCGAATTTATGGGATCAAAAATGCCGGACGAACGTTGGCAAAACATTAAAAATCAGGTAGAAAGATAAACCATTCAACCTCGGGAACTGGCCGGGCCCCGAAATGATAAAATCGAAGATGCTTCTTCTTGGTTATATTCAGAGGTTTTTGTATTTTTGTAACCTTTTCACGAAACGAATAATTTTCAATCATTTACATTAATTTCTTTGTTGTCATGAAGGTATTCCAAACCAATGAAATCCGTAACATTGCGCTTATCGGAGGCGCCAAATCAGGAAAAACTACTATTGCTGAAGCTATGCTGTTCGAGGGAGGTGTGATCAGCCGCCGTGGCAGTGTTGAAGATAAAAACACGGTTTCCGATTACCGTCCAATAGAGCTGGAGCGTCAGAATTCCGTTTCTGCCTCTGTCCTTTATACCCTCTGTGATAACAAGAAAATCAATATTCTGGACACGCCGGGTTTCGATGATTTTTGTGGAGAAGTGATTTCCGCGTTAAGGGTTGCCGATACCGCCGTGATGGTCGTTAATTCACAGAACGGAGTGGATGTGGGCACAGAAATAACCTGGAGATATACTACTAAAGCTTCAAAACCCGTCATCTTTGCCATTAATCACCTCGACCAGGAACACGCCAATTTCGACGAGACGGTCCGTCAGATGAAACAACAGTTTGGGAAAAACATCACATTGATGCAATATCCCGTCAATGCCGGTTCGGGATTTAATGCCATCATCGATTTGCTGAAGATGAAGATGTATAAATTTCCTTCGGGTGGGGGAAAACCTGAAATCACGGATATCCCGGCTAACGAAAAAGCCAAAGCTGAAGAAATGTACACGCTTTTGGTTGAAGAACTTGCTTCCAAAGATGAATCGCTGATGGAGATCTTTTTTGACAAAGGTACCCTGTCGGAAGAACAGATGCAGCAAGCCCTGAAAACCGGACTGATCCACCGGGCCATTTTCCCGGTATTATGTGTTTGTGCCAAACAGGATATGGGTATTGCCCGGTTGCTCGAATTTATTGCAGGGAACGTTCCAGCTCCCAACGAAATATCCGGTGTTAAAACAAAAGATGGAAAAGAGCTGAATTGTAAGATAACCGATCCCACTTCGGCTTTCATTTTCAAGACTTCAGTTGAACAGCATCTGGGCGAAATATCTTATTTCAAAGTATATGCCGGCGAGATAACAGAGGCCATGGATATGATCAATCCCAACCGTCTGTCGAAGGAAAGGGTTTCGCAGATTTTTATTATTAATGGTAAGAACAGGGAAAAAGTAGAAAAGATTGTGGCTGGCGACATTGGCGCAACGATCAAATTGAAAAACTCTTATACCAACAATACGCTGAATTCGATAAAAAATGCCGATGATGTCATAGAGCCCACGGTTTATCCAGATCCGAAATTCCGCGCGGCCGTGAAAGCAAAAAACACCGCCGATGATGAAAAGATGAGCAGTGTCCTGAATGAGTTGTCCAAAATGGATCCGACCCTTGTCATGGGCTATTCACGGGAGCTAAAGCAAATGATCCTGCAGGGACAGGGCGAGCTTCATCTTAACCTGGCCAAATGGCATGTTGAGATACTTGAAAAAATCCCCATCGAATATTTTGCCCCGCGGATCCCTTACCGTGAAACGATCACAAAATCTGCCAAGTCCATGTACCGGCATAAAAAACAATCTGGTGGCTCGGGTCAGTTTGGCGAAGTCCACATGATGATCCAACCCTGGCGTGAAGGAATGGTAGAGCAGAGCGAATTCCCTATCCGTGGACGCGACGTTATTGATCTTGAATGGGGCGGTAAACTTCAGATGAACAATTGTATCGTGGGTGGCGCTATCGATGCCCGCTTTATGCCGGCCATTCTTAAAGGAGTAATGGAAAAAATGGAAGAAGGCCCCCTCACAGGTTCCTATGCCCGCGATATTATCTTTAATGTCTATGACGGTAAAATGCACCCGGTCGATTCCAACGAAATTTCTTTCAAATTAGCCGGACGTAATGCTTTCAAAGAAGCTTTCAAAAATGCCGGTCCCAAGATCCTGGAACCCATTTATGACGTGGAAGTCATAGTTCCCGAGGATAAAATGGGAGAAGTCATGACTGACCTTCAGGGGCGCAGGGCTGTAATTATGGGGATGGACAGCGAAGGCAATTATCAGAAGATCCTGGCAAAAGTTCCTCTTGCCGAGCTGAACCGTTATTCAACCGCGCTTAGTTCACTGACCAGCGGACGCGCTACCTATGGGATGAAGTTCGCTGAATATTCCCAAGTGCCGGGAGATATCCAGGATAAGCTGCTCAAGGCTTATGAGGAACAGGAGAAAGACGAAGAATAGTCATAATCAAGATTTCAGTGACAAGCATGATGCTTATGCGGTATTAAGGATCAGCGATTTCCGGTTTTTTCTGACATTCCGCTTTTTTACGACCATCGCTTTCCAGATGCAAAGCATCGTTGTCGGATGGCAGGTCTATGAACTGACCAGGGATCCCCTGGCGCTTGGACTGATTGGCCTGGCTGAAGCCATTCCCAACATTGCCATGGCTCTCTTTGCAGGGCATGCAGCCGATAAATATAACCGGAAGCGGATCATTTTGATCTTTACCCTTTTGTTTTTTCTCGGGACCGCCTTTCTTTTCCTGTTTTCGGTAAAACGCTTAGGGATCATCGCCTTATTTGGGGTCATTCCAATTTATGCCGTGGTTGTCATTTCAGGAATTTCGCGGGCGTTTATCTATCCTGCCATCATCGCGTTGATGGCACAACTGGTACCACGTCAGCTATATACCAATTCTTCCACATGGAACAGTACTATCTGGCATATCGGGGCTATTACAGGACCTGCCATCGGGGGGATAATTTATGGATTTTTTGGAGTTCGCATAGCATATCTGAGTGTTTTATGTTTTTTATTGCTTGCTTTGCTGGTTTTGAGTTTTGTAAGAAACCGGCCGGTACCTCCAATGGTCCGGGGGGAGACGCTTTTTCAGAGGCTCTCGTCGGGATTAAAATTTGTATTAAGCAACCAGGTATTGTTAGGGACCATGTCGCTTGATATGTTTGCCGTATTGTTTGGCGGGGCAGTTGCAATGCTTCCTGTCTTTGCCGCTGAAGTCCTGATGGTTGGCCCCCAGGGGCTGGGATTTTTACGGGCGGCGCCCATGGTTGGCGCCGTCATGATGTCGCTGATTATAGCCCACCGCCCCCCCATGGTCCGCGCCGGCAAATATATGATGATCGGGGTAGCAGGATTCGGGCTGAGTATCATTTGTTTTGCACTTTCGGGAAATTTCTATCTTTCTCTCCTGTTGCTTATGTGCAGCGGAATGTTTGATAATATAAGCGTGATCATCCGTTCTACTGCCATGCAACTGATCACCCCGGATAGTATGCGCGGAAGGGTTGCATCCGTAAATAGTATTTTTATAGGATCTTCGAATGAAATTGGATCCTTTGAATCAGGATTGGCAGCGAAGTTGATGGGTTTGATCCCATCGGTCATCTTTGGTGGCATGATGACGTTGCTGATCGTCGGAATTACCGCAAAAAAGGCGCCCTTGCTACGAAAACTGAACCTCAGGATGATAGGGGAAGAGAGTAAGGGTTAATGGGCCAATTATAAAAAAAGATCGATCAGCCGGTAATAATCTCCCTCAAGAAACTTCATATTGGCTCCGTTTACTTTGCATTGGACCATTGCCTGGTATATCTTTTCGCGGGGATCTCCCGGAATGTTTATTTCGGACAAGCGGGTAGGACAACCCAGGGTGTGGAAGAATTCTTCGATACGGTCGATTGATTCTTCGGCTGATAATGTTTTTCCAAACAAACCGGATCCCAACCCTGCGATCCTTTCGGAAATCCGGTCTTTAAAAAGCCTCATCCAGGCAGGATATACAATGGTCAGCGATGCGCCATGGGGAATATCGTACAGGAGTGAAAGAACATGTCCTGCATCGTGAACGCCCCAGTCACCAGCCTTTCGGCCATACATGGTCATGCCATTGAGCGCCATTGTAGCGGCAAACATGATTTTCTCGCGCAATTTATAGTTGTGCAGGTCATGGAGTAATTCCGGGCCATATTGCATGGCTTCCTGTGCAATGGCTAAGACAAAACGGTCGGTCAGTGTCGTTTCACCAATACCAAACCAGGCTTCAAAAGCGTGAGCGATCAGGTCGGCAATCCCATAGGCCGTATAATCGCGTGGAACAGTAAGGGTTAGTGACGGATCAAGAAAAGAATGCCTGGGAAAAGTCAACGAAGACCCATAAGAGGTTTTCAGGTTGGTTTGATGGTTGGTTATCACGGCAAAAGGGTTCATCTCTGATCCTGTAGCCGCAACGGTGAGGACTGTTACCAGCGGAATTGCCGTTACAGCTTTCGCCTTTCCGGTAAAAAAGTCCCACCCGCTATGGGTTACCGGAATCGTGACGGAGATGATCTTGGATGAATCGATAACACTGCCTCCTCCCACGGCAAGAATGACATCAACGTTGTTCTTACGCCCTGTTTCAGCAGCAGCATCCACATCCTCGATTACCGGGTTGGATTTTATTCCACTGTACTCAACAACATCCAAACCGGCCTCTTTCAAGAAACCCATGATCTTATCATACGATCCACTTTTTTTTACTGAACCCTTTCCATACACCAGCAACACCTTAGCGCCATATTCCATGAGCGTGGCGGCAAGGGATGAAAGCGCTGTTTTACCAAAATGGAGGGTTGTCGGGTTATAGGCAATAAAATCTTCCATAAAATTTGTTTGTTTAATATTATGATTAATTGATTTTCAATGCAGTGTAACTACCGCTGGATGGATTCGAAGGATTGGATGACGGATAGATTTTAAACGATCCGTTCACTGTCAAACTATTCAGGTTAAAAGTACCGTCAATGATGGAGTTTTGCGGATAAGAACCCACCAGCAAATTGAAATAAGCAACGATCAGCGCGGTCAAACCATCCGAATCCTTTTTATAGACTGAACCTGTCCCACCCCCGGAATATTTGTAATTCAGCTTGATTTCAGTGATATAGAGGATCCCTTTTATATTCTCAACTTCCATCCGGATGGTGTCGTTTTGGGAGGTAGTGCCCTGGTATGTACCGATGAGTTGTGGATAAAGCGGGTCGGGATTGGACTTTTTGCAGGAAGAAAATCCCGGCAGCATGAGATAGGCAGTAAAAAGAGCTAAAAAAACAAATTTGTTTTTCACGGGGATTTCATTTAAATAATGAGCACAAACAAGGGGATAAAAATAATGTTTTTTCGTAACTTTGCGCCCCTGAAAAACACTATAAGACCAGCGAATATGTACGGAAAATTTCAACAACATTTACAGAAACAACTCGAAGGTATCCACGAAGACGGCTTGTATAAAGACGAACGGGTTATCATGACCCCCCAGGGCGTGGAAATCCAGACCAACCATGGTCAAAAAGTACTGAATTTTTGCGCCAACAATTATCTTGGGTTATCCAACGACCCACGGGTTATGGCTGGCGCCAATTATACCTTTTTCAGGTATGGTTACGGAATGTCTTCGGTCCGCTTTATTTGCGGGACCCAAAAGATCCACAAAGATCTGGAAGCCAAGTTGAGCGGATTTCTTGGGACGGAAGATACGATCCTTTATTCTTCGGCTTTCGATGCTAACGGAGGAGTCTTTGAACCTTTGCTCGGCGAGCAGGACGCCATCATTTCCGACGAGCTCAACCATGCTTCCATCATAGATGGCGTACGGCTTTGCAAAGCACAACGTTTTCGTTACAAGAACAACAATATGGAGGATCTCGAAGAAGTGTTACAGGATGCTTCCGAGGCCCGTTATAAATTGATCGTAACGGATGGTGTCTTTTCCATGGACGGGATCATCGCCCAGTTGGATAAAATCTGTGATCTGGCCGATAAATACGAAGCGCTCGTCATGGTTGACGATTCCCATGCTACCGGCTTTGTTGGGAAAACCGGACGGGGTACCATTGAATACTGCCATGTGATGGGGAGGGTAGATATTATCTCCACCACGTTTGGAAAGGCCCTGGGAGGGGCATCCGGAGGTTGTATCTCGGGAAGAAAAGAGATTGTTGAGATACTTCGCCAGCGGTCGCGGCCCTATTTGTTTTCCAATACGCTTACCCCCTCAATTGCCGGAGCAACGCTCGAAGTCTTGAACATGTTATCGGAAACCACCGAATTAAGGGATAAATTATTCGATAACACGCAAATTTTCAGGAAAGGGATGCAGGATGCAGGGTTCAGGATAGTTCCCGGGATCCATCCGATCGTTCCGGTTCTTTTTGGCCATCTTCCCAACGATGCCAAACTTTCGCAGGACTTTGCCAATGCCTTGCTTGATGAAGGCATTTATGTGATCGGATTTTATTATCCGGTGGTGCCCAAAGGCAAATCGAGGATCCGGGTACAGATCAGCGCGGCCCATTCCCACGAACAAATTGCCTTCGCCCTGGATAAATTCAAAAAAGTAGGTAAAAAACTGGGAGCCATTTGATCGCCGGAACCGGTATCGACATCATTGAAGTAGATCGCATCCAAAAAGTAATGGAGCGCGATATCGGTTTCCGCGAAAAAATTTTCACTCCTGGCGAAATTGCCTACTGCGAATCAAAGAAAAATAAATATCAACATTATGCTGCCCGGTTTTCAGCCAAAGAGGCTTTTATGAAAGCCATTGGCACCGGCTGGCGGTTTGGTATACGTTTCGCGGAGATTGACATTGTCCATGATGATCTGGGCCGGCCCTACATCCGGATCTATGGTAAAGCAAATGATTTACTTGCCGATTTGCAAATCACAAAAATTCATGTATCTTTATCGCATCTTAAAGAACTGGCAACAGCCATTGTGATTATCGAAAGTGAATCTATATCTTGTCATGGTTGACCTTGCTCCTTACTTCCCGCCTGTTAGCTTATCACTTTCCCGCCAATTCTTCCTTTCACTGGATTTTCCGGACCCCAAAACCAAGGCCTATGTCAAACATTATCTCTTACCAGGAGCGGATTAAAAATTTTGATTGGAATATTGCAGAAAAAGAACTGGATTATGAACCCGGGAAAATAATCAATATTGGCTGGTATTGTTCCGACCGGATCTGCCAATTGGGGAAAGCAGACAAGATGGGGTTGATTTGGGAAGGGTCCACCGGGATCGAAAAAAAATATACCTATAACGATATCCGGTTGAATTCCAATACCATTGCGCAATTTCTCCGGGATCTCGGGATATGGCCCGAAGAGCGTGTTTGTCTTTTTATGGACAAGATACCTGAACTCTATATCGGATTTCTGGGCATCCTTAAAACAGGGGCCATTGCCCAGCCGCTGTTTTCTGCTTTTGGTGACGAATCACTTTTTATCCGCCTTGATAATGCCCAGACAACGGCCGTCTTCACCCAGAAAAAACACGCGCCTAAGGTGAGAAAGATCATGGATAAGATGCCCTATTTAAAACACCTTATTATTGTAGATGCCGATCCGGCAAAGCCATTGGGGGAACGGGAGGTGGCATTTGATATGGAGCAAGCCAAAAAAGTCGAATTTTTTGACATTTATCCCACGGTCGCCGAATCGCCTTCGGTATTGCATTATACTTCCGGGACTACGGGTCAGCCGAAAGGCGTGAAACATGTACATTATTCCCTTATTTCCCAATACCTTACCTCCAAATGGGTCCTCGACCTGCAGGATGACGATATTTACTGGTGCACCGCTGATCCGGGCTGGGTTACAGGAACTTCATACGGGATTATCGGGTCTTTCAGCAATGGCGTCACACAATGTGTGCTTGATGCCGGTTTTTCAGCCGATAACTGGTACCGGTTCGTCGAAAAACACAGGATTTCCATGTGGTATTCGGCGCCCACTGCCATTCGTTCCCTGATGAAGGCAGGGGAAGAAGTGATTAGGAAATATAACCTGACCTCATTACGGCATCTGGCTTCCGTTGGTGAACCGCTTAACTCTGAGGCAGTTATATGGAGCGAACGAGTATTTGGTAAACCCTTCCTTGATACTTACTGGCAAACGGAAACCGGTTCAATCATGATCTCCAATTACCCGGGTATGAAGATCAAACCGGGTTCGATGGGAAAACCTTTTCCGGGAATCACGGCAACCGTTATTCACCCCGATACCTTTGAGCCTTTTACCGAAACCGGAAAGATCGGATTGATCGCCATCAAACCGGGCTGGCCTTCTATGATGCGGGCTTACTGGAGAAACGAAGAAACCTACCGGAAAAAATTCCGGAACGGATGGTATCTCCCCGGCGACCGTTCTTCTATCGATAATGAAGGGTATTTCTGGTTTGTGGGCCGCGACGACGATGTGATCAATACCGGAGGGCACCTGGTAAGCCCGTTTGAGGTGGAATCTGCCTTATTAGAGCACCCGGCAGTGGCCGAATCGGCTGTGGTGGCCAAGCCCGACTTCGTCAACATGGAGGTGGTTAAAGCCTTTGTAACGCTAAAACCGGGCTTTTTCCCAAGCAAAGAGCTCGACCTCGACATCATGAATTTTGTCCGGAAAAAATTGTCCCCACTGGCCATGCCACAGGAGATCGAATTTATCGACAGCCTCCCTAAGACCCGCAGTGGTAAGATCATGCGCCGGATCCTG
>Ga0172381_10002660_pt1 | contig 19480 bp, 17 predicted proteins | sample Leawel6488metaG_FD_119754 | JGI IMG/M metagenome (GOLD analysis project Ga0172381, IMG submission 119754) | Leachate microbial communities from a municipal landfill in Southern Ontario, Canada - Leachate well 64-88 metaG | ecosystem: Engineered > Solid waste > Landfill > Unclassified | place...
TTATCGGTATGTAATATTTCTAATAACTTTTGCTCTTTAGTTATTTGATTAATTAATCGCATAGATTCTTCTTTAGCGACGATATTAGCGGGATTAGCCTTTATTATATCTTGTTGTACAGATAGTTTCTTTCTTAATTCGATTAAATCTTGTCCAATAACATTAGGATTTGTAGTAGCGACACCTACAGTATTTAAAGCCATAGTTTCAAGTTTAGACTTCATTGGAGCATAAGACTCTTCAGCGGTAGCCCTATATCCTGGTCTTAATACACCTTGCAAGGTTAATTTTTGCTCACCCTTTAATAACTGTTGATCTGCAACCTTTTCATTTATAGAGTTTTGTATTTGTAAAAACTGTATTCTGGCATCTAGAATATCTTTCTCTATTCTACTTTGTGCCCCATACATTTTTACTATATTTTCTAATAATGGCTTGGCAAGTTCTGTCAATACATTAAGTTTCTTTAATTTTTCTACAGCGTCTTTTTTGTCAAAAGTTTTACTTGTATCACCAGATTGACCCGTAGCTGTTTCTTTCTCAATGATTTTATCAATTATATTTTTAGCTTCACCAGATACTCCACTTTTTTCAATAGCTTCTGCCATTAATTTTTCTACGTCAAATTTAGCATCTGGATTTTTACTATTAGATAATCTTTCTATAATACCATTAATAGCTTGATTTAAGTTTTGAGAAGATGATAATACACTAGCTCCATATGCTGTTTTTCCTGCATCCATACCAAATGTTTTAGACATATTAGTATATTCGTCAGCTAATTCTTTGCCAGAATAAGCATTAGGAGCAGCAGCTTTAATATTAGCGGTATAATTATAAGCAGAAATATTTCCGCCTCTAATTGATCCTATCATACCACTAGTAGCCATAGCTTGCCGACCGACCTCTGATGTTTGTTCTAATTTATCATTTGCAATTTCTAATGTTCTAGTTAATTGAGCCAACTGAACATCCATAATATTATTAAGATCGGCTAATTTATTTAAGAATTTTTGTTTTTCTTGTTCTTCTCTTATAAGTGTTTTTGCTGCTGGATTACCTCTTGATATTTGATCCTTTATTGTATCCTTACTATTTGGATTAAGTTCCCATGCAGCTACATCTTCCTTAGTGGCATTTACTCTTCCTAATGCACTTATCACACTAGTTTTACCAAGTATTTGTTCTTCAGTCATACCCTTCTTTACCATAAGACCAATAGCTTCTTGTGCATTATCTCCACTTGCTTTATTATTTTCTCTGTATCTAATTGATCTTTCTTTGGCTATGCGATCTTCCAAATCTTCTAATTCAGTTTGAGCTTCTTTACCACCGAAAAGTCCGCCCTCAGTACCAACCCAATGACCCATAGCTTCTCCGGTACTTTTCATTCTATTCCATCCATATCCAAAATATCCCATCTCCGATCTAGCTTGTTTTTCAGCAATAGAACCTCCACCAGAAAGATTAGCTAAATCTCCACTAAAATTCTTAATATCCGCTCTATTTAAAGCATCCTGTGCCCCCATAGAATCTTCTAGTGCTTTTTCAAACGCTTTGATATTTTTTTCATTAACTTTCTTACCTAAATCATCAAATGCTTTTGATAACGCTTTAGTAGATGATGTTAATTGAGCATCGGCAGATTTTTTATCGGCACTATATGTAGCTTCTCTATATCCGGTATAAGCACCATAAGCAGTACCAGCCGCAACACCAGCAGGACCAAATCCCATCATTCCCATAGTAGCACCACCAACTAAACCGCCGCCGATTGCATTACCTATTTGACTTTCGGCACCATATGCTTGTTGAACAGCCATTCCACCTATTAAAGCCGCTGTAGGATGTCTACCAATAAATCTTCCAGTAGCACCAACACCACGACCAACTGTACCCATAGCACGACCAAATTTAGTAGATGGTCTGCCGCCAACAGCCATAGCATCTTTCATGGCATTATTATAATCAATATATCCATAATTAGATTTAGCAGCGGCAAAAGTTGATTTAATAAACATCTGCATTGCTTCATTAAATCGTGGAGTATGCTTACCATACATTGCCGCTAATTCATTGCTTCCTCTAGTTAATAATCTTTGTGTCAATACTAACTGTTCTTGCGTAGAATTAGTACCAGCTAAGTTACCCAATCCCATGCTATATAAAGATTGTTGTCTCTTATTATATCCCGTACCAACAGCGTTAACTACCGCCTGTTGTCCATATCCCCACTTCGTACTCATATCTAATGAGCCAGGAGCAGCAAATTTTCTTGTGATAATACCGGAAAGACCCCTATTACCAGCACCGACAGCTTGAGTGTGTGAAAATTTTAGATTATTACCACCATTAACAACATCATTAGCTCCGGTATCTCCCCATCTAAATCCACCATGTCCCATAACACCTGCTAGAAATCCTTTTGGCCCGCCACCTTTCATCATACCAGTTATACCAAGGAAATCCGAAGCCCCGGTTAATGCTTTTTTACCCATAAATAATGCTAAATATGGTAATATCGGAACTATACTTTCTCCAAGTCTCACGAATGTATTTCCAAGATTAGCGATGGTAGTAATAAATCCTTTAAAACTACTAGATTCAGAAATTGTTCTTATTAACTTTAAGAAATTCTCATTAACCTTTGTTAATTGAACATTCCATGATTCTGATGCTTTAGTTGCAACATCAGTTAATTGTCCAGTCCCTTTTTGTGCAATTTTTAACGCCTGTATTCTTTTTTCTGCTTGTAAGAGTGCAGGAATTGTTTTTGGCATTTGACGAACACCACCAAGTAATTCAGCAAATGAAGCAAATTTTAAATCTCTAGTATTCATCTTTCTCATAGCTTCAGAGATTCTAGTAATAGCCTCATATTGTCCAACGAATTTACCTTCTAAATCTGTAAGTTCAACTCCAATAGATTTAAATCCCGCCAATGTTTGTGGCCTTTCTAATCTTGTAAATATAGTTTTTAAACCAGTAGCAATACTAGAAGCACTTTCTCTAGTTGTTGCTCTAATTGATGTAAAAAGTGCCATAAATTTATTTAATGATTCTTTTCCACTGTCTAGATCGCCAGATAAAGCTGCAAATGCACCACCAGCGATTTTAATAGCTGTAATTATATCGGCAGACTCAACAGCAAATGCGGCGGCAACAGCATTCATAGAACTAAAAGCATCATCTAAATCACTAGTTTTTAACTTAAATTGTGCCATTAACGCAATAGCACCTTCAACGGTATCTTCCATAGTTCCAAAAGTAGGCGTTAATGACGCTTTTGCTAATGCTTCTAATGCGATTTTAGTATCGTTCATAGAATAGCCAGCTTGAATTAAAGTATCAGTCACCGACATTAATTGTTTAGAAGACACACCCCATGTAATACTTAATCTACTAATTTCATCAGCTAATGGCTTAACTGCATTTGTCGTTGTGCCACTAATTTGAGCTAAACGTACTAATTGATGTTGAAAATCTATAGCCTCAGAAACACCTTCTCTCATTTTAGTAGCAAAACCAAACACAACACTAGTAGCTAATGTAAAACCGGCAAATCGTCTTAAAGCTAAACCGGCAACACGTCCGAATTCTTCTAATCCACTACTACTTGCTTGAGTAGCTTTACCAACTTGCTGTATACTTTTTATAGCACTTGTTAAAGGAGCAAATTTAACAGATTGTATAGATGATCCAAGATTTTTGATAGCACTAGCTGTAGTATTAATTTCTGTCCGTAAAGGAGACATTTGGATGGTTGAAATAGTTCTATTTAATGTTGATAATGCATTGGATACTAAAGCAATCTGAATCTTAGTATCTCTAAGAGTAGTATTAAACCCTTTAAAGGCATTATTTATAGTATTTAATTTAGTAGCTGTCCCAGAGGCTAATTTAATATCAACAGTTGCCTTAATATTGCTCAAAGATTTTTGTATGCTTTGAACAATAGGAGTTAAATTATTAGGACCAGCCAAAATCAAATTGGCGGTGAGATTGAAAGCCTTAGACATAAATAATATACCTATAAAAACGGGATAGACTATATTGATAGAACAATCTATACTATACAGCCTATCCCTAACCGCTTATCCGCTACTATATTATACACCGTTTTAGGTTATAATTTCATTATTTTCATCATCCAAAAATGGTTTACTGTCTACTAAATATTCGCCATCATTATCAATTTTATTACCAAATTTATCGACAAAATTACCTTCTGGATCGACATATTTACCATCTTCATTAATTAATCTACCTTCTGAGTCTATTAAATTACCCTCTTTATTTATAAGGCGTAATTTATCATCAGCAAAACCACGTTCAATTAAGAACTTATTTTCTGGCAAATTTTTCTCTGAATTGTCACCTAAATTATACATTAAACTAGCTAATTTTTCGGCAGCCGTATTCGCCACAGCATTATAAGAGGTTAAATAATCCTCATAACTCTTAAAATACTTCTCTTCGGCTCCATTTTCATTAACTATCATAGTACAACAAGATACTAAAGCGTTAAAATTAGCATTATCAGCCTGTCCTTCGGCCGTCATACCATCTAGCGAACTTTTATCGGTTAATAATTCTCTTAATTTTCCCCGAAGTTCACGCATTTCTATAGCAATCTCTCTAGCTTTAGATAGTTTAATACCACCTAATTTAAGCTGTCTTTCTCTATCTAATATATCTTTAGTATATTGATTATATTGGGCTTCTCTTTGATCATCCCATTGACCGCGATTACGTAATAAGGTAGATATTTGTGCCCGCAATGGAGCATTACTTGATAAAGCCTCTATAAATGTCTGATTTTTAACTTTGGCCGAAATCTTATAATCTGCCAATGTTGGTTCATATACTTTAATGGTTATTAATTTACCATCTAATTCCTGTGTAAAACTCTCGAATCTACGTTCCATAATTATGCTCCTTATTCCTTATCTTTGTTTAATAATAAAATCTGTCTTATATTTATTCCATGAAATACTGTACTGAGACATTTCTTCCATAGCGGCACGGGCTTGACTATTACAATGATTTAATATCTCTGTACGTAAATCTTCCCATAAGGTCTGAAATTCTATCTGGTCTTTAGTCAATTTTTTATCCTGATTAAAACCCCATAAAAATCCAAATTTCTCCTCACATCTAGCAAGTGTGCCAATCATCGCGGTCTGAAATTTCTTTTCTATATTTTTAAGAAGTCTTGTCTTTGAATTTTGACTATATCTTTCTTCGTTAGTCTTTCTAGTTTGTTTATATAAATTCGCTAAATAAGTATGTGAATTATCCATGTTTAATTCCTTGTTGTTCTAATATTTTTTGTCTTATAACCATTTGTTGATCTGGTAACTGAGATTCCGATACCTCTCCTAATTTTTTAATAACTTCGTTTCTTTGTGTTTTCACCATTTGCCCCTGCAAGTCATTAAAAGATTCTATTTGTTTTATTTCTTGGAAACTATTTGCCGGAATAAAAACTTCCTGGGCATCTGGCCTAATATTTAACACATCATTTGCCGTCTTATCCTTTTTCTCCTTATCTCTATTTTGTTTTTGTATTAAAAACCACCCATCAAGGGCATCATCGTCGTTAATAATATCTTCATGTGGTTCATCTGTACTATCATAAACACCGTCATACATTTTGCTATATAATAAGAGATATTTTTGGTCATTTGATAAATTAACTCCAGATAGATTAAATATGCTATTCTTTTCAACCTTCCAAATTGTAGTCCACGGTTCCGACCTAGCTAACTCCCTAAAATCTATATGAGATATCGTATTTTCGGCTATTATATAGTATAAATCATGTAAAAGAGAAAAATTAGCAGTTTTATAATTATCGAATAATAAAGTATTGTCTAAATTATGAACAGTTCTGGCTAAAATATATTGTTGTTTAAGTATATTCGCAAATCCATCTAATGTAAAACAATCTAAAGAACACTTAATTTGCTCTAGATCATTTATTTTCTCTGTTAATTCTTTTACTTCCTTTTTTAGTTCTTGTCTTCGTTGAAAATTAAAAAATGATTTATATATTTGTATTTTTGTTTTTTCTATTTCTTTAATATAAGTTTTAATTAAATCATCATCTGATTTTTTATAAATTCCGTTATAAATTAACCATTTAATACAGTCTTCATGACTGATCCATTCTTCGTATTTATTTTCATCTAATATACTGTTATAAAAATATTGAGAATCAACTAAAATATCTAATGTAGGAGTATATATAATATAGTTTTTATATATTATCTTTCCTTGAATAATTCTATAAAGAAGCGACTTTCTTTCTTCTAGATTCATTATATATGTGATATAAAAGACGATTCATATGTTTTATAAGTATAATTGTATGATATAATACCACCATCTATTCCACCACCCTGACTACTCGTAGATATTAGTTTATTACCACTACCAAGATTTATAGTCGTACCCTCACAGGTTTTTAATAAAATTGGTTGTGGAGCAAATCCACTAGCAACACAAAAGGCATTAAGAATAGTAGATACACTATCTGTTCCAGTAGCAGAAACCACGATTTCTGTAGTAGTTTCTAATGGTAAATGAGGAATTTTACAAGAGGGTATGATAGACCCTAATTGTGGAACCTCTTCATAACTAATAGATGTTGACACAGAAATACTTGATATATGTGATCCCGATGGAATTTCTGATGGTAAGGTAGAATTTATAGGACTACTACCATTCCAAAAAGACATATCTTGTCGGCGATTTACATTAGTTTCTGGTTCGTCATTATTATTAAACACCCCATTAAATACATCTAGTGACCATCTTCGATTACTTCCGGCAAAAGATATCTCTTCTTGAAAATTACCATTGTTTGGAAAATTATATCTAAGAGAAGTGATATATAATCCACTAGATAAAAGAGTTATTAGTGCATTTCCAGTAGCTGATATATTATTATCAGAAAAGATAGAAATAGCTAAGTCAGATTTTTGTAATATCCCACTAGCCACATATGATATATTATCTGTTACAATACTATAAACAAGCGGATATCCATCAAGGACTTTATTACAAGAGAATTGTATATCCTGTCCATCGGGCAAAGTTGTACTAATAGAATCTTTGCCCAGTTCATTTACCGGGACTATATTAAATCCCGCACTAGAACTAATGTTTTGAAGTCCATGAATAGCCGTATAAACACTATCACTGGCATTTTTCATTGCCACTTGTTGGATAGCATAATATATACGATTATTTCCCATATCCCAGTCCTATGTAAAATGGGTTAGATGTTACTTGCCTGTCAAGGAATTTAGGCTATCGCTTCACCATAAACCCAAAATTATTAAGCTAACAAAGTAGCTCTATCAACCCAGAAACCCGATCCAGATACACCAACTAGACCTTGTTCACCCGAATGGACTACTGTAAAGTCATTAAATGTCTGATATGTATAAGATACGTTTACCTGACCGCCACCGGCATCTCCACCACCATAATTAACAGATGCTAATTTATTACGATTACCACAATAAATACGTAATCCTTCACACGTTGCTATATAAATTGTTCCATTTGGTAAATTACCAGAATCTGTTCCACATCCTGCTGTATCACTTGCACTAAGAATACCGCCTTCTGTAGCAGAAATCATATCACCAGATGTAGCAATAATTTCAATTTCCGTAGAAACTTCAATTGGGAATGTTGGATTTCTAAAATAAGGTGCTTTACGTCCTAATTCGGTTAAGTTATCACGATTGATATTAGCAGAAACCGATATATTATTAATGTGTGCTCTTGTAGCATCACTTAAATCATTTACACCTGTTGAACTGATACCGGCAACGTCAACTGGTAATTTAGTGCAATCTGGAACAGCAGCACCAGTAAAGATTAAGTCTTGTCGTCTTGCAACGCCACCAAGTCCGATAGGTGAATCATTACCACCAAATAAACCGGAAACATTCATAGCTGTCGCGTATGCTAAGTCATCAGTATTTACAATACGGCTATCATTTTTCCATATCTTATGATTACCTACAAGAGAAACTTCTTCGGCGAAATTACCATCTTTTGGGAAACTGTATCTAACAGAAGAAACATACAAGCCCGAAGACTCCATTTGTCCAATAGGTGCCCCAGTAGCTGATGTACTAGATTCATTATATACAGTTAAATTAACACAACATTTATGATTAGCACGTTCTGCAAGAGTAGGATTAACAGCGTTTTGAGTTGCTAAACAATAAATAGGAATATAACCATCCAAAACCTTATTTAGAGAAACCTGAACTTCGGGAATTTCTTCTATATTTTCATAGATAGATAACTGCCCAAGCTCGAAAACTTGAGAAAGGCTAAAGTTAGTGGTTGTAGATACACTCTGTAAACCATGTACAGCCTGATATGTACTTCCACCATCTCGTTTAATTGCTACCTGTTGAATAGCGTAATATATTCTATTATTGGACATGCTGCGTCTCCCTATTATTTATATGAATTCTCATTATATTATACACCGTTTATCTTAAATATTTCCAAAAACAACCTCCGCTGTTGTGCGAACTGTTGATTCGTATAAATTAGGATACATACTTTCTACTTCTGAAATAACCGTATTATTTAATCGACATATTTTATATCTACAGCCGGTTTCTGATACCAAATCTGGGTAATTTATATGGTTAATTTTACTTCCACGATAATCTAATGGGAAAAGTTTACCACTTGCTACCTGATTGCTATTAAAAAGGTAAATAGTTTTATCATTTTGTAGGAATAAAATACTTGTTAAATTATTACGATCTTGCCTATTATCTGCTAAAATGTGGAAAATTATATCTTGCTCCACAACAAGAGAACCATTACCTAGTTCATAACCTCTAGATTGTGCCCTTGGAACAGTTTCTAATATAATGGCCGGAAGTTGTATTCTATGATGGGCACCAATAGACCATTCACCAGTTATCTTATCTTGTGTAAATTGTGGATTATTTAAGGTATCAAATTGTATTGCTCTCCACCACGGGGCATCATCAGCCTTATATACTTGTACTGTTCTATAACTATAGTCTAATTTTACCGGACTTCCGGTAGCAATTGGGGTAGAGAAAACCACACGCCCTAGAGGATAATTTATATATCCTGAGGGACTCCCGTTTAAAGGTTTCATACTACCGCTAATGGATACCCCTGTAATATTAATTGGTTCACTGTTTAAATAACCAACCCCGGATTCCCATACTAAATCTTTCCGCGAAGTTTGCCAAACCTGACCGTCTGTATATGAATTATCATGTACAAAATTAAGTTTAGAAGGATTACCTGGATAAACCCCTGTAAAACCACTAATTGTCACATCTGACCATCCACCAATAGATAGTAATGACCAATCTAGCCAATATTTTAAGTTATTCTCTAATTCAGACATTAATTGAACATCTGAATAATTAGAAATACCCTTAAATGTAGTATATGATGGTGCTGTCATTATTTATCTTATATTGCTTATAAATTCTTCTTGAATTGTATTTATAATTACATCTTCTAATTTGTCTATAAGTTGTGTAATAAAGTTTTTTTCTAAAGTTCCGGCAAAAATAGATGGAACCGACCATCTTCCGCCCTTAATCATTAACGCCTTACCACTTCTACTTCTTTTAGACTCTATCATTTTTATATGAAAATTTTTAACTATTTCTACCTTATCTCCTTCGACCATTAACCATTTTAGCCATTCTAACGATTTTCCCTTATTAGTAATAACTTTTGCCGCATCTAAAGATAATACATCTTGTAAATTACCTTGTATAGCAGTAATACTTAATTTAGCTGATATACTATATTTACCTAATGTTGAATTATATTTTATATTTACACCAGATAACCAAGTGTCTAAAATACTATTTAATTTACCATGAACTTCGCTTGGGCGTAAACCAAAATGTGCCTGCAAATCATTCTGGATAGAGCTATTACCCATCAATGATTGCCATGTTGGACTATTTATTATACCATTTTTTAATATTTCTTTTATTTTTGGTTTAATAGATATAACAGTTCTTATTAATGTTTTATCTACATCTTCTTCTAATGCTGTTAAAATAGCTTCTCTTAATACACTATTACTTTGTGCAAGTTTAACCTTAAAAAACATAGTTTATCCAATCCTTTTCCAAATTGTAGTAATAAAATCAGACCCACCAAAGCCTATAGGATTAGGTTCGGAAACTCTTATAAAACGATGTTTAGCATAAGCACTTAAATCAGTCGCAAATAATACTTCTTTAGCCCTCTTAATATCTGTTAAGGTAGATATTTTAGTTAATGTTTGACATTGACCGTATGGAAGTAAAGTATCATCTGGAATTCCATTCCATCCAATCCATTCTTTATAATTCCATAATACAGCCATATATAAAGTGGTAGTATTATCAGTAGCTAGTGTCCCAACACCAAAACAATATGGACAATTTCCATGTGTAAAAGATATAGGTCCACCCGCTTTGTATACATTTGACGAACGATTAGAAACTGAATCAAACACACAATTTGGACACTCTTCTAATTGAGTATCTTCAAATAATAATTGACATGGTATAGTTAATGCTGTATCAGCTAAAAGGGCATTAATCATATCATTAAATAGCGTTTTGTGGGCCGGAATAATTATATCTGCCATAATTTATACATCATAATAATCAGAATCATCAAAACGAGTATCGTATTTTCCGCTTATAGTGGCCATGTTCGGCAAACCTTCATTTATTGGACCAGTATTTAAATAGGAAGATCTTTTATTTTCATATAAAACGGTAATACAGCCATTATTGATTGGGTTGCCACTGATTATTGGATGAATATCTTGTGCCATAATTAATCCTCTTAATAAATTGTATTATACGCGTAATCCGCTAGTGTTTTAATTAATATACGTCCAGCATCTCTTTCAGCCGCAAGAAAATCTATAAATGGTTTTGTATATGTAAATCCACCAACGGCTAAATCCACATCTATACATAAAATATTATTATATGTTTTAGCAGAATTAACCCATCCACTACAAATAGCGAGATCAGTAGCATTTCCTAAGTTATTTGTTGGATAACAATATCCAATACTATATTGTCCTAAATGATTAAAACATCCAGATGGAGTTGCGTTATATGCGGCTACTTTATCTCCTAAAATAATATCCGTATATGGAAGTAGGTCTTTATCAGAAACAAGGCTCCACGGATGACTTTTACCGACTCCTGGCATTACTAAACATCTACTTCCTCTATGAAGTCCATGTTGTCTCATTAATCTAGAACATTCTGTTACATCAGCAACTCTATCAGCAAGTGCATTTCTAGCACCTGTTTTATGTTGGTGTGTTCCATTTACACAACAATGTATGCCCATTTCATACTCTTGTAATGTTCTCCATCCAGAATCTGATAACCCACTGCTTAATACAACTAATGATAATGGGACATTTTTAGAATTTGCATAAGATGCCGTATATAGTCTATCAACTAAAATTTCTCCGTTATATGAAGCAAATATAAAATCATCTAAACACAACATCACCACTGGAGTTGGTGGCTTCTTCCAAAACTCAAACGCCGCAATAGAAAAACTTCCTGTTTGTGTTACGCCGCCATACATATTAAATTCTATATAGTTGCAACCAGTAGTATTATTTCCAGTGGACATAATTGGAGTCCACACTTCAAATGCTCCCGGAGTCACAGAATCTCCACTAATAAATGGCATATTTATAAAGCTGTGTGTTAAACCAACTTCGTTAATTAATGCGGTTAATACTGGTGCTTGTCCACCATCTTTATCAAACTGAGATGGATTTACTAAAATAATTTTAGCATACATCCAGGCGTCTGTCGTTGAAAATCCCGGAGTCGAAAATTCATAAGCTCTGAATTTTTGATTAGCATATGTTACACCGGTTTTAGTAAAATTAATTCCACCTAAAACGAACGATCCATTTACCATAGCTCCATTATGAACTAAACCACTATCTATAGATTTAATATTATGTAAATTACATGTCCATCCAGTTAAACTACTACAATTAGCTTCGGCAATTTTTGTCATTATTCCGGTGGCACCACGATAAAACGTCGGGGGAACACGGACAGCAGTAGAATACATAGCAAAATCTTCAGTAAAAGAACTGCCTGAATCTGCTGTATTAGTAAATCTACTATCATATTTACCGCTAATAGTAGACATATTTGGAAGACTTTCATTAGTGTATGACACATCTAAATCAGAAAATGATCTACTCTCATTTAATACAGAAATTCCACCATTATTTACTGCATTTCCACTTATAGCGGGATAAATATCTTGTGCCATTATATTACCTATCTCTAATATCTGTTGAATAGCTACTTAAAAATTCAGGAGAAAAATTGTTTCCAATGAAAGGAGATAAAATTGCTTGACATAAATTACCACTTCCAAATATATAATCATTTTTCATGGTTTCATATGTCTTACATGGGCCTACGGCCAACAGGTCTTTAAAGCCCTTTAGAATTCCACCGGTTGTTAATGAAGCCGGTCCAAGTTTAGCACTTATACCTTCTAATAAGGCTTTCGTTCTATATGTGCTAAAATCAGCCTGACAAGCCGCTTTGATAATCATAAATGTCATAAAATTTAGATCATCAGATGGATCAGGAGAAATAGTATCGGCAACATAATTAATTGTATAAGCATCAAAAACTATATCTTGCTTAACAAAAAACGCGGCAGTCATCAATAAATCTGTCAAACGGGCGTCACTATATACCGGGATTGCCTCTAGATCATTTATTAGAACCCTAAGCATAGGTATAGCAATATCTGTCCACGCCATATATTATCTCCTATATATTATACACCGTTAGAGGAATATTTAACGAATTTAGCTTGACCGCAATCCCATATTTTTACTAACCCCTTAGAATATCCGGTAGAAGCGGGAAATTTCATACGATTAAATACCTGTGGTCCGTTGGTCCATTTGAACGATGGATATGTTTTTTCTTGTGTGAACCCAAAATTTTTCAAATATTCACCACTTCCATATCTTAAATCAACAAATGTTGTCAAATTTTTATTAGGAATAATTTGTTCACAAACATACTTAATTAAACGAGATATTCCACCGACTACATTAGTATTTAATAAATGACAAAATCGTGATATTTCATAGCCATCTTTAACTTGTTTAATTCTAATGGCTGTAACTAATTTACCATCATATTCCAAACCATACGAATCTCCCGCACCTTTACCCATAAGATGATTTTCGGCAAAAAACTTATTAGCAATCTTTTTATCTATTTTAACTATTTTACACTTCCGGGCACCTATTTTCTCTACCATCCCTAATTTATTTAGTATAATAGATTTGATGATAGTAAATTTTGCCGAATCTTCTAGTTCATTTTCGCGAAAAAATAGAGGAATATAGCCATTATCTATATATAATTGTCTCTTTTTGATATGATATTTATTATCTTTCTGCCAAACCTCAGAGTGCCAATAAATACCATCAGTTTCGATAATTAATTTATGAGATGGGATATAGATATCTGCCACTTTTTTATCTACTCTAAAATGTTGTATATATTGTATATTAATAGAATCTAACCAGTTAGTTATCATTAGTTCTAAGCGACTAGTAGTAGGTTCCATCTTCATAGCAATTTCCATGCCATATTTTCTGATTAAATCATTAATATATCCATGAGAAAATCCTAATTCTTCAGCAATTTGACTCATAGTTTTGCCATCATATACTCTCATACTTCCATTTTTAATTCTACTGTTTTTAATCTTTTCTTTTATTTCTTCGTTCTGAAAACAATTATCTACTCCAAATTTCTTTTGAAAACCTTCTTTTATTTTTTGTTTCCCAATCTCTGTTTTAGAAGAATGAATATCTCCATATCTTTCTAAACATGTTTGTCTAGATTTCGCTAAAAGTTCCGGCGAACTTCCACAATATTCCACTCCATATTTCTCTAACATTGTTGCCTTAATTTTCTCTTTAATTTGCTCACTTTGAAAACTACTTTCTACACCATATTTTTCCAACATAATATTTTTTATTTTTTCTTTAAATTCCGGTGAATTCTGTCTTATTATAGCTTTCTCAGATAGTTTTTTACGCACTTCTGGCCTTTGTGTAGAATGTCTTACACCATGCTTCTTTTCACCAACATCTTCTCTCTTAATAAACTTACATTTAATGCATGCATCTTTTTCTACTATTTTTCTTCCATGATTATAAGACTTATATACAATCTCATTAACTGATTGACAATAATCACATATCATCACAATCTTTTTATGAGAACCAACAGATAGACTTAATGGACTATAGCCAAACTTTTGTATTGTTGCTTCTATATCTAACATATTATTTTCTCCGGGCGTGGAATTTCTGGACCTATTATATTTTATATAAAAACCGTGGGTTGGTCAAGTATAAATGTCAATTTTAAGCAAAAAAATAGGCCAGTTTCCCGACCTATTGTTTAATTTAACTTAGTTTTTCTTAGATAGCACCAAGAATTACGTTCTTAGAATTGAGGCATGCCCATCCCTGAGAAGACCAGCAGTAAATACCTCCTCTACGTTGACGATGTAAATTATCGTCTTCGAAGACTTGTAACTCTTCTGAAATTGGCATAACAAAGCTATCACTCTTAGATAGATCAAGACCTACTAGAAGCTCTACTTTATTAGATGGCATAGTAACAGATAGTTGAGATGTAGCATAAAGTTGATATTCTTGACCTTCGCCAAGTTCATCAATATCATGTAAATTTACACCGAATATACGACTTAAACCACCGTCTTCGGCCATGAAAATCTCTCTACGAGTTAGTTCGTCAATTTGATCGACGTTCCAATTCCGTATATCTTCCATAGCTTCGGGAGATAGATAAAGATCGGTTAATTTACTACGACCGATTGAGGTACTATTTCCACCACCATTACGCCGAACAACTGTCTTCATAAGAGAGACAAGCCGTTTTGTAAATTGACCAGCATTGGCGTCTGAGTCAACTACAACAATATTACGATCAACAGCCGCACCTAAGAGACAATGGAAACCATCGTCATTCATTTTCTTAATAACACCGGCTTGCATAACATCAGTCGCACGACCAACAATATCCCATCGTGCATCGCGGGCATATTTAAGATTCCAGTCAATGGCATTACCAATATCGAATGTTGGAACAACCACGAAGTCGCCTTCAACATTACGTTGTGGAATATAACCATGATTAGGAATAGTAAATGCCACGAAGTCTTTTTCAGTACCAGGAGCAACGAAATCTAATGGAAATTCGGGTGAGGAATTGCCTGTTACAACAATTGGCTCGAATATACCATTAAGAATATCTCCATTAAGTACACCCTGACGTAGTGGTAACTCTAATGCTTTAGCAAACTCATGTGTTGCAGCTAATGCAGTTTCTCTAACTTGTGAGCCTGTCGCAATAAGTAATTTATTTAACTTATCACTTGGGGTAAAGGTTTTCTTCTTCATGTTATTTATTCTCCGTTTATTTTTATTGTTAAATATTATACTAGATTAACTGCTACTTTAGCAAAACCGTCAGCATCTTTAGTTGAAAGCCATGTTCCAACTTTAGGAATAGCTAGTGGATTTGGTGTTAGTAAAGCACTATTTGATGCTAACGAGCATAATGCACCGCTGGCTGTTGCTGAAGCATAAGCACCTTGACCCATTGTTACCGTTCCAGAAATAACATTAGTTACAACTGTACCTCTACGTAATAGAGTTACCTTGCTACCAACTTGTACTTCATCTTTATGTTGATTAAGGTGTGTCTTGGTTAGATCACCACTTACAACGTCACAAAGTAATAGACCTGCTAGATACTGTCCACTTGCATAAACTGTACTTGGACGAATAACTAAAGCCGCACCATCATCCATAGCAGCACCACTACCAGCGGTAGATAGTACCATTATAGAACCCTTTTCATTTGTCTGATTGCAGAAGTAAGAAATGTCTGTACCACCGTCTGCGATTGAACGATCTGGTTTTAACGCCATAATTTATATCTCCTAAATGATTATTTTTGTTATTGATTTATTGTTATTTATTCGGCAAGTTCAATATTAAGACGACTAGCCATAATCTTTTGTAATTCTTTTCGTGTGTCAGCGGTTTCATCTACTTCTGTTTCTGTTTCACCTGCAACAGATAGATTAACTTCATCTTCGACCTTTGCACTCTCTAGCTCTTTTTCGTCGGCATTAGTGCCTTCGTCTTCGTCAGATTTACAACCCTCTTTTGGAGGTTTTGCACAAGTTTCTTTAGCTTTCTTAGCAGCTTCGGTTAAATCTGCGGCAATATCATTAAATTGTTCATCAGAAAGATTAAGATATAAATCTACTTTCTTCTGAGCAACTTCCTTATCTATTCCGCCCTCTGTGAGTAATGATAGACGACCAGCAATAAGCTGTGCTTTTGTCATTTCATCTACTTTAGCCTGTAAATCAGATAATTTAGTCTGTAACTCTTCGCTAGAAGTCTTGTGTGTAGTAGCCTGAGTATTAGCTTCAAGTAACTTAGCCTCTAAATCTACTATCTTAGATTGAGTCTTTTCGGTATCAATACCAGCTAATTTATCAGCTAAAGCCTTATTTTCTAATTGGGCAGCAGCTAAACTAGCCATTAACTCATCTACTGTTTTTTGTAAATCTGTATTTTCGTTCGCCATTGTTATATCTCCATTATTTTGATCTCTATCTATTAATACACCGTTATCCAAAATATTTGTATTTTCTTTAGCTTTACTCTTCAAATCAAATATATTTGTTTCATTAAAAATTATACTATCTGGATTAGCCGGACGATCCACATATCCCTTGCCTATGAAGGTAATATTACGTAATAATCGGCCAATTTTAGCATTTTCAAATAAACCTGTCCCACCATAAGCCCGTAAATGTTTGGTTAAATGTGCAGAATTTTCATCGCGTGCAATCACCTTAAAAGAACCATCTGCCTGATCAACCGCATAATCAAATCCGGTAAATCCACACTCCATAGACACATACTTTTCACCCTTTTCAATCTGTTCAATTAGGGTAGAAGCCCGTGCTAGTAAGTCTTCATCACTCAAACCCTGATAAATTACCGCCCCATTAACCAGATGATAAACACCGGGTAAATCTTCAACCGGAGTATTGTCTGGTATTAATTCACCTTCTTTATTGATAGCAATACAATCTGTAATATGACCAACTATTTTAGTTTCATCATGTCCTACATTTGTAGGTTTATGAGTTGGAGTATGTCGGGCTGCCCATGTTTCTTTTCCATCAAAAACATCGTCATTTTTATTCCAAACAGTACTTACTAAAACCGATTTTGTATAATATAGGTCACTATCATTGATCCCGGCTATACTTTTATCACACTTAGGTGATAAAGAAACTAAAGATTTTCTCATACTATCGTCATTTTTGCACGACAATAGTGGCATTTCGTAAGAAATTACGGTGCCTTTAGATATTTTATCTGCTAAACCTTCTACAGAAGATTCCGCTTTATATATAATAATTTCAGATTTTGACATATTATAATATTATACACCGTTTTATATTAAATCTTTAAGTTCGTCACTAAACGGGGGCATGACATGACTACCCTCTGTTGTAGTAATATCTTCTTTCGCATAAGTTACTGTTTTAGATGTAATACTACTGATATTTTTCTCATACATAGACAAAGATACTTCTACTGGTGGATATTCACTATCATATTCTTCATTATAATATGGAGAATCTTTTCTACTATATATACCAATATTATAAATATTTGATATATTTTCTCCATCTACATTAGCTTGTAGTGTACCTTCTATAGTATCTACTGTTATAGTAAGTTTAGCCATAATTTCTCCTATTTATTGTACTGGTAATTTTAATAGCATTGTGCCGAAATTTAAAAATAGCAATGCAGATTCTTTAACAGAATCTTTGCAAAAAGATATTGGGCCATCTAATTCACCAGATGATTTAGCCTGATCTGCTAATATTTCTGCTACTGTTGCTATAGATCTACATTCTTGTATAAATTGTTTAGTATCCATAATTATTCTCCTATATATAATTGATTATATAATGTTAATTGTACTTGTTTTTGTTCTTCTAAAGTTAATACTCTATCTAACTCTTGAGATATAGTATTAATCCATAATTGATATTGATTAAATAGATTATTATTAATATCCTTATTTAATGCATCATATATTGTTTGATTAGATATAGATGTCATTGGTTCGATGTTAAATAATACACCAAATTTTAATTTTTCGATCTCTTTAACTTCGGCACTAGTTAATTTTCTTAGACTTGTTTTATCAACTTTTTCTAAATATATCTCTCCAATTATGGTACTTACAGATTCTTGAGCATTTTTAACCCAAATTTCAGCACTTGCTTTAAGTTTTGGTTTGAATGTCTTTGTCTTACGTTTAGTAGAATCTTTTACATTTTTTGGCCTACCCTGCCCAGGAGTACCATTCTTTACAGGACCATCAGAAGATGGTTTACTTCTTAATTCTAATGCAGTTTTTTCACCGGGAGTTTTATCATATAGCACAAAGTCAGTAATTTTAGCATCCTTTTTCAATCCTACTTGACCAGGAGCTAAGGTGCCAGTTTGTAATGCTATTTTCTTTAATGATAATCCAAATTCTGCATCATGATATGGACCTGCTTTATTCACCTTGCGACCACTTTCTCTATCTTTTTGTTCACTAATTATTCTACTATTTTCTAGTTCTGAATCGTGTCCAAATCTTGATTGTAATAGTTCATCACTAATAATATTTCTATCAGCAAGTTGAATAAGTAATGCTCTTACAGCTTGAGTATCATCTAGAATATCTATATCAAATTCTATTTTTGCCGGAAGTTTAAATCCCATAGCCTTTTGTACTTCAGCTATCTCTTCATTCCAAAAGGATAAAAGAATATTGCGTACATATTGCAGGCGTTGAATAAGGGTTTTGAGGGAAATATAATTGTTGGTTGTGCCGGTATTACCATTTCCTGTTAAACTAGGAGGAATACCTAAACCATTATAAATAGCCGATAAGTGAGGACCATACTTTTCGGACCCTAAGAATTGATGTATTGTCGTTTTAGACTCTATTAATTCAATATCTGGACCCCAGATTAAATCAATAGTTCCGCCGCCCACATTGTTTTGTAAAATAGAAGCTAATTTAACAGCGGCAGCCCTTGATGGGGCAATTTTATACTCTAAATTACCTATCTTAAAGATACGAATATTTGATATAGCACCATCTAATGCGGCCATATCTGCAAGTCTTAATTTTTCTAAAACTGCAATATCGTCTAAAATGGCATAAATCATAGGACTTGCCCATGTCTGCCAATCGTCCTTTTTATAATGAAA
>Ga0172381_10002661_pt1 | contig 19472 bp, 20 predicted proteins | sample Leawel6488metaG_FD_119754 | JGI IMG/M metagenome (GOLD analysis project Ga0172381, IMG submission 119754) | Leachate microbial communities from a municipal landfill in Southern Ontario, Canada - Leachate well 64-88 metaG | ecosystem: Engineered > Solid waste > Landfill > Unclassified | place...
AATTGATTATTGAATATTATTCCAGATAGTGGTAAAATAACGCTTATGGTTAATCCAGTATTTAAAGTAAAAGAAACTAAAATAACTAAAGATCACAGCGAATTCGTAATAGAACCTTTAGAGCCGGGATACGGGCATACCATGGGTAATGCTTTAAGAAGAGCTCTTCTTACATCTATTCCTGGTGCAGCTGTAACATCAGTGAAAATCACCGGCGTTAAACACAAGTTTTCAACCGTACCAGGAGTAAAGGAAAATGTGGTAGATTTGTTGCTTAATATAAAAGGATTAAATTTTCGTCTTCTTGATGGAGCAAGCAAAAGCAAGGCGACATTACTCGTAAAAGGATTAAAAGAAATAACAGGTGCGGATTTTGATCTTCCTGAAAATGTAGAAATTGTCAATAAAGAGCATTATGTTGCATCCGTTAATGATAAAAAAGCTAAGTTGGAAATGGAATTGACAATTGAGCAGGGACTAGGATACTCATCCGCAGAGGAAAGACGAAGTACAACATTGGGACTTATTCCAACAGATGCAGTATTTACGCCTGTTAAAAGAGTAAGCTATGAGGTATCGGCTACCCGTGTCGGTAGACAGACTGATTTGGATAAATTAATGTTAAGCGTCTGGACAAATGAAATTGTTAGTCCGAAAGAAGCCCTTGAGGAAGCATCAAAAATCTTAACAGCATATTTCTTGCAGATATACGAGCCAAAATCTGTAATCTCTTCAGAGCCAGCTAAGGCTAAGCCATCAATTGCAGATAGTATTTCTAAATTGACTATTGACGAATTAGACTTGCCAACAAGAATCTGCAATAGTCTTAGGAATGGCGGGATTGAAACATTAGGACAACTTTTATCTACAAACAAAAAAGATTTGGTATCTATGCGCAACATGGGAAATAAATCTATAACGATTGTTGAAGAAAAGCTTAAGGAAAAAGGCGTTGCTTTAACAGTATAGATTAATCTCAAATCTTAAATCTCAAATTTCAAATCATAATTTTGAGCTTGTGATTTGAGCTTTGAGATTTTTATTATGAGAAAAAATGTTTTTGGAAGACAATTCAGTAGAAATACCAATCAAAGAAAATCACTTTTTAAAAGTCTTATTTCTTCCCTGATTCTTCAGGAAAGCATTAAGACAACTTTGGGAAAAGCAAAGGCAATAAAAGGAGATGCTGATAAGATTATTAATAAAGCTAAAAGAGGAAACGAAAATAAAACTATTCAGCTGTTACAACATGGTCTCGGAATAAAGGAAATAGAGAAAGTAATAAAAGATTTAACTCCGAGATTTAAAGACAGAACTAGTGGATATACGAGAATTATAAGATTAGGCAAAAGATTTTCTGACAATGCTGAAATGGTTATAATAGAATGGGTAATAAAAAAGGAAATAAAAAGTGAAAATTTAAAAACAAATAAAGATATTAAGGAATTACCTGCAGGGAAAACAGAAGAAAAGCCGCAGGCAAAAAAGGAGCCTAAAAAAACAAAGAAAGAAAAAACAAAAAGAAAGGTTGTTAAAAAATGAATAAACAATTAACAGAATCAACAAAATTATCTGATATAAAGCGTTCGTGGCATTTGATTGATGTTAAGGGTAAAATTTTAGGCAGAATTGCGAGCGAGATTACGACATTATTGATGGGAAAATCCAAACCATATTTTGTAAATAATTTGGATTGCGGAGATTATGTTGTTGTAATTAATGCTACCGATATTAAGGTAACAGGTAAAAAAGAAACACAAAAGAAATATTCTCGTCACTCCGGTTATCCGGGAGGATACAAAGAAGAATCTTTAATGGAGTTAAGAAAAAGAAGTCCGGAAGATATAATAAAATTTGCAGTTTCCGGAATGTTGCCACAAAATAAATTAAAAGATAGAATGTTAACTAGATTGTTTGTATTTAAAGGATCAGAACATGCGTATCAGGATAAATTTAAAGTTAAAAGTGAAAAAAAGATTTAAATAAATTATGGACAAAATTGAAGAGAAAAAAGTTACAGCAAATAAGCCTTCACAGAAAGATTTTGTTTTTGCGTTAGGTAGACGTAAATCTTCAACAGCGGAAGTGCGTTTATACAAGAAAGATGCTACGGTTTGGGGGGGAACGTCAGTTAAAAAGGGAGAATTTGTTATTAATAATAAGCCAGCATTAGAATATTTTGGCGCAAGATTTACAAAAATCTATACACAGCCATTTCAAATAACAAATACAGAAAATAAGTTTGCTGTTTCAATTAAGGTTACCGGTGGAGGAAAAACAGGACAACTTGGAGCTGTTGTTCTGGCGGAAGCACGAGCTTTAGACAAAGTTGATAAAGAGAAATTTCACTCAATTCTTAAGAAAAAAGGGATGTTGACTAGGGATGCCAGGGTTAGGGAAAGAAGAAAAGTGGGAATGGGTGGAAAATCCAGAAGAAGCAAACAATCTCCAAAGAGATAAGAATCCTCGCGCCTGCTTAGGCATTCTATTTGTTTTAATTTTGTTCGTAAAATTGTATAATAGTTCAACTATAAAGTGCTTTTCTAACTTTTGTCAAGAAGTTTAGTTTATGAAAAAAAAGTCAATTAATGTAGTTAAATCTAAAGCTTTAGGGAAAATTTATCTTGCTTCTCCCAGAGGGTTTTGCGCAGGCGTATCAAGAGCTATTGCAATTTTAAATTTTGCTCTTGAAAAGTTTGGTCAACCTCTGTATGTATATCATCAAATTGTTCACAATCGCACTGTTGTTACTGATTTTGAGAAAAAGGGCGTAATTTTTAGTGAAAATATAGAAGATATTCCCGATGGATCGCGGGTTGTTTTTAGCGCTCATGGAACACAGCCTAAAATATATGAAATTGCAAAAAGAAAAAATCTGGTTATTTTTGATGCTACTTGTCCCCTTGTAACTAAAGTTCATTTAGAAGCAAAACGTTATTCAAAAGAGGGATATTTTATTTTATACATTGGGCATAAGCATCATCCTGAATCAATAGGAGTTATGGGAGAAGTGCCGTCTTCCTCGTCGATACTAATTAGTTCTCTTGAAGAAGCTGGATCTGTCCAGCCACCCCAAACGGAAAAATTAGTTGTTTTAAATCAAACCACCCTTAGTTTTGATGATACTAAAAAGATTATAAATCTCTTGCAGGAGAGATTTCCCAAAATGATTTTGCCTCCCTCATTTGATATTTGTTATTCGACTCAAAATCGCCAGAATGCAGTTAAAGAATTGGCTAAAAAAGCAGAGTTAATTTTGGTTATCGGTTCAAAAGAAAGCTCTAACTCAAATCGGTTAAAAGAAGCAGCAGAGAAAGAAGGATCAGTTGCTTATCTGATAGATGGCATACGGAATATTAAGAGTGAATGGTTTAAAAACATTAAAAATATTGGTATTACAGCCGGAGCATCTGCTCCGGATTACATCATTAATGATGTAATCAAATTTCTTCAAACAGACAAAACGGTTATAGAGGAGTTGGAAACAATTAAGGAAGACATACATTTTCCATTTGATTTACAATTAATACAGAAATGAAAAAAATACTTATTCTTGGTTCAACAGGTTCAATCGGCAGGCAGACGATGGATGTAGTCAGGAATCATCCCGGCAAATTTAAGGTAGTTGGATTAGCTTGTAACTCAAGCATAGCTCTATTGGAAGAACAGATAAAAGAGTTTAATCCCAAGTTTGTAGGCATAAATTATGTTAATGGTCAAAAGCCGAAATTAAAGTCAGCCAATAAGAAAGTTTTTTATGGAGAAGAAGGTCTTCTTAAATTAATAAAGGAAACAGAGTGTGACCTCGTAGTTTTGGCAATAGTTGGTGCTGCGGGTTTAAGACCAGCAATTGAAGCCATACGCGCCGGCAAAAGTATAGCTTTAGCGACAAAAGAAGTAATGGTTTTAGCTGGAAAATTATTTAAAGAAGAAATCAAAAAGAAAAACCGGGAACTACAGAAAAAAGGAAAACCCTTAGTTAAATTATTCCCAATTGACAGTGAACATAGCGCGATTTGGCAATCTCTTAGCTCCGGTCAGCATAAAGAGATAGAAAAAATATTTTTAACTTGTAGCGGCGGACCATTTAGGAACAAGACCATAAAAGAATTGCAGAAAATTACTGTTGAAGACGCATTAAATCATCCGACTTGGAACATGGGAAAAAGAATTACAATTGACAGCGCTACTCTTATGAATAAAGGTTTTGAGGTAATTGAGGCCAAGTGGCTTTTTGACATTCAAATTTCTCAAATTGAAGTGATTATTCATCCTCAAAGTATTTTACATTCGGCAGTGATGTTTCAGGACGGATCAGTTATTGGGCAGTTTAGTATGCCTGATATGAGAATTGCTATTCAATATGCCCTGTCGTATCCAGAACGGATTAAAAACTCTTTTCCTCGCTTGTCATTTTCTCAAGCAAAATCATTGACTTTTGATAAGCCGGATATAGCAAAGTTTCCCTGTTTACAATATGGATTTGAAGCAGCAGAGAAAGGGGGAACATTGCCTACGGTTATTAATGCAGCAGATGAGGTGGCAATTGAGCTTTTTCTCAATAAGAAAATTAAATTTTCAGACATCCCAAATATTATAAAAAGAACTATGGATAAACATAGAAATATTAGCAATCCGACTTTGGAAGAAATTCTTAAAGTTGATGTTTGGGCACGAGAAACTGCAAGAAAGATTTCGAATAATTTGATAGATAAGTTATTAATTTATGAACTATTTAATAGTCGATGCTGGAGGAAATGGTGGACGGATGTCCATTAAAGGTAATAAAATCTTTTTAGAAATTGACAATAAACCAATTATTTATTGGACACTCAAGGCTTTTGAAGAAAATTCGACAATTGATGCAATTATTGTTTCAGCAAGAGTTGATGATAGAAGGAAAATAGAAGATATTATTGTCAAAAATCATTTTAAAAAAATTATAGGAATAGTTCCTGCGGAAAAATCAAGACAAGAAAGTGTTTTAAAAACGCTTATTTGGTTAAAACCAAAAGCAAAAAATGATGATTTGGTTGGTATTCATAATGCGGCTAATCCTTTTGTTTTGCGTAAGGAGATAAGAGATGTTTTCGCTGCCGCCAGAATACATCGCGCTGCACTTTTAGCTTATCCAGCGCGGGATACAATAAAAATAACGAATGAAAATAATTCGGTAGATTATACTCCAATGAGAGCGTTTTGTTGGTGTGCTCAAACGCCTCAAGTGGCTTTTTACAAAGATCTTCTTAAAGCTTCCGAGAAAGCTAAGAAAGAAAATTTTGTGGGAACAGACGATACGCAGCTTTTAGAAATGATTAAAATTAAGTCTAAAATAATTCCGTGTTCGAGATATAATTTAAAAATCACTTTTCCTGAAGATTTGGATTTAGCAAAAAAAATATTACCAATTTTTAGAAAGGAAGATGAAATATGTTCAGAGTAGGACTAGGACAAGATTCTCATAATTTTGTTAATTTTAAAGAAAATAAGCCTTTAATATTGGGTGGAGTTAGAGTTGATGAGAAAGGCGGGCTGGAGGGGAATTCAGACGGAGATGTTCTCCTGCATAGTATATGTAATGCTTTAAGTTCTGCTGTTGGCGGAGATTCATTGTCAACTTGGAGTGACGATATGTGCAATAAGGGTATAAAAGATAGCACTCATTATGTTAAGTATATCTTTAACAAAATAAAAAAACTTAAATATTCAATCGTGAACATTTCTATTTCGGTTGAAGCAAAAACGCCATATTTGAAAATGGAAATTATTAACAAAATAAAAGAAAGAATAGCTTCTTTGTTGAAAATTGAAATAGAACAAGTAGGTTTAACTTTTACTTCAGGAGAAGGTCTTACCGCGTTTGGGCTTTCAAAGGGCATACAAGCATTGACGATAGTAAGTATTGTGAAACATGATTAAAAAGAAAGCTTATGCTAAATTAAATCTAAATCTGCATATTCTTCCGCAGAAAAGCAACAGAGGTTACTACGCAGTACGATTTGTTAATACTCAGTTAGCATTGCATGATGAACTCTTGTTTGAACCTATTCAGCACAAGATTGAAGTTGTCTGCGATCATGAGGAAATGCCAAAAGAAAAGGATAATTTAATTTATAAAGCAGCTTTATTGTTGCAGAAAATGGATCCGCAAAAAAGAGGAATCAGAATTACCGTTAAAAAAAATATACCAATAAGAGCTGGTTTAGGCGGAGGAAGCAGTGATGCGGCAGTTACCATAAATACTCTCTCTGAATTGTGGGATATAAATATTACCCCAAAACAAAGGACATATATGGCTGATATTTTGGGTAAAGATGTTCATTATTCGTTGCTTGGTGGCTTGGCGGAAATTGGCGGCAACGGAGATAAGGTAATTCCATTATCACTTAACACCTTCAAATTTTGGTTAACATTAATTGTTCCGAAGGAAACTAAGCCTTCAACGGCGTGGATGTATTCGCAAATTGATGAAGCGAAAATTGGTCAGCATATTGATTTTCTTCCAAAAATAAAAGAGGCAATGGAATTAGGGAATAAAGAGAACTTTTTAAATTACATTTTTAACGATTTTGAAGATGATGCATTAAAACATTTTCCTGTCATATCAACTATGAAGCAGGATTTGAAAGACAACGGAGCTTCTGCGACATTACTCTGTGGATCTGGCTTATCGATGGTTGGTTTATTCTCTAATAAAAGCGAAGCCAGCAGGATTCAAAAATTGTTAAGAAGTAAATATAAAGATGTTATAATTACTCAATTATTATGATAACTAGAGAAAAAACCCGTAAGGTGTCTGTTGGAAATATTGTTATTGGCGGAGGAAATCCTATTAGGGTTCAATCAATGACGCAAACAAAAACTAAGGACGTTGAATCAACCGTAAAACAAATACATGAGTTGGAGGAAGTTGGATGTGAAATCATTAGGGTAACAGTTCCTGACATGGAATCTGCAAGAGCAATAGGTGAAATTAAGAAGCAAATTACGATTCCATTAGTTGCTGATATTCATTTTCAACATCTTTTAGCCATTGAAGCGGTTAATCAGGGCGTTAATAAAGTACGTATTAATCCCGGAAATATAGGGGGAGAAGAGAATGTAAAAGCTGTTGTTAAAGCCTGTAAGGAAAAAAATGTTCCGATAAGAATAGGCATAAATATGGGATCTCTGGAGAAAGATCTTTTTGTAAAATATGGGCAATATGGTATTCCGCGAGTGATGATAGAGTCCGCTGTTCGACATTTGGATATTTTTGAAAAACTAAAATTTTACAATATTGTTGTTTCTCTAAAATGTTCGGATTGTTTAATTGCAAGAGAGGCATATAAATTATTTGCAGAGCGTTTTGATTATCCGCTTCATGTTGGTATTACTGAAGCAGGACCTTCTATTACGGGAATTGTAAAAAGTGCTGTTGGTATAGGTTCAATATTGACTGACGGTATCGGAGATACGATTAGAGTTTCTTTAAGCGGCGATCCCAAAGATCAGGTTAAAGTTGGTTGGGAAATATTAAAATCATTGGGCTTAAGGCAAAAAGGGGTAAATATCATAGCTTGTCCGACTTGCGGGCGGACGGAAATAAATTTGATCGGCCTTGCTAGGAAAGTCGAAAAAATCTTGGAGCGCGTCAACGCACCATTAAATGTGGCTGTAATGGGTTGTGTGGTCAATGGTCCTGGTGAGGCAAGTTTCGCTGATATCGGTATTTGCGGTGGTAAACAACAAGCTGCGATTTTTAAAAAAGGAAAGCTGATAAAAACTACAGGAGAAAAGGAAGTTCTGTTAGTTTTTATAGAAGAATTTAAAAAACTTTTAAAGGAGAAAGGTTACGAGAGAGAAATAGGTAATATCCGTTTTCCGTAGGTCAAGGGTTGTTATTCTCCAAGCTTTTTTGATAAAATGGTCTTTATCAGATAAGATAGTTGATCTATATGATTGAGCAAAATGTTGGTCGTGGTATTTCTTCTGCGGAAGTAGGCATTGATATAAGAGTTTTAGAGAATAAATGTCGCATTCAACATGTTGAGTCTGATGGAGGGTTACTTCTTCCAGACAATACAATAAGCAAAAAAGACCTTCCTTCTCTTTTTGATGGCAGAGATATAGATTCTCTTACGAGAAAAAAAATGAGTGAGTTAGGAATAATTCCATTGAATGATGAAGAGCGTAGAAGGCTTGAATTTTTAGATAACCCTTGGGTTCATAAATATTCTAAAGGTGACTCTCCTGCTAGATATTTTTTAGAAGTTACTTTCGGTAAAGATGCAGTGCTCGCTCAACATCTTCCGCCTTATTCTACAACCTCAGAACACAAGCATACAAAAGAAACAAATATTATAGAAAAATATTATATTATTGGAGGAAATCCTAGTTTAAGAATAGGCGATCAAGATCCTTATGAATTAAAGCCAGAAATGTCAGTAGAAATACCTTTTGATACGATACATCCACTTATAACAAAGGAAAAACCTGCATTTGTGCTGATTGTTATGGAGAATGCAGGATTAGTCCCCAGAAAAGATTGGCATAAACAGATTTAAAGATTATTTTCCGAATCTTCTTTGCCGTTGAGAATATTCATTAATACACCATTCAATATCTTCGTCTGTAACATCCGGAAAATGTTTTTTTAAGAAAATATATTCTGCATAAGCTGTTTGCCAAATCATGAATCCTGAAGTCCTCTCTTCTCCGCTGGTTCTGATTATTAAATCAGGATTTGGATGTGGTTGGCTTGCGGTATCCAGAAATTGATTAAAGTTTTTTTCTGATAATTCCATTTTTGATTTTTGATTTTTAATTTTTTCTACGGCTCTAATTATTTCATCTCTTCCTCCGTAATCAAGGGCGATATTTAGAATATAATTTTTGAAATTCTTAGTTTCTTCTTCAGCATTTTTAATGCTTTCTAATAGTTCTTTTGAAATTCTGTCTTTTCTTCCTAAATGAATTATTCTAATTTTTTCTTTTAAAGCTTCTTTTAGATTTTTTTCAAAAAAAGTCTCATACATTTTCATGAGATATGTTATTTCTTTTTCAGTGCGGTTCCAGTTCTCCGTAGAGAATGCCCAGATAGTCATGGTATGGACACCAAGCGAACGGATTTTTCTTCCGATTTTTACCCCAACATTAAAGCCTTTTCTGTGTCCCTCAAGACTAGGAAGTCCTCTTTCTTTTGCCCAGCGTCTATTTCCGTCCGGAATGATTGCAATGTGATTTGGAATGTTTAAATTACCCATTTGCACATTATATCAAATATGCTATAATGACCGAATGCAAGCGAAGAAAGTAGTTAAGAAGAGAGTAAAACTATCAGCGAAAATGCAGGAAACACCTGTGTCGAAGAGAATTAACATCGCCGCTATTAAAAGTAAATTAAAACAGCCAAAAATCATATTGGGATTAATAGTGGTGGTTTTGGTAGTTGCAGCATTTTTCCTCAAAGGATTATTTGTAGCAGCAATGGTTAACGGTGAACCAATTTCCAGAATTTCTATTATTAATGAATTGGAAAAACAGGGTGGTAAACAGGCTCTTTCTGCTTCAATAAATCAAGCTCTTATTCTTCAGGAAGCAAGAAAGAAAAAGGTGGAAGTCAGCCAGGATGAACTTAATGCAGCAGTAAAAGAGATAGAAGACAATCTTAAAGCGCAGGGGCAAAGTTTAGATTCCGCATTGGAAATGCAATTAATGACAAGAGAAGATCTTCTTGCTCAGTTGAAGATAAGGAATCTAGTTGAAAAATTATTAGCAGATAAAATAAAAGTTACAGACAAAGAAATTGCGGATTATATTGAGGAAAATAAAGAAAGTATACCAGCCGAAATGACAGAAGATGAAATAGAGAAAAGCGCTAAAGAACAATTAAAGCAGGAGAAATTAAGCAGTGCATCTCAGGCTTGGCTGGAAGAGCTTACCAAAAACGCTAAAATTAACTACTTCGTTAGCTACTAATTTAAGATTAAATTTAGGCATTTCTTTTATTTAAACTTTCAATGTCGGGATGCTGGGAATTGAACCCAGGCTACCGCACCCCCAGCGCGGCGTACTGCCGTTATACGACATCCCGTAAATTTGATATATTGCATTATAACAAAAAATTGTTAGAATTAATTTTATTATGGGCAGGACATCATCAGCTTCACAGAAGACTAATCCCTCCAGCAACGCTCATTCTGATTCTTCAGGTAAACTTGCTGCAGTAAACTTAGCGATGGAGCAAATCGAGAAGCAATACGGTAGGGGTTCCATTATGCGTTTCGGCGAAGTGGGGCAAAAGTTTGATATTTCAGTTATCTCCACAGGCTGTCTTCCTTTGGATCTGGCGCTTGGAGTTGGAGGAGTGCCAAGAGGAAGAATTGTAGAGATTTATGGTCCGGAAGCCTCGGGAAAAACCACAATTTGTCTTTCGATTATTGCTCAAGCTCAAAAACATGGAGGAGTAGCAGCCTTTATTGATGCAGAACATGCCTTGGATCCTCTTTGGGCAAAAACTTTAGGGGTAAAACTGGATGAACTATTAATTTCTCAGCCAGATACGGGAGAGCAAGCCTTAGAAATTACAGAGAGCTTGATAAGGTCAGGCGGAATAGATGTTTTGGTAATTGATTCTGTTGCAGCGTTAGTTCCGAGAGCAGAAATTGAAGGAGAAATGGGAGACTCAATGATGGGACTTCAGGCCCGCCTAATGTCTCAGGCTTTGAGAAAATTAACGGGTGTTATCTCCAAATCGAAAACAGTTTGTATATTTACGAATCAGTTGCGTCAAAAAATTGGAGTTATGTTCGGAAATCCGGAAACCACAACAGGAGGATTAGCTCTCAAATTTTACGCCACGATGAGGATGGACGTTCGAAAAATAGAAACGCTTAAGGATGGAGATAGAGCTATTGGATCTCGTCATAGAGTGAAGATTGTAAAGAATAAAGTTGCAGCGCCCTTTAGGATTGCGGAATTTGATGTGATGGCAGATGGGGTTTCCAGAGAGGGTGGAATTGTAGATGTTGGAGTTGAAATGAATGTTATTCAAAAATCAGGAGCATTTTATAGGTTTGGAGAGTTAATGTTGGGGCAGGGTAAAGAAGCAACGAAGATGTTTCTCAAAGAAAAGCCGGATATTTCTAAAAAGATTGTTGACGAAATATTAAAGAAAAACAAATCCGGCGGAACCCCTGTTGAAGTCGGAATAGAAGAAAAATAACTTCATAAATGGAAGAAAAGTTTTATAATTTAATACTTCGTTTTTTGTCTTACCGTCCACGGTCAGAGAAAGAAGTAAGAGATAAGCTAAAAAGGAAGCAAGTTGATTCTTCTATTGCAGAAAAAATCATTGCAAAATTAAAAGAGAAAAAGTTTATTAATGATGAGGAATTTGCAAAAGGATGGATTGAAAATAGATTAAGATTTAAGCCGCGAAGCTTACGATTGATAGGATTTGAACTAAAGCAAAAAGGGATAGCTCAAGAACTGACAGATAAATTAATTGATAATACAAAAGCTATATCTGGCGATTTAGATAGTGCTAAAAAACTTGTTCAAAAGAAAATTGAGAAATTTAAAGCTTTGCCAAAACAGGAAGTATATCAAAAATTAGGAAGGTTTCTAGCTTCAAAAGGATTTAATTGGGATACTATCAAAAAGAGCATTGACGATATATTAAACAAAGGAGTATAATTATTTAGATAGACAAGAGGTTAATCTATGAAAAGAAGTATTTTTATATCCTCTTTTAGAGCATAGATCTCCTTCGGGTAGATTTTCCTCTCATGTCTAAAAATTATGAACACACAAAATCAGGACCTCATTGAATTAGAGAAAAGACTTCTTATAAAAGAGGAAAAGCTAGATCGTGAAAAAGAACAGCTTGAGAGAGAAAAAGAACATCTTTCTAAGAAAAGAGAAGAATATTCTGAAAAACTTCAAAAAGCTGCAGGTTTAACTTCAGAGGAGGCAAAAAAGGAATTAATCCGCGAAACAGAAGAAAATGAAACGCAAATAGTAGCAAGAATTATCAAAGAGAAAGAAGAAGATGCAAAAAGAACAGCTGCGAAAAAAGCTCAAGAAATTTTGGTAGAAAGCATGAGGCATGGATCATTAGATTACATTGCGGAATATACTGTTTCAACAATTAAAATAGATGACGAAGAAATAAAAGGAAGAATTATCGGAAAGGAAGGGCGTAATATTCGTGCTTTTGAACAGGCAACGGGAGTAGATGTTGATTTGGATGAAGAGGGAATAATCCGACTTTCCTGTTTTGATTCAGTCAGACGTGAAACTGCAAAAAGAGCGCTTGAAAAACTCCTTAAAGATACCAGAATCCAGCCGTTTAGGATAGAAGAGGTTGTTAGTCAAACAAAGCAAGAGTTAGAGAAAGTTATGCTTGAAGAAGGAGAAAAAATTGCCCACGAAGTTGGAGTATTCAATTTGCCAGTAGGATTAATGGCTATATTAGGACGCTTTAAATTTAGAACTTCATATGGTCAAAATCTAGTTGTTCATACTTTGGAAGATGTAAAAATTGGGGTAAAAATTGCGGCAGAAGTTGGGGCAGACGTAAATATTGTAAGGCTCGGTTGCCTTTTTCACGATATAGGCAAAGTAATTGAGGGAGAAGGAAATCATGTGAAGTTAGGAGTAGATCTTTTGGAGAAATTCAATATACCCGAAAAAATTATTAATTGTGTTGCCGAGCATCATGAAGATAAACCTTTTTCTTCAGTAGAGTCGGTAATAGTTCATGTGGCAGATGCAATTTCAGGTGCAAGACCGGGTGCTAGATTTGAAGACATAGAGGGTTATGCTAAAAGATTAAAAGAAATGGAAGAAATTGCCAAAAAATATGAAGGAGTTGATGACGCATATGCTTTTGAAGCAGGTCGTGAGCTTAGGGTGATTATAAATCCGGGAAGATTAAATGATGCAGAAACAATAATTGTTGCAAATAAAATAAGAGAAGAGGCAACACGCTCACTGGCAGTTCCCGGAGAAATTAAAGTAACTGCAATCCGTGAATTCCGCGCAACATCCTCGGAATCTTCAGTGTAATTTTGAAATAAAAATTTGATACCTTGACTTATCATTGTTTTCATTGTATTTTTAAGCTAAACATTGTAAATTTTTGCCCAGAAAGGGGTGATGATAAATGACAAAAAGAGAATTAATAGAAGTTGTTGCAAAAAAAGCAAACTTAACTAATAAAGCAGCAAGAGATGGAGTTCAAGCTGTTATAAATTCTATTAGAGATTCTTTGAAACGAGGAGAAAAAGTAGTGATAACTGGATTTGGAACTTTTTCTGTCCGACAAAGAGTTCAGAGAATTGGTCGAAATCCAAAAACCGGAGAAAAAATAACTATTGCGGCAAGGAAAGCTCCTGGATTTACACCAGGAAAGACACTAAAAAAAGTAGTCAGATAACTTGTTTTTAGGTCAAAAATATAATAAAATACACCTACTCTAGGAAGAAGGTCCGTTACTCCGCCTTTGGCGGAGAGGAAAGTCCAGACAGATGTAAAGACGGGGATGGAGCGTAAGCTCCGACTAGAAATAGCTAGTATTCAAATTCTTTATCCCCCTCGGGGGATTACACCCACATATGGAATTTGAAGCAAGACCTGAATTAACAGGGCTTGAGAGCAACAGAAACGAGTGGGACTGAAACGTGGCAATCCTACCCGCTGCAACTTTCGAATGATGCGTTAGACCATCTTTACGGGAGCATCGAAGAAAGGCACCACCTAAAAAGTGGCGTGTGTGACTAAATATCGCAAACGAGATAGATTCGGACTAAAAACAGAATCTGGCTTATTCTCTTCCTAGAGTTTTTTTATTGAGCATTACAAAGAATTTTATATTCGCAGTTAACACATAAGACGCTTTTGCTGCATTTAAAATCACTTTTCTCAATTTCCTTAATCTTTTCAATTAAATCGTCTTCTAATTTATCAAGATCTTCTTTCTTGAAATTCATGGTTTTTTTTGTATTATTTTCAAGAAAATGAAGGGTAAGGGTGATGTCTTCTGGGCGGCGATTAAAGATATTATCCTTTATTCTAGTTGCTGCAAGAGCATATATTTTTAATTGAAGCTCATGAGATTTTTCTGCTTTTGGATTATTTATTCCTGTTTTATAATCAATAATTTCAATTCCTTTACCCCTTTTATCTATGCGGTCAATTTTACCAAAAACTTTAACGCCATTTTTTAAAACAAAGGAAAATGGCGTCTCAAGCTCCAATGGTTTTATTTTGCTTTTAATTTCTTTTTTATAATATTCTTTTAATATTCTTATTGCTTGAGCGAACCGTTCCTCTTCGTGTTTTTTATTTGAATATCCTTCGCTTATCCATTCTCTTTTCAATATTTCATTTAATTTTTTAAGAGATGGTTTTTTTCCTTCCTGAATTTGTTTGAAAAAATCATATAAAGTGTTGTGTATTGAAATACCAAAACTTTGAACTGCAGTTGCCGGAGTTGGAATATTAAAGATTACTTTTGCCTTGTAGTGTAAAGGGCAAATGTCAAACATTTGTAGGTTTGAGAAAGTAATGTAGCTTACTTTGAAAGGAACTTTTTTCTCTTCATTTTCGGGAATCTCCTTATATACTGAAAGAATTTCCGGAAGAGACAATTGCTGAATATTATTTGTTATCTTTTCTTTTTTCTGCAATTCAGGAAGAGCCTCATAAATGAAGGGTGACAATTTTCTGGGTCGTTTTCCTGCCCCGTAATAATTAGAAGCTGTAAAATATAGTCTTTCTTTTGCTCTCGTCATACCAACGTAAAAAAGTCTACGCTCTTCTTCCAGATGGAAATCATTTTTTGAGAGAATTTTTTCTTTAAGAATTTCATTCGGAAGTGGAATTTTCTCACTTCTTTCCCGTGACGGAAAGCGGTCAGACACGAGGTTTACCATAAATACGACTTTAAACTCCAATCCTTTTGAGGAATGAACGGTTAAAATATTAACGACGTTTCTGTCTTTTACATCAATATCTGCAGCCGTGGGACTGTCTCCCATTTGCAGCATAAGATTAAGCCATTCGTAAAGAATGAAGATGTTTGCATCCGGACGTTCAGCTTCAAAACTCTTAATTCTGTCAAAGAATTTTGCAATATTTTGAACTCTACGTTCTTCTCTCGCCGAATTTACGAGATTAAATTTTTCAAAAAGGTTTGAATCTATCAGGAAATAGTAAAGAATTTGTCCTGCTGTTTCTTTTTTGCTTTTTTCAAGATGTCTTATAGCCATTTTTCTGAAATTTATCAATTTTTCCTGGGTAGTTGATTTTAAGAAAGATTGTTCAACGTTGAAGAGTGCTTCAAAAAGGGTTAAGTTTTTTCTTTTTGCAAAATTAAGAAGATAGTTTAATTCAATATAGGGAATATCAAAAATATCCATTGACAACACTCTGAAAAGAGAAACAGAATCAGAGAGATTGGTTAAAAAGGCAAGATAAGCAATTAAATCTTTTATCTCTTCCTGTTGAAAGAGATATCCCGGCCCCAAGAATTGAAAGGGAATTCTGTGTCTTTGCAAAGCGGTTGTAATTGAAGATGCATGATTATTTGCTCTGACCAGAATTGCTACGTCTTTGTATTGATATTTTTTTTCAGTTAATTCTTTTATTGTTTGTGCTACTTTATCTGCTTCGTCTTCAGCCCGGTTTTCGTAGATTAATTCAATTTCTTTTTTTTGAGAGACAGAATGGCTTTTTAGCTTCTTGTTAATCTTTTCAACTATCTCAAGTCGATTTGGATTATTGTGCTGGATCAATTTGTAGCTGGAATCTAGAATTGTTTGGGTGGACCGATAATTATTATTTAATGTTACGATTTTTATTTTCGGAAAGCTTTTTTTGAATTGCAAGACGTTTGAAACAGCAGCCCCTCTAAATCTATAAATAGATTGATCATCATCCGCAACGACAGTAATATTTTTATTTTTACCCGCAAGAGCAATTGCTAGTTCGTTTTGAGCGTAATTTGTGTCTTGAAACTCATCGACCAGAATAAATTTAAATTGATTTTGATATTTTTTTAAAATATTTTTTCTCTTCTTAAACAACAATAAAGTATTTGAAATAAGATCCGAAAAGTCCATAACTGATTCTTTAGTTTTCAATTCTTCGTATTTCATGTAAGCATTTGCTAGTTCCAGGTATTGTTGGGTTTCTTCCGATGGCTTTTGCTTTTTGACCCATTTAAGATAATCATCCGGAGATATGTCTTCGTCTTTCAGCTTTGAAAAATGGATTAAAAGTGCGTCTAAAAATTTTGTAGGATTTCCCAGTGGCCTAAACAAGTTAAGTCCGATATTAAAAATATTTTCACGAAGAAGCAGTATGGATTCTGCTTCAGAAATTAATTTATATCCCGGGTCCAATCCTATTGCGTGAGCATCATTCCTAAGGATTCTGTCGCAGAAAGAGTGAAAAGTAGAGATCCACATTTGTGTGTATCCATAAGGCATTTCAATATCAACGCGTTCCTCCATTTCTCGTGCTGCTTTATCTGTAAAAGTTAAAGCAAGAACTTGAGAGGGAAGCATTTTCTTCTTTAAAATCAAATATTTTATTCTTTCAGTTATCACTGTGGTTTTGCCTGTTCCTGCGCCTGCAATTATGAGTAGGGGGCCTTTTAGGTGTTTAACAGCTGCAAGTTGCTGGGGATTAAGAATTTTGTTGTCTGCCATGGGGTTATTCTAGCACAATTTGTCTTATTGCCTTATTCTTCTATTTCTCTAACAACCTGTTTTCCGATGGCTTTGGTGGAATCCAGTTTTTTACCTAATTTGCCAAATCCGTGCGTGACGTTATTAAATTGAGAAGAAGCGTTATTAAGATGCCGTCCTAATACTCCCAAACTTTCCTCAACCAGAATATAATCTTTTTGAATAGCTTTTATGGTGGATAAAATTTGCTTAGCCCTATCTTCTATTTTTTGTCCTTCAAAGGACATTAAAATTGCCTTAAGATATGCATAAAATGTTGTTGGAGAAACCGGCAATACCCGTTTGTCTCCGGAGTAATCAAAAAGTGCGCTATTATTGACGATTTCATAATAAACTGCTTCGGAAGGAATATACATTAGAGCATAATCAATTGTTCCCTCGTCAGTTAAAATATACTTTTGAGAAATGTCGTCAATATGCTTCTTAACGTCTTTTACGAAGTCTTTTTCAGAAGTCTTTTTTTCTTCATCATTTTTTGCATTCATCATTTTACGGAAGTTTTCCATCGGAAATTTTGAATCAACAGGAATTATTCCTCCGGTTGTTTTTATTGCCGCATCAACTATTGTTCCGGATTTAAATGAATATTGAAGATTAAAGGATTGTTTTGGAAGCATTTGCCCCAGAAGCTCTTTTAAGATGTGTTCGCCGACGTTTCCACGTAGTTTTGGCGAACGTAATAATTCTTGCAGATCTTTCATTCCTCTGCCAATCTCCGACATTTCCCCAATATTTTTTTGAACTTGGGCAAGTCTTTCATTGAGAGAGTCCGTATTTTTTGTCAGTGAATCCATGAGGATACGTCTGTCAGCGCTAGATCCTTCCTGAAGCATTTTTATGATTGATAGAAGTTCTTCTGACGGCTTCGTTTTCTCTGAAAACTCGGAAAGTTTTTTATTGACAAAAAAGAGGATAATAATGAATCCTAAAACAATTAAAATTCCGATAATAAAAAACTCTATTTGCACGTTTTTATTCTACCATAAAAATATGAATAGACTATTGCATTTATAATTCCAATGTGCTATTTTTAGTTCGAATGAGCAAGAAAATAGCAATTGCAGTTTTTATATTGATTCTGGTTGGTGCTGGGGTTTATCTATTCTTAAAAAAACCACAAACTTCTAATAACTTAGGTCCTGTTGATTCTCAAAATAAGGCTACAAATGGAACAGTACAAGGGACATTAAACAGCTTATTGTCTGCCGGAAAGTCTCAAAAGTGTACTTATTCCAATGAGATAGATTCAGCATCTATGAACGGAGTAGTATATGTTTCCAATGGTAAGGTGAGAGGAGATTATGTTTCCGCTTCTGAAGAAATGAAGATAAGTGGACATATGATTTACGATGGGAAATATTCATATGTATGGACAGATGGAAGCAAAAGCGGAATAAAAATGGCAATTGATCAAGAGCAGCAAAAGCAACAAGAGCAATCTGCAGATAATTCTGTAAATAATCAAGCGGCTGACATGAATAAAACATTTACATATAATTGTCAGGGGTGGGCAAGAGATGAAAGTGTTTTTGTTCCTCCGTCAGATGTATCATTCTCAACATTTGAGATGCCGTCCGCGCAACCGTCTAATTCTGTTCCTTTGGGAAATGAAGAGAGCGTAAATCAGTCAGCTTGTGCTGCTTGCGATAATGTTCCGGAAGGCATAGCAAGAGATACATGTAAATCTCAATTGAACTGTCAATAAATTAATCTTCAAAAAATCTTCTAGAAGTAAAGATCCGGATTGGGAGAGATGTCTCTCCACAACGTTCCTTTAGGATGAAACGCGGCGTATGCGCCAATCATGGCGGCATTATCAGTACAGAAGTTTTTATTTGGGGTAAAAAAATCAATTTTTAATTCATTAGCTTTAGTTTTTAGTTTTTTTCTAAGCAGCTCGTTTGAAGCAACTCCTCCGCCAAGAAGTAAGGATTTCACATTATATTTATCAGCCGCTTTTATAGTTTTTTTGACAAGAACTTCCGTAATTGATTTTTGAACAGAAGAGGCTATATTAGCTTTAGTTTGTTCATTTATATCTTTTGTTTTTTTGACTTCTCGCATAACTGCTGCCTTAAGGCCTGAAAAAGAAAAATCAAAATCTTTTGATCCAATCATCGGACGGGGGAAATTAAAAACTTTTTCATTCCCTTTGCTGGCAATAATTTCTATTATCGGTCCTGCAGGATAAGATAAGTTTAAGAGTCTTCCAATTTTGTCGAATGCTTCTCCTGCCGCATCATCTCTTGTTCCGCCTAACCACCTAAACTTATCATGATTTTTAATTAAAATTAAATCTGTGTGTCCTCCTGAAACAAGAAGAGCAAGTGCAGGAAAGGTAATCGTTTTTGACCCTTGATTTTCAGACACTAGCCAATTTGCGTAAATATGTCCAAGTAAATGATTTACAGGTATTATTGGTTTGTTCCAAAGATAAGCAAGGGTTTTGGCAGTTTCAACTCCGATTAATAGAGATCCGATTAATCCCGGGCCCTTGGTAACTGCAATAGCATCTATATCTCCTCTTTTTAATTTTGATTTTTCAAATGCCTCTTTAATTACCGGAATGATAAATTTCAATTGCTCTCGGGCTGCAATATCCGGAATAACTCCACCGGTTTTTGAATGAAGAATAAGAGATGAAGAAACAACATTGGACAAAATTTTTACGTAATTCTCTTTCGGGTTTCTTGAAACAATTGCAGCTCCTGTTTCATCGCAACTCGTTTCTAT
>Ga0172381_10002662_pt1 | contig 19467 bp, 31 predicted proteins | sample Leawel6488metaG_FD_119754 | JGI IMG/M metagenome (GOLD analysis project Ga0172381, IMG submission 119754) | Leachate microbial communities from a municipal landfill in Southern Ontario, Canada - Leachate well 64-88 metaG | ecosystem: Engineered > Solid waste > Landfill > Unclassified | place...
TCGCGGGGGCCAATCGGCGGGCGGAACCGTGTAATACCGGCAATCGTACTTGCGAGAATCACGCTGCCGTTCACGTACGCGTACCGGTACTGGGCAAAATGGTTCCAGCAGACCATGTTGGTGAAGGTATTGTCACTGTGGGACTGAGGGTACTTCGCATAGTGCTGCTCGAAAAATGCCCGGTCTGCAAGAGTAACGGGCTTGAAATCTTCCTGTGAAAGCATCACGGATCACCATGGTAGATTAAGGGGACATGCCCCTCCATCCGGGCAAATCCCAGCGGGAGGTAAAACTGTTCCGAGCCGGGCTCGGCTACAAGAGCAATCCATGAGATCCCCGCTTCCCTGCACCGCGCAATAAGCAGGGAAACCATCGCCGTCCCCAGATCCTTTCCACGGTACTGAGGGAGCACAACGAGGTCCTGGATATACGCATCCGATACCCCGTCCGAGATCGCGCGACCCATCCCGACCGCATGGCCGCTTTTTTTTTCGGAAGCGACCACAAATGCAAAACTGCCACTGATTAACCGGGGGATCTCCGCAGGATCGTACTCGTCTTTCCACCAGCCGCCAGCCCGATATAGTGCGACGATCTCATCGGCATCCCACGAACATACCAGGGAGACGGTAATATCCTCAGGGTTCATCGCACATGCCCTCCACATGAAAATGATGGTTGGTGAAAAGAGAACAAGTTTTTCCTTGAGAAAACCGGGTCATCGTGGTCATTTGCGGAAAAGACCAGTCAGGCGGACTTTCCGCGAACCGCCTGCAACTGACCAATAGCGGTATCGACAATCGCCCCAAGCTCCCCAATACCCCAGTGTTCCGAGTTCAGGATAAGGTGGTAGATGGAGAGATCGTTGATATCTATGTCATAGTATTGTCGGTACCGGACTGCTTCACACTGCTCACGTTCGAGCGTGATTGCCTTTGCCGTTTCGGCATCGGCAATCTGGTCACGGAACACGATCCGTTCGAGCCGGCAGCTGATGGGGGCAAAGAGCCAGATTTTGAGATCCGCCGTATCCACCATCCAGCCAGAAAGCCGGCCCTCGATAATAATATTGTCTCTCTGTTCCGCGATCTCTTTTTGCCGGGCATCGATCATCTTGTCGTAGGCCGGGTCCCGTTCGGCCAGGCGGCCGAATTCGGCAAGTTCCATGTTGTTCTCTTTTGCACACTGGCGAAAGACCTCGCCGGCCGAGATCATGCTAAACCCGTGGTGCTCTGCAAGGTACCGTGAGAGCGAGGTCGTCCCGCTGCCGGGAAGCCCGCTCACGGTGATCCGCATCACATCCCCCCGATATTGAGGGCCTTTCGGATTACCTGGCTGATCGTGATCGAACAGATCATGTACCAGATAATCCATGCGGGGATAACCCAGAACAGAGATGCCGTCAGGCTGATCGCCCCGGCATGGTAGGGGAGCATGATTGTCGCATCGGGGATCTGGCTGAGCCGGTACAGGAGCCAGAAGAAGATCGGGACAGTCAGTATCAGGATGTATGCCATCGGCTTGAACTGCTGCTGGGAGAGTTCAAGCTGCTCCTTCATCATCCGGTCTTTTTTTGTGTCCAGTTTCTTGATCCTCTTTTCATCCTGGGATAACATGGCTTCCCGGTACTCTTTCTGGAACCCCTTCATCCGGTCCTGCACTTCGTTCATCCGCTCGTAATCGATCGTGTACTTCTGGATAATCGATGAGTACAGGCCAGTAGCTGCCGAAAGGATCACGATCAGGATGAAAAACGGTATGCCAAAACTATCCACGAGCGGCCCAAACAGGGTATCAAGACCCTTTCCCACGCCAACCCGCAGCCACTCGATACTGTACGAGATCATCATCGCGAACATGAAGAGCAGCGCGATGTACAACCCGTATTTATCCCAGAATTTTCCTAAATCCATGACGTCCACCTTAAAGGGGGTTACCTGAGGACGTCCGCCATCTCAGCGGCGGCAAGATCCAGCAGGTGATCGGGGTTTGTGATGATTCTGATGGTACAACCGGTTACCATGGCATACGCGGCGGCAATAGACCGGTTGAATTCCTGGTGCTCGCCAATCGCACGCGCACCTTCCTTGTCGCGGATCCTCGTCTCATCGGTCAGGCGGCGCATGAGGATCTGATCATTATCAGTTTCAACGAGAATAATGACATCGGGCATGATTTCGCGCAGCACCCATTCGGGCAGCCCGGCAAGATAGCCTTTGGGGGTTTTGACCGATGCGTGTGTATCGATCATGACGTTCCCCGGGATTTTAGCAATCGCCTGTGCGGCGCGCTGCTGGAGCCGTTTCTGATCGGCCCGGTCGAGCGTCCGCATCTGGTCGCGATCCTGCACGAGTCCTTCGCTTTTGGCAACTTCGAACATGAAGGTACCAAAATTGATGGGCTGGTAGTCCACCCCTTCATTTTTGAGTTTGGTTAATGCCTCGTTGATAACAGTTGTCTTACCGACACCCGGCACACCCGTGATAATGACTTTTTTTCCTGCCATGCCTGTCCCTTTCCATCATTCCTTGCCAAAGAATGTCCGCATGAACGGGTACATTTCCATGATCTGCTGGCTGGCGATCTCTTCGTACAGCCTGTACGTGATACTCACGGTCAGTAACAACCCCGTACCGCTGACAGACCCGATGACACCAAAGAGGTTCGCAAACACACTGAGGAGACCGATGAACACACCACCGATGATCGTGACACGGGGGATGTACCGGTCAAGATACTTCTCCAGTACCTGCGGATTTCTCCGGTAACCGGGGATTGACATACCGGACAGCTGGATCTGCCGGGCCACATCCTTTGAATCGAGACCCGCAGTCTTGATCCAGAAGAGTGCGAAGATCGCACCGCCGACTACCATGAATGTGATATCGATCCCCATCCTTAAGAGGACCTGCCAGGCTTCGTGACCGAGGTCGGTCGTCCACCACATCCAGTCTGTCGGGCCATTGATTGGCGCAAGGTAATACATCAGGCCGGACACCGGCGTCTGGCCGTTGAATTTACCCAGGATAGTGATGCCTACATTGGAGAGGAACATCCCTACCATCTGGATGTTGGCCTGGAGCACCCTGACGAGGATCATCGGCAGGACACTCGCGTAGATCAGCTTGACCGGGAAACGTGCCCGGGCACCCCTTACCTGTGCATGGGCAAGGGGGATCTCGATACGGGTGGATTCTACGTAGACGATGATCAGGAAGATGATGATCGTTGTGGCAAAGGCAAGGAGATCCTTACCGAAATACTGGATGAAATTTGCTCCATCGAGCACAACCGCAAACAGGCGCGGGAAAAACCCGACCGGATAGGGATCGCTGACTGCGGTCCAGTTGATGAACCCATTCACGAGAGCCTGCGAAATACCGGCAATAATGAAGAGTCCGACACCGGAACCGATACCCCACTTGGTGACCACTTCATCCATTAAGGCGACCAGAATCCCACCGATACAGATCTGGATGAAGATCAACAGCGAGACTGCGAAGAGGTTGCCTCCGAAGAACTGTGCCGCGATGGCGGGATCGGGCTGCATGAACCCGCCGATGAGGTTCGGGGCAGCTTCGATCACAATCATGACGAGAATGAGGATCTTCTGGAGACCCATGTACATGACCTGTCCACGGGTCTCGCTCGTATCGATATGGAGGATATCGGCACCTTTTAAGAGCTGGAGCACGATGGACGCTGTGACGATCGGCCCGATACCGAGGTGCACGATCGAACCACTTGCACCGGCGAGCAGGGCACGCCAGTACATGAAAACATCCTGTGAACTGGATGCAAGCCCGAATACCGGGATATTCGTGAGTGCAAAATACAGAATTAAAATTCCCAGTGTCCACAGCAGTTTATTCTTGAAGTGGACATGCCCGTCCGGGCTCTTGACTGCGGGCATCGCAGCAAGAATGGGTTCCATTCGATCCAGCAGGTCTCCCATTATTTCACCAAAAAATCAGGTGGGTCAGACGACCTGCGCCTTTCCACCAGTCTTCTCGATCTTTGCTTTTGCCTGTTCAGAGAAGGATACTGCGGAGATGTTGAGTTTCTTTGTAACCCGGCCGCTGCCCAGTACCTTTTCGATACCGATATCGGCCGCGTTTAAGACGATTGCATCTCCTTCCTGTTTTGCGATTCCCTGTGCAAGGAGCGAAGGTACTATCTGATCGATAATCCCGACATCCATAGAGGAAACAGTGACGGCAGGGTTATGGAAGAATCCGTTCTTACCAAAGACCGGCCCTCCCATTTCCATGTACCACTTGACAAAGTGGTGGGCGTTGATGCCTGCGCGTCCCCTTCCGCCACGGTTGCCTGCACCCCGACGGTTCTTATGGGTTCCGCCGCCGCACGTCCGCGTTCCGCGGTATTTTGAGCGTTTGTTGGTTGGCATCTGTTCACCTCATCTTATAGAGGAGAGTATTGATCTCCGGACCATAATAGCCAAGCGCTCCGCCTTGTACGAACGTGCGCTTTGTGGTCTTGTATCCCTTGCGCGGCGGGTGAAGCCGGAGAACCGGCTTGAGGCCCGGGATGTCGCGCAGCTTTGACTCGCCCTTTGCCAGCGCCTGTGCAAATTCAATAATGCCGTTGAAGGTCGAGTTGGACTTGATGTACTCGTCCGTTAAGGGGGCATCGCCGATCACACGGCCACGGGTTGTGAGCAGGGTTTCGAGGGTCGCTGCATCCACTTCACCAAACGCAACGTAGTCCTTGACTTTCCTGATCATCCCAAGGTTCTCGGGCGTGTCTGCCACGAGCACGCAGTGGTTGATGTGGTGCAGACGCAGCATCTTTAACGTGTCTTTAATGTCCTGGCGGGTGTTGACCACACCACGGACCTGCACGACTGCGTACATTACTGAGATCCTCCTGTACGGATCATATTGGTTTCTTTTAACGCGTTAAACGTCGCCTTTGCGAAGTTGATCGTCGTACGGGTCTGTCCGCGTGCAAAAGTCCAGACATCCTTGATACCGGCGAGTTCGAGCACTTTCTTGCTGATATCACCGGTCACAAGGCCGATACCCTGCGGCGCGGGCTTAAGGGTGACCCGGACACTGCCGGCAGTTCCCTCAACCTGCATCGGGATGGAGTGCGCTACATCGCACCCGCATTCCCAGCTGCCACACCCACGGCGGACCTTTACGAGGTTCATTTTTGCCTTGGTGATCGCTTTCTTGATTGCGTCACCGACTTGGACATCTTTTCCCTGGCCAAAGCCGATGTACCCGTTCCGGTTGCCGACAATTACGACGGCACGGAACTGGACACGGCGGCCCGAGTCGGTCATCCTCTGCATCATGGCGATATCGAGAACTTCGTCCTCGAGGTCCGGGAGGAACATATCGACGATTTCGGGTTCCTTGATCGGTCTGCCGCTCTCAAGGACCTGATCGATACTCTTGATCTCTCCTGATGCGACAAGCTTGCCAAGACCGGTGACCGGGCGCCATTCTGCCTTTTCGTATGCCATTTACACCAGCTCCTTCTTTATGGCGGCTGCCACCTGTTCGACATTCTTGACGATATCTTTGGCTTTATCATTGTAGGCTGCGATATGCGCACCCATGAGCCGCTCCTCTGAGGGAACGATCCCTTCGCCGTACGGGATCTCAAGGCCTGCATCGACCGCACCTTTCAGTGCGGCAAAGACCCGTGCTCCCGGGGTTGCCCGGTTGAGACCGATATCGAGGATTGCCCGGTCCTGCCCTGCTTTCTTTGCCTTTACCGCAAAGAGCAGGCCCGTCAGGTATGCTGAAGGGGTGTTTGCAGTTGCCCCGGTGTATCCGTATTTTTCGAGTTCGGCTGAATTTGCCGACACCAGTGTCTTGTCCCCGTCCATCTCGGCGGTGACCAGCTGCACGATGATATGCCGGTTTGTCCTGCGCACGACCATGCGGGGCGCATCAGCGACAACGAGTTTGGTTCTCTGGTAATAATCGGTTCTGCCTTCTCTCCGCCTGCGGAAAGGGACTAAATACCGTGGTCCGGTCGCCATATTACTTCATCCTCCCGGCAATGATCTCCATCTGTGCTTTCATGTGTGCGACACTCCGGAACTGCCCGCCGGCTGCCTTGCGGTAGATGATCCGGTAGAGATGCCGGTCAATCGTACCAGCTTCGCGAAGTGCGACGAGCGCCTTTCTGATTGCACGGATCTTCTGGATCCATGCCCGCTTGCTCGGGGTGCGTGCACCCTTTGCACCTTTCCGTTTCCCAACACCTTTGCGGTGGCCGTATGCACGCTGCGCGGTACGGACACGTGCCCGACCACGGCTGACACCGGTCTTCTGGTGTGCCTTGATGGCGCCATCAGTGATAAGCCCGCGCAGATCCTCGCGCGAGATAGCGTTCTCGATATCCGAGATTCGCTCGGGGTCAAACCAGACGCGGTTGACACCGCATTTTAAGATCGATGCGGAGAGGCGTTTCTGGCTGGCGACGTCACTCATTCTTCTTCACCCCGGATGTGGTTTTTTTCTTTGCTTTGGCCTTATCTGCCGGGGCTTTCTCCCCGCCAGCGGGCTTCTTATCAGATTTTTCAGGAGCGGCTTTCTTTGCCGGGGCCTTTGCCGCTTCCTTTGCCTTGGGCTTAGCGGCCTTCTCCTCTTTCTTTGCGGTTTCTTTCTCCGCAGACTTGGACGTGGAAGCGGATTTCACCGGCTTTTTTGTTTCGGCGCCTTTCTTTGCCGGGGCCTCTTTCTTGGCCACTTTTGCCTTTGTCTCTTTCTTGTCTTTTCCCGGTTCAGCAGGCTTTTCCTTCTTCACGGGCACCTTGACGACACGGGCGTTAAGAATCTTGAATCCTGCTTCGGTCGCTTTGTCCTGAAGGGCTTTGCGCTTGCGTCCACCGACGCCGGCTGATATCCGGATCGCCTGGGTCTTGGTGTCCAGGTTCTCAAGGTCATTTTCCGTGAAAACCAGTACTTCAAAGAACCCGCTGGGGTGCATGCCGCGCACTGCGATCGGGCTTCCATATCCCGGCTTTGGCAGTGCTCCTTTCGCCTTCTTCTGCTCCCGCTGTTTGTTGTGCTGTCCGCGGGGCTTTCTCCATGAATCGGAGAGCTGTCTCTTCTTGCCAAACCCGTCGCGCTTGAAGACGGCACCCTTCTCTGTGCGCACACGGATCAGTCGCTTGGTTTCAGTTGTCATTGCTTTAGTTCAGCCCCTCTGTACCATGTATATGCCGTCCTGGAAGACCCGGGGGTCCCGGTAACGGATATGGGTTGCGTGCTCAATGTTCGCCGCAGTATTTCCAACCAGTTCTCTGTCAATGCCGGTCAGCACGACCTCGTCGTTTGCCATTTTTACGGTGACCCCGTCTGCAATATCGGCGTACCGGGCTTTTTTCTCGCCCAGGAAATTGGCTATCTCAAGTTTCTTTCCCTGCAGTTTGAGCTGGATCGGGAAGTGGCTGTAGACAACCTTCATCCGGTACTCGAATCCTTCCGTGACTCCCCGGCACATGTTCTTTGCATGTGCCTCAAAGGTCCCGACAATTGAGGTAATTTCCTTGCGGCTGGATTCAGTTGCGATGACAATCTCCTTGCCATCGCTGGTCACCAACACCTGGGGGAACCGGATATTGCGCACCAGCTGGCCCTTGGACCCTGTTACTATAAGCTGCGTTCCCTCAAGCTTTACCTTAACGCCTTCGGGAATCCTGACTTTTCTTACACTTGCCATGATTCGCACCCTTTAGTAGACATACCCGAGAAGTTCGCCGCCGATGCTTTCCTTGCGCGCCTGCACATGCGACATGACGCCGTGCGAGGTGGAAAGAATGATGAGCCCGAAGTTCTTGCCGGGCAGGTACTGCTTCTCCCAGAATTCCATCTCATCCAGCTGGACCGAGAAACGCGGGCAGATTGCACCGCATTTGTTGATCTTGCCAGTGAGATGCACCTTGAGCTGGCCGCCACGGCCGTCCTCAATAAACTCGAAACCGGCAATGTAGCCGGCGTCCTGCATAATACGCAGCATTGAGCCGAGGAGCTTGCTTGCGGGTTCGATGATACACTCGGACTTGCCGGTGTCACCTGCGTTCTTTAACGCACTCATCCCGTCTGCAATGGTATTTAATCGTGTCATTGTGCAGTCACTCCTCAGTTCATCTTCTTAAAGCCCATTTTCTGTGCCCATTCACGGAAGCACTGCCTGCAGAACATAATGTGGTACCGGCGGACAAGCCCCTGCTTGCGCCCGCACAACTTGCACTCGTTTGCACCGCGACCGTAGATCTTCTTTCTTTCGCCACCCATTTAGCGCACCTCCACCGTGTATTCTTCCTTAAGGAACGCAATTGCATCCTCTTTTTTTACGCGCTGTTTATCGGGAAGCTTCTTCTTCTGCATTCTCCGGCGGGTGATCCTGATGCCGTTCCTCTCAAGCACAACGTTGACGTCCATGCCGAAAATCCCGATCTGCGGATCGTAAGACATCCCGGGGAAATCCGTGTGCTCTTCAATGCCAAACGAGAAGTTCCCGCTCTTGTCAAACTGGCTCTCAAAGATCGTCTTGTTGACGATGGTTAAGGCGGTCTTGATGAAGTCCTCCGCAGGTTTTCCCCGGAGCGTGACCTTGCACCCGATCGGGGCGCCTTTCCTGATATTAAAGGCTGGCTGCGTCATCTTTGCGACGCTGCGGATCGGGGTCTGCTTGGTAATTGCCTTCATGATATTCTCGGCCTTGACGAGTTTTTCACCACTCTCGCCAACACCCATGTGGACAACAACCTTATCGATATGGATCTCTCGCATTGCGGTCACTGGTCAAGCCCCCATCCTGATTTTGAGACGGTCTCTTTTCCAATCATGTAGATGTAAGGCGCGATAGTATCGAACTGTTCCTTGGTCTTCTCGTCCTCAAGGATGACTTTGTTCGGGACACTGCCCGGCGTCTTGATGATCTCGACGATCCGTGCAACTTTGCCTGAGTGACGTCCACCGATGACCGTCGCCATGTTTCCGGTTGCAAAGGGATAGTGTTCAAGGATCTTGAACCGGTCCTCGGGCTTGAGCGAGATGACAACCGAGTCGTTAGACTTGTAGGTGTTGTCGGCAATGATGTTTGCCCCGTACCGGAGGTTTAACTGGACTTTGCCACCGGTAACAGTCGTCTTGTTCTCGACCTTGCAGAGCCTCTTCTGGGCGGCTTCTGCATCGATCTCGACAGTTTTGTGCCGTCCTTTGATATCACGGATGATCTGGTAGTACTTGCCGACCCGGGGGAGAGCGATGACATCGAAGATCCCGATGCCCATCTTGGGGTCACGTGCGGGCCTTCCGTTGATGACGACATCCTTCTGCTTGAGGATCTGCTTGACTTCCTTCATGGTGCGGGCAAGGCCCTGCTGGTCCCGGAGCCAGACTGCAACCGGCATGGCGTTTGCATTGTGCGGGCCGGGCGCAGTCTTTGCAACAAACTTCGTGGTCTTCTTGGTGATGTGCCACGAATCAGGTGCGTTGAGCCTCTTTAGATGATCTGACATTACTCCTTCACCCCGAGTTTTTCGACGCGGCGCTTGTCATCGAGCTTGAGCTTGGTGATCTCCACCTTGGATGCATCGATGGGACGCGGGACTTCGGTGCCGTCAACCTTGGTAGACGAAACACCGTGGACAATGATCTTCACGTTGCGGGTATCGACACCGTCAACGAGTCCTTCCTCGCCGACATGGTCGCCACGGGTGACCTTGACCGTGTCGCCCTTGACAACGCGGATCGTCTTCTTTGCATATTTCTCCTTGAGCGCGGCCGAAAGCGGTGCGTTGAGGAACTTTGACTTCATGTGTGCAGGTGCATCGTACCGCGCCTTTCTCTGCTTGCGCGGTTGTGAACTTTCAATTCTTACCATGACCTTTTCACCTCACACAATGATTGTCGCCATGGAGCCGAGCTTCGGGTACCGCTCTGCCACTTCACGGGCGACCGGTCCTTTGATCTCGGTTCCTTTGGGCTCGTTCTTCTCGTCCACTACGACAACTGCGTTGTCTTCAAAGGAGACGTGGATGCCGTTGGGGCGGCGCATTTCCTTTTTCTGGCGGATGACAACCGCCCGCACGAGTTTTTTGCGCATGTCCGGGGTACCTTTCTGGACACTCGCCGTGCAGAGATCTCCCAGGCCCAGTTTGGGCTGACGGCGCCGTACACCATGGTAGCCGAAGACAGATATGATCTGCACGGTCCTGGCACCGGTGTTATCGGCGCATGCAAGCCGCGTTCCCGTCGCAAGAGCCCGTGGGACCTTGGACTGCTTTGCCTTCATGGCTGCTGCACCTCGACAACGACATACGTCGTGCTCTTCGACAACGGTCTGCATTCAGCAATCTTCACGAGATCCCCCACCTTTGCCTGAATGCAGGGCGGGTTGTGGGCGTGAAGCTTGGAGATGCGCTTCTCGTACCGGTTGAACTTCCGGACGTAGTGCAGGTAATCCCGGGCAACTACGACCGTTCCCATCATCTTGTCGCTCACAACTTTACCGGTGATCACCTGGCCGCGTACCGGTAAAGTGCCGTGAAACGGACAATTAACATCCTTGCACTCCTGTTTGGGGGGCTGGACGTTCAATCCAATGTTTTGTGCCATTATGGTATCCTCTTTTTTTATGCTCGCTTGAGCCTCTTGTCTGGAGCCAGTATCAGTGCGGACCCATTAATCTCAACAAGGGTATTGTCAGGCAGAGGAAGCCGGAAGGTGCTCCCCAGTTTGGGGATCTTTTTTATTCCGTCCTGCGTCTGTATGGCAACAAGATTCCTTGTCTCATCGATGATCCGTCCGCATACACCTTTATGAAAAGGGTTTGCAGCTCCAGCTACCAGAACGTCAAGGCCTATCAATTCGTGCCTTATCACGTTCTGGCAGGAGATCATACGCGGCTCCTGCGGGTCTTCTCGGTCATCAGGCGGGCAATAGTGCGCCGGAGTTCCCGGATGTGCCCGGGGTTCTCGGTCGCGCCACCGGCACTGACCTTTCCGTAATGCTGGACGAGTTCCATCCGGAGTTTTCCCATCTGTTCCTGCAGTTCGACGTCGGTAAGCTGCCCGACATCGTGCGCCCGTAAGATTGCCATTTACTGCACCTCTTCATTGACGTTATCGTCGGGAAGCGCCGGCTCTTCAGTGTCAACGTCACCGATCGCGGCAACAGCGGCCTTTGGAGTAACCGGCTTCTTCTGTTCGATGATCGCAAAGTGGTCGGGCATCTTCGCATCTGCGGGCACAATCTTGACCTGCACCCCGATAACGCCGAGTTTCTTGATGGCGATTGCGTAGCCTTTCTCAACGATATTGATGCTTGGTTCGCCGCAGTGCTTGATGTAGCCCTCGGTGAACTTCTGGGTACGGGCACGTGCACCGGTTAACTTACCGGCGATGATAACCTCGCATCCCAGTGCACCGGATTCCATGACCCGGCGCATGATACTTGAACCCGCCTTACGGAAGTACCAGCCGCGCTCAAGAGCATTTGCCAGCCTTTCCGCCATAATCTGGGCGTTGAAGCTGGGATTCTGGACCTGCTGGACCTCGATCTGCGGGGACTCGACCCCGTAATTCTGGGCAAGGTCCTGGGTCAGCTGGTGGACCAGTTTTCCACCTTTACCGATGACAATCCCGGGCTTCTCTGCAAAGATAGTGACCTGGGTTCCAAGAGGCGTGCGTGCGATATCCATGCCGCCGAAGCCTGCGCGCTTGAGTTCCTTTGTCAGGTACTTCTCGACACGAACCTTGCGGACACCTTCTGAAATAAATTTCCTTTCGACGGCCATGTTATGCCACCTCACGAACCACGATCTCGATGTTCACGGTCTCGCGGGCCTTGGGGGATGCACGACCCATTGCCCTCGGGAAAAACGCCTTTTGGGCGCGCCCGCGGTTTGCCGAGACGTGGATGATCTCCAGGTTCTCGGTGTCAAGACCGATGTATTCCGCGTTCTTCTTTATTGATTCAAGGATCCTGATGTAGGCCTTGGAAGCCTTGACCGGGTACCTGCCCGCATCCCACTTGCCGGGAAGACCGCGCTTGTGCGCGACATTCCGGTTAAAGTGTCGGAACGGGATGGCTTTCTTGAGCGCGACTACATCGGCAAGGTAGCTGAGTGCATCGTTGACGCGCTGGTGCCGGATGAAACCGGCGATCTCGATCGAGTGCTTAGGTGAGACGGAAAGCTCGTTTGCTTTGCCTCTGGCGACGTTGTCGCCTTCAACCTTATTTGAGTATGCAATGCGTGCCATGTCCATCACTTCAGCGGTACGTATTTACTGCCCCTCGTTGCACCGATACCGGCGGAACCGTGGGAAACTCTCTTTCTGGTGAGTGCAAATTCTCCAAGGTAGTGGAAGACAGATTCGGGCTGGAACTCAACTTTCATGAATTCCTTACCGTTGTAAATCTCGATGCTCTTTCCAATCATCTCGGGCATGACAATCATGTCACGCACGTGGGTCCGGACCTTCTCGTCCCCACCCCGGATCTTTTCAAGCAACGTTTCTTCGCAGCGGTTGAGCCCGCGGTTAAATTTGCGGCGTGCACGGGCTGGCATCAGCGGGAGGAGTTCGCTTAACCCCATCGCCTTGAGCTCGTCGATCTTGTACCCGCGATAGGTGAACTCCTCACGCCGTCTGGGCATTCTCTTCTGTGTCTTTTTTGGTGCTGCCATACCCTTCACTTCCTGCTCTTACCTGTCTGGCGCGCTGCCACAGATCCAACCGTCCTTCCCGGGGATGTTCCACGCGCAACCGTCTTTGGCCGTCCCGTGTGCTGGTGGCCACCGCCACCAAACGGGTGGTCGATAACGTTCATTGCGACACCACGGACACGTGGCCAGTTCGACGCGGTATTCGCCATCTTATGGTACTTGTTGCCGGCCTTGACAAACGGCTTCTCCACACGGCCACCACCGGCTACAATGCCAACAGTCGCCCTGCAGCGTGCGTTGAACCACTTGGTCTTGCCGCTGGGCATCCGTACACCGACGCGTTCGCCGATCTTATCGACAACGACTGCCTGAACCCCGCTTGCGCGGACAAACTTGCCACCGTCATTGGGGCGCGACTCGATGTTGCAGATGTAGGACCCGGTTGGGATGCTCTGGAGCGGGAGCGTGTTCCCGTTCTTGACCTCGACATCGGTTCCCCAGGATACTACCTCGCCAATCCCGATACCTTCGGTGACCAGCATGTAGACCTTTGATTTGTCTTCGAGCTGCACAAGGGCAATGGGGGCGTTTCTCGCCGGATCGTGCTCGATATCGATGATCGAGCCGGTGACCTTCGTTGTCCCGTCCCCGATGTGCTTTAACTCAGCCTTATACCGGTGGGATGGGGCGCGATAGGTCGGGCCTCCCCTGCCCCGGTTCTGTGTTGTAATTCTATGTCCCATGTTCCCCACCTTACATAATGCCAAGCCGGCTCAGAATTTCCTCGGCGGCCTTCTCATTCTCGAAACTGACAACGGCTTTCTTTTCGCCGTGCATGGTCATGAGCGTGTAGACGTGCTTTACCTTCTGGTCAAACGCCTTCTCGATGTCGCGCTTGATATCCATCTTGGTGGCATTCCTGTCGACAAGGAACTGGAGCTTGTTCTCGTTCTCCAAAAGCACCATGGCTTTTTCTGTGACAAACGGATATTTCAGGGTCGACATAGTTACTTCCCCTCCAGGCGTGTGACTGCACTTTCGGTCCAGACGGTCAGGCGTCCTGCCTGCATACCCGGAGCGAGATGTTCAACATTGAGTTGGTCAACGGTCACGACATCGACACCGGCGAGGTTGCGTGCGGCGCGGAACTCGGGGCCCGAAGTAACAATAAGCAGGCTCTTTCTCTGCTTGTATCGGCGGCCACGGAGCTTGCCTTTACCGGCACGGACCTTACGGCTGTCTTTCGCACGCTCGACATCGCTGTATACACCAATGTTTGTCAGTGCGGAGATAACGTCCTGTGTGCGTCCGAGAGTCTCAAACTTATCCTCGAAAATGAGCGGAACTGCACCCTCAAAGGTGTGTCCCCTGCTGCTGATGAGATCGGCACGGATGCTTGCTGCAACCGCAGATCGGAAGGCTTTCTGCTTCTCTTTCTGGTTGATCTCTTTAATCAGCACTTTCGCGGTTACCGGCGGGTGTGCCTCACGGCCGCCTTTTGCCTGAGGAACCTTGGCTGCACGGGAGCCGTTTTTGAGACGGGGTACGTGCGATGCGCCACGGCCGCTTCCCCAGCCGACTGCCGACGAGCAGATGCCCGCATATGGGTATGAGCCGTGCGGCTGCCTTCGGGTGCTCTGGAGCGCCATGACTGCCTTCTTGATCAGATCTGGGCGGTACTCTTCGGAGAACATGGCCGGGAGTTCGATGTCCTTTGCCACTCCGCCTTCAATTGTCTTAACCTGCGCTTTCATCTCTGATCACCCCTGCTTGCTCTGGACACTCACGAACTGGATCGCGGGCGAACGTACAACATGCTCACCCTGGCGGATTGCCGGGCGGATACGGATAAGTCTCTTTGCCGGGCCCGGGACGGAACCCTTGATTACAACGTATGCGTTCCTGAGCACACCGTAATTGAGGAATCCACCTGCGGGTGTGATCTCGGCTCCGTTCTCACCAATCTTTAAGATGCGCTTGTTGAACTCGGTGCGCTGCTGGAAACCCATCTGGCCGCTCTGCGGAACCTGCCACCGTACGTGGTGGGGGTTCCATGGCCCGAGGGTACCAACGTGACGCTCTTTCCCGCCAACGGAGTGTTTCCTCTTTCTAAGTGCTACTCCCCAGCGCTTGGCCGGTCCCTGCGTGCCTTTACCGATCGTAATTGCAGTAATGTCGGCATATGCACCGGACTCGATCACATTGTTGAGTCGGATTTCCTTTCCAAGCACTCCAAGAGCAAACTCGTATTGTTTCGCGCAGTCTCCACCAGAGATCTTGATCTCCATGAGATCGGGAACCTTCTTTGGCACCCCGCTTATGGTTGCCGGCTGCGTATACGCGACTGCGTAGATCTCCACTACCTGGTTTGCGGCAAGGGCGTCGTCAAATTTCTTCTTTGCAGCCGCGCTGTCGTAGTTCTTGGGCACCGTCACCCTGCGGGAGAGCTGGCTGTCCAGCGGTTCTGCCCAGATCTCCGTGAATGCGTGTTTGCCATACGTATCCTGCGAGTATGCACGGATAGCAGCAACTTTCATGGTCGGTATCTCGATTACCGTTACCGGGACCATAATTTCCTTGCCTTCTGTCGGGCTGTCCTTGTGGTCATCGACCATGAGAACATGCGTCATCCCCACTTTGTAGCCTGCAAAGCCGAGCAACGCGGGAGCGCCCGTGTGCTGTGGCCAGGACTTGTATTTAGGTATGGGGCTCTGTGCACGTTTTCGTGGGCTGAATGCCAGTGAGCCTCGGCGTGGTCTGTTTATCTTTGGCATGTGTCAATCAATCCTTTACATTCGTGTTTTTGATTTTTACTTTGACACGAACTTTTGAGATGAATCCGAGACTGAAGTGATATCACTTGCCTGTCTGGTAAGCCAACACGCGATCCGGTAACACCGTGCAGGACACTAAAACTACCCGCACTGCGCGGATACTACCTGTCCTTCCGGTGTACTGGTTGCCCTGAAAACCGGATAGCCGGGATAAATATATCCCGTCATCCGAAGAATTTCCGGCGTTTTCTTTTTCTCGCGAAAGAAGACCCTGACATTGACGCATCCCCTGATGTTTCAGGGGAACAGGCTCGTTAGGATAACGTCCACCCGTACGTCACGGTCAGATCCAACTCTGTCAGCCCGTTGTGACGATTCACAACTCCTTCTCGGGATCCTCCGCATGAATGCGGAGGTCACCAATCGGGGAAATACCCACGGCAGTATCATTCCCTGTGTCTGATCTGGGTCTGATTCCGCCGGTGCTGCACACACAGAATGTGTATGTACCGCAGGGATACCCCCATATCGGCTTCCTTAAATATTAACTGAAAAAGGATATATAGGTATGCCCTCGTTCCGGGATACATCACCCGATCCCGCAACAACCGGCCATACGTTTAACAGAACATGCGATCCGGCATTCTGCCGTTATCCGAAATAGATCTCTCCTTCATCGGTGATATAGATCTGCACGTCTTCGCAGATACACCGGGCCTTGTAGGACTGCGGACGCGATTCGCGCAGGCGGTTGATGAGCGAGATTGTATCGTATTTCACTTTGATCTTGGCTTTTTCAGCCTCGGCAAAGATCATGCCCGGGACTTCGAACAGGTCTGTCCCTGAATGAACGGTGCAGAGATGCGTTGCATCAAGGGTATACAAAAATTCGAGCGTCTCTTTTGCCCGCCGGATGTTTTCCATTGCAGATTTTTCAATCGTGCAGACATTGGCCTTTGAAGTCTGGATAATGTCTGCGATCTGCTGCTGGGTCATTCCCTGTTTCCGGTACCGGAGCACTTCCCTTTGCCTGTCAGTAAGCAGACCATCTTTCATAGTTATCCATTCCATCACATTGATTTAAACACTTTTCGTTAACCTTGCAGTTCTGGACAGACCCTGAAATGAGGATCGCCATCCGGGTATGCCACCATTGTTTCCCACCTGTGCACCGGGCAACATAAAAACCAGGGGTATAGCCTTTTTTCACCAGAATCTGGAAGATGTGGTGAGGATTTTCGGCCCTTGGGATTCACGGTCCGGAAATTTTCCCGGTTTTAAACTTTCGACCGGAAAAATTTTGGATTTTCCAACTTTCGTGCCAAAATTTTTCCGGCCCGGGAACTTTCAGTCCAAAAATTTTTGGGTTTTGAAAATTTCGAGCCGAAAAAAATTCCCGAAAACTTCGATCCCGGACGATCCGGTCATGGCAGGTTTACGACGGGGGAGTTAGTTGGTTGTCTAACTGACACCTTTTTTTCCAACTTTCGCGCCAAAATTTTTTGGATTTTTCAACTTTCAATCCAAAAATTTTCCGGTTTTTCAAATTTCGAGCCGAAAAAATTTCGGCCCGAAAAAATGTGGTCGGCCAAATTTTCAGACCGGCCGTGCCGGGCGCGATCGGTCGTGCGGGAATTGGTGGCGGTTGGTGCGTTCCGTCGGTGGAGTGAGTCACTGCCAGGGTTTTTCCCGGTTTTGATGTGATCGGCCGGGAATTTTTCGGTTCAAAAACTTTTGAGCAGAGAAAGTTTCCCCGCGAAAACTTTTTGGAGGGGGGTCACTCCCATTTTTTAAAACGGGCGGGACCGCAGGAGCTGAGGTAAGGGATTTCATCGTCTGTTACAGAGGTTATCGTGGGATCCAGTACAGGTCGTTGATGCCACGCACATATCCTTAGTAATTCTCGATCTACGCTGAATATCAGACAGCGCACTGTGCAGTTACACTCCAGGATATCTCCGGCATGGACTCCCGGTGTACGCATGAAGAGTCGAAACAGGAAATCCCTGCCGGACAGATACTACCGGCGTAAAAAAATGATTTCAAAATCTTTATAAGAATACCGGGTCATAATAACGTGTTATAAAACAAAATAGAGGTGAAATTTCAATGGTTGTTAAAGTAGGCGTAGCCAAGTTAGGCAATATTGCAAGTGGTGTAATGGCAGAACTGCTTCTCGACGAGAGAGCAGACCGTGAAGACATGCAGACCTTCATGGCGACCAGCGGAACAAAACTCGAGCCGGCGGATGTCGACCGTGTAGTTTCCAACCTGAAGGCATACAAGCCCGACTTCTGTATTGTCGTCTCCCCCAACGGGGTTCTTCCCGGCCCAACCGGTGCCCGCGAGCAGCTTGCTGCAGCAGGTATCCCGACAATCATCATTACCGATGATGTAACCACCAAGAAGGAATGGGAAGGCGTCAAGGCCGACACCAAGTTCGGCTATATCATCATGAAGGCAGACTCCATGATCGGTGCACGCCGCGAGTTCCTCGACCCCGTCGAGATGTCCGACTACAACGGTAACCTCGTCAAAGTGCTGGCACTCACCGGTGCATTCCGCAAGCTTCAGCTTGCACTCGACAAGGTTATCGACCAGGTCAAGGCCGGCAAGAAGGGCACGGAAATCGAGCTCCCGAAGATCATCATGACCACCGACAAGGCGGTCGACGGCGAGTTCACCAACCCCTACGCGCTTGCAAAGGCACGCGCTGCCCATGAGATCGCTATTGCGGTTGCAGGCCAGAACGTTAAGGGCTGCTTCATGACCAAGGAATGGGAAAAATACATCCCAATCGTTGCAAGCGCCCACGAAATGATGAGACATGCAGCACTGCTCTGTGACGAGGCTCGTGAGCTCGAAAAGGCAGGAGACAGCATCCTGCGCCAGCCCCACAAGAAGGATGGCTCGCTCGTCCGCAAGAACAAACTCGTTGCAAAATTCGAGTAAATCTATTTTTATTTTTTTAGATTTTTCCCGGTTTGGAAATTATGTGGATTCGTTCCGGTAGTACCGGCCGAGTTCTTCTGGCAGAGTTAATATTATCGGTTCCAGATGAAGCCGCTCCATGAATGCCGAGTCGCTCGTGGATAAGGGGTTCGGGTTGATCCGGGAGATGAGCGAACAGAATGAAGAGAAGTTTCCTGAGTTCTCCCTGCCAAAAAAGAGGGCCATGTTGAATGCGCAGGTCCCAAGCTTCCGGTAGAGTGAAAGCACTTCGAGAATCCCCCCGGCCAAGGTATCGATGTAACTCTCAAGGTCCTCCAGCCGGGTGACCGGCAGGAGACCCCGCACCTCGCGCTCTCCGACCGGCACCGCATGGGCAGACCAGAGGATCTCGTCGCCAAAGAGGTAGCGATCCGATGACCGTTCCTGCTCCCGCACAACATCCCAATACCGGTTTCCGGTCTTTGCATGGTACTCTTTGCCTGCCGACAGGTACCGCTCTACTATTCGAGAGGGACGCTGATCGACGATCCCCTGCAAATGGGGGTGGATAATACTTGCCCCGGCAGAAGGCAGGTAATTCCAGTTGATGCTGGGATATCCCTCGAACCTGATAAGTGATTCGGCCTGCGCCAGGAGTGCATCCATAATCTGCTGCTTCGTGAACGCCGGCACCGTATGATCGCGGGTGATCACCGTTACGGTGTGCCACTCCGCAAACGGGAACATGTTGGGAAACGTGACACTTTCACCTTTGAGAATGCGGGTCCCGTCAGGAAATGTCGGGGTAATCGAGAAAATGTTCTCCTGACAGAAGGGACAGCCTGCCGATTCATCCGGTATCTTCAGGGGCTTATCGATATGCCGCTTGAGTCGTTCCGGGCTGATCCGGCACCGCAGGCCGGTAAGATTTTCCTCCCGGTATTGTAATATTCCCCGCCCGGTGGCAACATCAGTTACGGTAAACATGTCCTTACCCCAAAGGGATTACTTCTCTTGAACCAGATAGTCATTTGCAATTTTCCCTCTTTTTAAGCGGAACAGAATAATCCCATGTACTCATAAGGTCAAAGACAAAAAGAAAAAA
>Ga0172381_10002663_pt1 | contig 19461 bp, 42 predicted proteins | sample Leawel6488metaG_FD_119754 | JGI IMG/M metagenome (GOLD analysis project Ga0172381, IMG submission 119754) | Leachate microbial communities from a municipal landfill in Southern Ontario, Canada - Leachate well 64-88 metaG | ecosystem: Engineered > Solid waste > Landfill > Unclassified | place...
ATTGGATACTAATAGTATTTCTTTCACATTTTCCAATAGATAAGTTTAGTCTGGCTGAAAAATATATGCATTATATTATGGGAAAGGGTATGAAGGATTATGTAAATAATGATAATTGGATGAATAATTCAGTGTATGTTAAACCAATAAAGAAAGAACTCAACCGTTACGATATGTTAGAAGGTGGTTTTACAGCTATTGTTTATACGATTACTGATAATTCCATACATTTAATATTAATGTGGGGTGCATATAATTTAATTTATTGATTCTTTAATGTTTATATAAACTTTCACTTATAATAATAATAATTATTCTATTATGAAATTCAGATCATACATAGACTCATTAGAATACATTAAAAAATTAACATATAAAACCAATGAATATTTTATTAAAGGTAAGTTCGTTGGTTTACCTTCTCAAAAAATTGAAACACGTGCAATAAATACTTTATTTAGTGAAGGTTTAATTATTTCTCAAAAAGATTTTGGTAATTATCAAGCACGTAGTGTAGTGACCAAAGAAGCAATTACAAGATTTCATCCAAATAATATAGATAATAAAAACTTTTGGATTCAATGTAGAAAACACTTTCCACTGTTAAGTGTGTCTGGTGGTATTTGCAAAAACATTAAAGAAGTTAATGAAAAAACCCTTAAATTAAGTAAGGATATTGGTGCATATAGATTTCTTAGGAAAATTTTAAAAGAAGCTAAAGAAAAATTAAATATTTTAGAAATTGGATGCGGATACGGTGGTTTATTTAATATTATTAAAGATAAGTGTACGTATTATGGTATTGATTATGTTATACATCAATCATTAAAAAAATATAAGAAAAATTTTATTGAAATTGATGTAAGCGGTATTCCTGATTATTTACAAATTGATAATTTTTTTGATATAATATATTGTGTAAATGTTTTACAACACTGCTCACAAAAAGATAGATTTGAATATTTTAAACAAGGTCATAAAATATTGAAAAAAGGTGGATATTTTATATTTACAGTATTTTTAATGAATGAAGAAAATAAAGAAGATAATTGTTGGGGAGTTATTGATGAAAAAGGTATTGGATATACACATTTTTTTAATCAATTAACCGAATGTGATTGGAATTATGAATTATATTTATATTTAGAAGAAATTGGGTTTGAACCAATTGAATCCAAAATAGTTGGTAATTTTGCATATTTTACAGTAAAAAAATTATGAGTACACAAATTAATCAATATTTCATGTATGGTATTTTAAAACCATATGATTGGCGTAAAAAATGGGAAACCGAAACAGGTAAAAATTTTTTTGATACTTTTGAAGAGTTTATGAATGATAATGCTTTCAATGATGAAATTAAAGAAAAAGAAGGAATATTTTGTTTATCTGACGGTCGAGATGGGAGATTTATAATTATTGGAAAAGTACTTGAAAAATCAAGTGACGGAGAATATTTAGGATCAAGCGCACCAATTAAAGTACCTGATTTAAACATTATTGAAAAAATGAAAATAGTGAATAATGTTAATAAATATTTTGGATTATTTGGTGAGTTTAATTTTTATTTTGTAACTAATTATAGATAAAACTCGTTTAATATTAAAAAATAAAATTATGAAAATTTTTTTTAGTAAAAATATGAGATCATTCATATTAATGGGTGTTTCAATAATAGTCTTCGTTATTTTAATGATTAGTGATCGGAATGATAGAAAAGAAAACTTGAATGGTCTTATTATTTTCTACAAAATATTATACGAAGATACATATGCTAAAGGACAAGCAGATGCAATAAAAGGAGATATTCGTATTAATCAAATTAATGATAGTACGTGGGTTTACGTTAAATCACCTTGGGATGGTGGAATGAAATTAATTACAGATACTATAATTATTAAACAATAATTTATAATGGGAAAAAGTGTAGTAAAAACATTGATGGGCATTACTCTTTATGAAATTTCTGAGGATTTTATTTATAATTTAAGACAAAAACATAAAAATCCTGAAAATATTTTTAATTTTCTACCTGAATATACCATCAATACCAATAAAGAAGCAAATAATCAACCCATTAAAGCTGAATATTTTCATCAATATTTAGGTCATGTTCTTGATCCAAGTCATGGTAATGGTGAAAAATATTTATATTTTAATGTTGAAACTCTTGACAGGAATTTATTGGAAGAATTTTCAAATGCTGGTGTTGATGAATTATTTGACGAATTTAATTTTAAAAAGATATTATCCTATTTCAAATCAAATACTGAAGATGATCTATCTAAATTTGTCTTCCCTACTACGAATTATTTAATTGTTGAAATAATTTATGGTACATCGTATGATTATTATAGTGGTGGTTTTGATTGTGATGTTTATTATGATATTATAGGATATTTAAATAACAATTTAGAATTAACATTATTTAACGATGAAACCATACGTTCTTCTAAATAAATTTATTATTTAAAAATATTGTAACATTTTTTAAAAAATATCGTATAATTTTTTGTGGAAAAAAAAATAAAAATAAGAAAAGTGTTTTTCAATTCGGATGAAGAAAGAAAAATTTGGATTCGTATTAATGCCGAACTAATTCAATATACACAAAAATTAATAAATGGTATTAATAATGAAATCGGTAAAATAAATTTACCATATTCCCCAATGTGGATATCGAACAACCAATTAACTTATGATGAGTATGAATGTGATGCTCCGAGATTTTCTCTTGATGAACTTTTAAGCTTATCAATTTCCGAATTATTTAAATTAAATCAACAAAGAGAAGAAGATGAAATTCAAAGAATGTTTTTAGAATGTAAAAAAAATAATCTTTAATGTTATGAATAACGAGAAACTTAACGATTCAAATAATAAAAAAACAATTTTTAAAGTCTTTAATAATAAAAAACTTAACAATTATAAAGAATCACTAAGATTGGGAATGATTAAAAATTTTGAAAAAAATGGTCATCTTGCACCTATTTTATTTTTTTTAAAAGATAATGCACCAGTAATTATTCAAATTCCGTCTGATTTTCTTTCAACTCAGGAAAGTAAAGTACTTTTCGGTAATTCAGTAAGAAGATTATGTCAAGAACCAAACGTAATGGCTGCGGGTATGATTATTGAAGCTTGGGGTGTAAAACTTCATGAAGATAATGAAATGTCAAAATTACTTATGAATGGTAATATGAAAGTTCGTGATGTTAAAGATAGACAAGATATAATAATTATGATTTTTAGTACTCCAGAAGGTGAAGAAACAATTTCATATGTTGTTGATTGTGAAAATAAAACAGTTGGTGAAAAATTTATTGGTGAAGATGCGGGTAAAATGGGCGGTAATTTTTCAAATTTTTTTAACTGGACAAAAAATTAAAAGATAATGAAACTTACAGGTAAATTAAATCCAATAACTAAAGAAGAAATATTTCGTGTTAATGAACAAGATATAAATTTTTGGAATAAGAATTGGGATGATCTAACTCTTGATGAAAAAGCAACGTTTTGTTCATTCATTGAAGCACCATTTCTTGCAACAAAAGGAGAATTCAAAAATGATCATATCATTAAAGATCGATATGAATATTTTCAAATGAAAAACATAATGGAATTATAATATATCCATTTAAAAATTATTGGGCATTAATTGAGTATTTATTTTCAGTTAATGCCTTTTTTATGTGGATATATAGCATATTATTAATTATAATTGCTGGCATATTTAATGCTTGCATGGATGTTTTAAGATATAGATATAAAGTTTCTATTTTTAGATTTTGGAAATATCAAAATTGGATTAATCCTACCCTTTCAGTAAATAATAAATGGAAATCAACAACGTGGTTAGGTGATAAAATTATGTCTACTGTATTAGTCTGGATTACTGATATGTGGCATTTTGTTAAAATGTTAATGCTTACTTTCATATTTTTAGCAATGGTTTTATATAAACCAATGTGGAATTGGTGGGGTGATGTGATAATATTTTACTTCTCATTTACTATCACTTTTGAAATATTTTTTTCAACTTTTTTTATTAAAAAATAAATATTGTAACTAATTTTTACTATTTTCGTAAAATATGGTAAACATAATTTTACAATCATGAAAATTTTTTACTTATTACCAATTGTAATTGTTATAATATTCATATCAATTACATTAAATCATCTAATTTATATTATACCTATTCAAGAATGTGTTGAAGGTGCTAAAGTTTATGGCTTTTGGAATGGTTTATGGCATGGAATGATTTCAATAATTTCTCTTATTGCCAGTCTTTTTAATCATGATATTGCAGTATATGCAATTAATAATAACGGTGCATGGTATAATCTTGGTTTTATTATGGGTGTTAATGCATTAGCTGGTAGTGGTAGTAAAATGATACAAAATAAAAAATAATTATGAAAGCAGAAATATATTATTTTGCTTGTATTGCCAGTCAATATGAAGATTCAATTGGTTATAAACATAACCAAGAAATCCCGGTATCTGATATATGGAAAGTTGCTGAAGAAATTTACAATAAAGGTCTTAATGTGAAAATAACACATTCTTCTCATAATGGAGAGAAAAAAATTATGCTGTATGTAGATGATAAACACTTCAATCAAAGATAATGGAAGAATTGGTTGAAGATTTGAGAATGGCAACTTTTCATATGAATAATGAAGAAGCAAAACCAGTAATTGATGATTTTCTTTTTAAATATCCTCAATTGCTCACATATCATGAAAAAGAATGGTATTATATTAATTGTTAATATGAATAAAGAATTTAAAAAAATCCCCATAGAACAAAGACTTCTGGAAATTGATCAGGAAATTGATAAATTGGATGAAATTGTTGGACAAAAAGATAATGTTTGGGATCGTAATAAACCTTTTGAGGAATGGTGGGAACATATAAGACCTGAACAAAGTAAAATTTCTGAACTCAGTAGAGAAAGACGAATGATAATGCCATATGAATTATCTAAATTATCTGATTTTGGTGATGTCATGTCTTTGGAACATTTTATTGATAATGTAAAATGTGGTGGTTTTATTGATTATGATGGATACGGTCATTATATTAAATATGGTCAAGAAACTAATGTTGAAATTCATCCAAGTGATGTTAAAAATAATTCTATTCGAAAAGAATTTGATACAATAATTTGGTTTAATCGATAATTATGAAAAAACTTCTTGATTTTGAAAAACCTAAAAAGGTTAAAAGCTCCGAAGATCACAATAAAATATATATGAGTGATTCTGGTGTAGCAGGTACTTATGTTCCAAACATGAGTGATGAGGATAAAAATAAATGGAAAGCTAAACATATTAAAGGTGATGATGAACGCATAGAAATCCGTAAATCATTGAATGGTGTTCAAATACTTATCGTTATTTATAAAAATCCATTTCAACCAAATAAACCAGTATTTCCAGAATATGATGGTGGCGGTAAAGATTTTTATTGGGAACAAGCTAATATTTTTTATCGTGCAGATTGTAAAAGATATGCTAAACGCCATCAAAATGTTCAAATGTCAATGAATGGTAAAATTGATATGACTTGGGATAATTGGTGGGATTTGACTGAAGCAGTAAAAGAAGCACTTGAAATACTATTATAATATGAATTTAATTCAAATAGATGATACCGATATAATTCTTCAAGATTTTGAAGCTGGTCATGGTAAGATTATTATTTCAGATAATGATTGGGGTTATAATTTTTCACATTATTGGGGTGCGATGGGTGAAAATACTAACATTGCTCAATTTTTATGTCGAATTAATTCCAGTTATTTTATTGATAAATTATCCAATCGTCAACATGGTGATTTCAGTCCTAAAAAAACATTTAAAAATATAAGAAAATATATCAGGGAAGAATGTAGTTGTGAGTTGCCTTGGTATAAACATTTGGAATTCCAAAAGGATTTGAGGGAAAAATTAAATGATTGGGAAAAAGAATGTGGTTGTGAACACGAATTTGTTAATAGCTGGACATATTTTTTTAAATATACTCTCAATTATTATTTAATTGAAGATAGGTACGATCAAAAAGAAATTGAAAGTATGTTTAATAATATAACTGAAGAATGGAATTTTATTGTATATGATGAACCAAGAGAGAATATTTGGTTAAATAAATTATTTCCGAAATTACAATCTTATTTAAAAAAAGAACCATTAATGTTTTTAAATAAAAAATAAATTTATAGAATTTGCTTGCAATTAATAAAAAATACCTTAATTTTGATACTTTAATATTTAATAAAACTATTAATCAATGAAAAAAAATAATTTAGTTCCAAATAAAGGTTTAAGTCTTTCTCAAGCACAATCGATCTCTAATCTATGTTATCAAAGAGCAACAGAAATTGGCACTAAACTTAGTGTGGTTAATAATTTCAGTAAAACTATTACAATTGGTGAAGAAACTAAAATATTAAAAAAGGCGATTAAACTTCCGGATGATGTAGTTAATCTATTAAAAGAAAAAGCAACACTACATGCATGTCAAGCATTCTTAATGGAAAATATTAAAGCTAAAGAAAACTTGCTTTCAACTATTAAAAAGGTAGTTGCTAATGTTTCGGAAATTGATTATCCAGAATCTCCTGATTATGTTGAACCACTAATACTTACAAATGTTGATGAAAATTTTGGTTGGGAACAACTTTCTGCTGCCGAAATTAATGAATATCTTGAAGCAGAAGCATTTGCTTCTCATATTGGTTTATTTATTCATAAAGATTGTCATCTTGACAGATTAAGAGCAGAATTGCCAAATATTCCAGAAATAGAATGGTTTGAAGTTGAAACTGGTAAAAAAACCCCGGTAATTGTAGAAATTCATCATACTGCAGAAGGTCTTTTAAAAATACATGAAGAACTTGCAGCATTGCATAGGGAATATGAACAAAAAGTAAACTTTTATAAAGCAAAGGTTAAAAATTTAACTACTGCTGAAAATGCTCGTATTGCTAAAGAAAATGCTGATGAACAAACTGAAGCAGAAAAGACAAATAAGGTTCTTCGTGCTGAATATGAAACCATTTATAAAAATGCACAAGAAGAAATTCGTACTATTCGTTCTAATTTTGAAAAAGAACGTCAAGCAAATATTGCTGAAATTGCAATAATGCGTATTGATGTTGATCCACGATTCCAAAAAATAATTGACGTTTTCTTAAAAAAATTACCTGAAAGTCAGGAATAAGATACAGGGTAAAACACTGACAAAGCAAAAGTAGAGTTAGTGTTTTTTTATACTCAATGATAAGGTTCTTTAAAATATATGATATAAATTATCAATACGAAAATCGCATATGTGAAGCTCCGAAAGGAGACTCATACGCTCTTTGATAACGCTTCTTTCACTGAAACCTTCGGGTTTCATAAACTAAAAAAGTTTTTATGGAGTTCTTAAAACTACCATATAGTAGTGTAAGTTACCAATAAGTCCTATAGGCATGGAGAATTAGGCTACGAAAACAAGACTTGGTTTTTGTCTGTGTCATTGTGTGAAAGAAGGTTTTTGTTCTTGATATTGGCATTGATTTAGACTATATCACTTTATCATTGGGTAACTTGTTTTTTATCGTAAAAAATATATAATAAAATTTATTAATCAATTAAAAATTCAATGAAAATAATAAAAATTTTACTAACAATCCTTATTATTGTAGGATTAGGAATACTATCTTCATGCACTGCATTGAAAAAAAGTATTTGTGGAACAGAAACTTTATTTGATACCGTAACTTACGAAAATCATTTTTATGATACAATACCAGTTCTGGTTGAATTTAATGATACCATAGCATATGTCGGAACTATGTATAGGGATACTATACCAGTATTTAAAGGAATTAATATTTTTATTGGTAGTTCTGTTGACAGTGTTTCATTGAAAGATTCATTACGTTACTATCAGTTTGAAATTAGAAATTATGGATCGGAGAATTATATACCAACCTCTAATTCTTATTTAAATATGATTGCTGATGTTGCAATAAAAAATGTTATTTATCGTAGTGATACAATTAAAATTAATGAAATTTCAAGTGGATCATCACGCTACTTTACATTAAAATATCCTATTACTTGGTTTATGTCAGATAAATCTAAACCTTGGAATTATTCTTCTTTAGATTTACAATATAATTATAGATTAACAATTACAAATCAAGATTGGGATATAAAAGACGCATATTATTCAAAAACGTTAAATAAACAACCTCCGATAATAAAATATGATGAAGTAACTAAAGATAGTATTATTTATTGGGTACGTCCAATAGTAAAAGATACTACCATTACAATTAAACATATTGGATATGCATTTAAAGACTCATTAATTTTTATTGATGATATGGTTGGTTGTAATATTTTTGCACACACATTTTTCGGTAATAGAATTTATAATTTTACTGTTGATACTTGCATGAAAATTATTTGTAGTAATGAAATTATTAATAATCCAAATACTGAAGGCATTTCTGATTTTTTTCTAAAAGCATATTCAAATGTTGATACAGCAAGACTAAGAGTATATATTAATGATTCATTAATTGGTGTAGAAAAAAATGCTCATGATTCAATGTTTATATATTTAATAAGAAAATCTTCTAAAGATATTAAATCTATTAAATTTGAATCAAATAATGATTGGATTATAAAAAAAGTAGTATTAAATAATTCAAATTTACTTATTAACCCTTCAGTTACTGTTACTGGAATTATAAATATTAATGGTACATATAAAGTATTAGCACCTATTGTTGTAGCGAAAAATCCACTTGTAGCTCAATGGAAATTTAATGGAAACAGTAATGATGAAACTGGAAAATATCCATTGACAGTTACTGATCCAACAAATATGTTTAATACTAATAATGGTACTAATGGTTCTGCAGAAGGAACTGGTAATATAAGTTTTCAAGGAAGTGATTATTATATAAATGCTGGTGTTATACCAATAACTGATGAATTTTCATTTTGTTTTTGGTTTCAAACATGGAATCCAAGTTCAAATATAAGACCACAATTTGGTAATTCTATGGTTGATTATCCAAATGGATATATTTGTTTACTCGATGAAATCAATAAAGGTGTTAAATTCTGTACCGGTAACGGTACAATGAGAAATTTTATATTATCTAATGATAATCTTTGGACAGTTGGAAAATGGATACATGTAGTTATAACTGGTAGTAGAATAACTGGAACTGGAAAGATATATATAAATGGTGTAGATAAAACAAGAGCCAGTTCAACAGGAATATTTAAAACATTTTCTACAACATTTCCATTACTTCTTGGTAGAAGTACTGATCCAAATCAAGCATGGAGTTATATGGATGATTTTAGAATTTATAATAGAATTCTTACACCTGCAGAAGTAGTTCAAGTATATAAATTAGAAACAATTTAATGTTTTTAAATGTGGTTTAAAAATAGAATACGAAGAAAAGTATATCGATTATATCTTAAAGGAGTACCAACATTTAATATATCACAAATTTTTGAAGGAAAATTAAATGAGAAAAATGTTGATGAGATTATTGATTATATGAACGAAATTTACTTTTAAACCACACAAAAATACGATATTAACCCTTGATTCATAAGGGTTTTTTTATTAATTTTCATTTTTAAAAATCCTTGCATTTTTAGCTATTTATTTCTATTATTGTATTAGAAACACCAGAAATACAAACATAATAAAAAAAGCTATTAAAGAATTAAATAAAAATGAATACCACGTCTCGTATAAAAAATATTGAATTAGCTTATCCAAGACTTAAAAAATATTCACATATTCTTGAAAAAAAACCTGAAAATGCTGAAGATTTACTTCATGATACAATCATAAAAATGATTGAAAAAGAAAATCAATTTGATGGCGAAAAAGATTATATTAAATGGGGATTTTCTGTAATGCATAATCTATTTATTGATGAAAAAAGAAGATATAAAAGTAATAAAAATATACATACTCAATATTTTTCCGAAATTGAACGATTTGATTATCCGGCATCGTTCGATCAACCACGAGATTTATTAATTAAATATAAATTTAAAATAATTAAAGAAAAACTCAAATTAAAGAAAAATGAAAAACATTATGAACTTTTTATTTTAAGAAGTATGGGTTTTAGTTATAAAGAAATTTCTGTTTTATTAAACATTACAGTATCAAGAGTTAAAGGAAAAATGCACGATATGAAATTAAATATTATTAATATTGATATTAATAAAGTTATTCAAAATCAAGATTTTTACTTATAAAAATATAATTAAGAGACTATTCGACTTTAAATAAAAAAACCCATCAAATTTTGATGGGTTTTTTTTAAATTCTTAAAAATTATTTGTAATATTGTTAAAAATTTATTATATGAAACCATATAAAATAGCTTATGAGTATTATCCATTTAATATGGAAGATTTTATTCCAAAAATGGAAGTTGTTGAAGCAGCTTCACTTAATGAAGCATTTGATAAAATGGAAAAAAAGTACAGTGATAAAATTGAAATTTTTAAAGAAGCTGCAAGAAAATTTTATAATGAACCTTAACACTTGATAATATGGATAAAAAAAATAAATTAAGACCTTGTGATTGTAAGGATAGGTTAGATGCTTATAATATACAAGAACAAGGTATAGCACATAATGATGAATCTATTGTGATAGAACCTAATGTTGTTGTAATGACTCTTGGTCATACAACTATACGTATTCCAATGGATAGATTTAAAATGTTTGCTGAATGGTATCTTAAACCACAAGAAACAAAAACTACTTATTCTGAAAGATTTAATTATATTAACAATACATCCACAAAATAATTCGGTTAATAATGAATAATGTTAAATTTTCATATAAAGCTATAAAAGATTGTATATTTTTAGGTGTTAAATATAAGTATGAAAGTTATGATCATCAAAAAGCAATATTAGAATTTAATGATCATTTACATAAAATTGGTAAGTTACGTGTTGATGAAAATTTAATAGATAGTAATGAATTTATTCCTGATAATATTAAACAAAATTGTATTGTTTGGCGTATTGGAAAAATTAGGAAAATTAAATTTAATCCCCAAGGTAAAATGTGGATATTTTATATTGGAAATCGTAGAGCTAAAAGATTTTTTTGTGATGATTTTGGTATTAAAGTATTTCCAATAATTCATAAAATTGATGATAAATACAATTTAATTAATCAAAATTTAGCTATCGATATTGAAACTATTCTGTAACAGAATTAAATATTTATCGTATAATTATTATAAATTTTAATAATGGAAAAACTAAAAGAAATTATTCAAAACAATCGTATGAGTGCCAGACCTGAATATTATTCAGGAAGAGGTGCTACTATAAGCGATCTTAATGATCAAATTCTTGAAGGAATTTATCAGGGTATTAAAAAAGAATATGGTGATAAACCTGCCGAAAATTTTGTGAAAATGGTAGAAGATATTACAATACTTTCGGCAACAACCTTTCTACAAGAACTTTATGATCTATTTAATTGTAATTGGAAATATAAAAAAAAGAAACAACACGCCATTGGTATTACCATTCAAAAAAATGAAAATGGTGAATATGATGAAGGAAGCATTACACAAGGAATTGTAAGTATATTTTCAGCAATATTAAATAGTGACCGGGATGATACCAATATAATTAAAGGACATTTTCTTCGTATTCACGGTATTAAACCCAAAGAACTTATATTTGATAATGATGGTCGATCTTCTTGGTATTATTAATGATTAAAGCAGGTGATATATTAATTGTTGATCATGAATTGATCAATGAATCTGCTGAAATTGTTCTTGCAGAAAACGAAAAAGTGGTTGTTCGTGAATTAATGATTATAGAAGCACACTGGTCACGATTATGTCCAGATATTTGGATATCTGAAGAACTTCTCGGCATAATGCTTGAAAATCATTATGGTATTTTTAAACCAAGAGTATTTAAAGAATTTAATAAATCTTTACTTGAATATGAAAAAAAATAAAAGAAAAGACGTTTCACTTGGTCAAAAATTTCAATATCCTTTTTTAGCAATTAATGAAATGGATATAAGTAAAGGTGTAGTTAAATATAAAACAGATGTAGTTGGTATTGCTTGTCAATTTAGTTCTCAACCAAAACTTAAACGTGAAGATTTTAATGGGATAATGGATTTGACTCTTAATGAAATTGTAAATATTTTAGAAATAGAATTATGAAACCTTGTGAGATTTGTTTAGAAAAAGAATGCAAATCCAAAAACGGTATTGGTAGTTGCAATTGCGAAACTTGCAAGGTTAAAGAAAAATGTCTAAGAAAACTTCGTGCAACTATTCGTATTACTCTTAAATGTACACAATCGTGTAAACATTGTTGTTACGAATGTTCCCCATTAAAGGAAACACATATGTCGATTGAAACTGCGAAAAATGTCACTTCATTTTTAATTAAAAATGAAATATATTCAGTTAATCTTATGGGAGGGGAAATATTTTGTAATCCAAACTGGCGAGAAATATTAGACCTAATAATACCAGCGGTAGAAATTACAAGAATAGTTTCAAATGGTGATTGGGCAACAGAAGAAAAAGAATTCGCAAATTATCTTACTAAATTTAAAAATTGTTATGTATCTTTATCTAAAGACATATGGCATACTAATAAAAATATTGAAAAAGCAGAAAAATTCTTAAAAGAAAATAATATCATTTATAAAATTTCGGATTTAGATGAATCTGAATTTAGTTTAGTACCTGTTGGTAGGTCACAATTTTCAAGTGGATTATTTTCTATGTTCGGTTGTTATTGTCATAATCCAGAACATCAATATTCATTTTTAATTGATGAAATTGGAAAAATTTATAAATGTGCATTTGGTATTTGGGATTATGCCGAAATTAATGATTATATTTGTGGTGGTTTTGCTGCCAGATTTAAAGAATTTAATAAATTATTTTATAATACATTTATATCCAATTGCACTCGATGTTCACAATCATATCAATTTAATTTATAAATATTATGAGTAGTTTAAAAAATTTTTTAGTAGCATACTCTTTATTTGCTGCACCAATAATGGAAGAGATTGCTACGTCTGCAAAGTGGAAAGCAAAAATATTAGAGAAATGGGAAGAATCTAAAAATTTTCCACGAAAAAAAAAGAAAAAAATTAGAAAAGAACTTCAATTAGATTGGAGTATTGCCTGTTATAACCCTTATGATTTTTAATATGAAAACATTAAAAAATTATTCGAAAATATTAATAATAATTACATTATTTATTATTAGTGAATCATTATTAATTTCATGTAAACCTAAACCCTTAAATGGAAAAGGAAGTCGTTATATTCAAATTGAACCTAAATCAAAAAAAGAAAATCTTCAAAAGACTAAAGAAAAAACTAATACGGGAAGAATTAAAATAATTGAAAATTTTAAAATTGATTGTTCCTGTAATATCACTGATATTAATATTATTGAAATTGATGGTCAGGAATATATTTATGTAAGAAATGGTACAATTACACCACTTAAAAAATATCCTAAAAATTATGGATTTTATTTGGGTAATGACACTACAGAATGAATAAACTTGAAGAAATAGGACTTCAAAAACTTGAAGAACACCTATATAAAATATTGGAAAATCTTCAAGATAAAGAAGAAGGTAGACAAGAATATTTAAGAACTTTTACTAAAGAAAAGATTCAACATACTATAGATGTTTTAAATGCATTACAAGAAAATAACAAACAACTAAAATGATGAAAAAATTAAAACCATTTATCGAATATCTTGATGAAGGTGATGATTATGAACCACCAATACAAGAAGAAGTAACTCAAATTATTGAAATACGGTTGTATTGTGAGCATAAAGGTTGTAAAAAATACATTAAAGGTAATATGGGATACAATGGTGCGTTTCATGATGAAACTGGTAAATATGCTGATTTAAGAAATCAATCGTGGATTTGTAGTGAACATCAACCAAAAAAAATGAATAATTATGGAATATACATTTAAACTCGATTCATATCAAATAAAAAAACTTGAAGATTGGGAGAAAAAAATTAAAGAAGAACATGGTGAATATGGAACATTTACTTATTCTTTCACACCATGTGGTATGGGAACAGCAGTAAAAGTACGTAGTCATAAAACAAAGAAAACATTGGATTTATCTGATGTAGATAATTGGTAAATATGAATATTACATATAAACAAAATGCAGTTTTGAATGGTGATCACTATCATCATTTTGGTATTCAACCTTCGCTTGCAAATCTTTATGGTGATAAACCAGAAGATATTGTTGAGGTAGAAATTAAAATTAGTGAAGATCAAACTATACCAAAACATGATAATAAATTAAATCCCGATTATTGGGGATGGTTTGATGATGATCGGCAGGAATTTACAATGATTTATGCAAAACGATTTTTATTGGAAATGTGTTTTCCAAATGGAATAAAACCATGTGAAGAAAAAAATCAAGGTAAAGCATACAGATTAGAAATAATTTAAAATAAAATGCTATGAATTTTAATGTTGATAGATTTAAAGAATTAAAAAACGAAATTTTACTTAAATGGGTAAAAAAATTAAAAAAATCAGATGCTGAAGGATATGCAATTGGTGATTTAGTTGAAGAAATTCTAAATGCACTAAAATCTGGAAAGTACGATATTTGTATTCCCGGTTTATATTACAGATATAAAAAAACTGAAGATAGTGAGATTAAAAATTACTTATCTAAAATAAAATTAGTAAAGAAAGAGCATAAAGGAGTTGAGAGTATTTTTGGTTATTATCCGTTAAGCGAAGAATCAATGAAAAAAATAATGGAAAATCCTCGAAATATTTCATTAACTTTTGATGCAGAAGAAACTTTAAATGAAGCACTTCCCGGACTTGAAGAATATAAAACCATTGTTTTTCTGATTAAATCAACTTCCCGTTTCTTTTTAAAACCAGATATTGGTGAAGTATTTGATCAGATAAATTTTCACGATTTATTTGAACCTTACAAATTTTCAGCAATTTGTGTGAATTTGAAAGATTATGAAACTCTTGATGGAACAGATGGTGAGCATTTTTTAATGACAGCAACACTTTTAAGAGAAATTGATGCTGAGAAAAAAGAGGCAATAAAAAAATTACATGAACTTTAAATAAAAATAGTTATGATTGGAATGATTCTTTCTTTTTTTAAAAACATGATTTGGTTAGGATTTTCCTTAGTTGAATCACTCGTATTTACTTTGGCTTTTAATTTTTTAGCACCAAGAGTGAATGAAATTTATTTAGTAAATATCACATGGAAACTTCCTTTTGTACACGTGCATTTTTGGCACGTGTTCACATTTTTTATAGTAATACATTATGTTGGACAGTTTATACAAAACATTACACCTAAAATAGTCAATGTAACTAATAACAACAAAAATGACTGAAAATATAAAAAATGCAATTGAAAAATATCAATGTCCCGGTTGTATAAAAGGTAGAAATATCACATGCTTTCAACCAAATGAAAATGGTGGTGTTGGTTGTGGTAAACATAGTGCCGGGACATATATTCCCTATATTGGTTGTATATTATTGGGTACACCAAAAGGTTTTAATCGACTTGGTGAATTAGATAAAATGAGACCCAATATTTTTGAAAATTATAATGATCCTGATTGGATATTTGATATATGGAATATCCCGGTTTGGAAATACTTATCTGAGGATGGGCATACTTTTATTAGAGGATTGATACCAAGAAGAAATGAACCATTTCTCAATATTTATCTTGAAAATTGTATAGATAAAGTAAATTGTATAGAAATTACTGAAGAAATTAGAGAAAAAATGGATTAAATTTCTTATATTTGTTTTATATATAAAAAAATGAAAACTCCAAACTGTATTGATTGTAAAAATCATGCAATTATTGATGATCCTGATCCACACGATTGGTTCTGTGATGATGATGTTGCTGTTGTTTGTAAAATAACACCGAACGATAATCAAAATATTTCTTCATACTATCTTTCAGATAAACAAGAATTCAAATGTATTACTCGTTCATGTAGACCATATAATAAACGTAAAGAAAGTGAAAGACCTATATGGTGTCCATTAATTAAAGAAAATGATAACCAATAATAAATTAAATTTATGTGGAACTGGATTAAAATTAAAAAAGAAAATGACAATTTACCACCATTTGGTAAAAAAGTAATGCTGTTTTGGAAAAAAGATGGAAAAAAATATGCTACTACAGGTCATTTGAAATCAATTGATGTTGATGGTGCTCATTGGAGTAATACTCAATCTACTGAAATTATTAATTATTTCAACGCAATTCTTACTGGTAAAGATGATAATGATCTTCATCCTACACATTATTGTGTAATTGAAGTACCTGAAGACGAAGAAGAACCTAAAATAAAATAATATCATGAGAGAAGAAGAAATAGTAGAAACTAATAATCTTAGTCAAGCATGTAGTTTATCTATAGGAATAAGCATTAAAAATAATATTCGTGACATTAATATTATTCAATTAAATTATGGATATATTGTTAAAGTTGGTTGTAATTCATTTGCAATTGAAACCCCTGAAAGGTTAATCGAAAAACTTACAGAGTATATCAAAGAACCTCAAGCAACTGAGAAAAAATGGAATGAAACAAAATTATTATGAAAAATAAATATATTATAATTTGCTTTTTAATGGGTATTGGTTTAATTTTTCTTATATGGGGTGCTTATATTTATATGTATTATCCGGGAATGAGAGAAATAAGAAAAGCTGCTTGGCATGAAGCACATATTCAATATTTTATTGGTTTATTCTTTATGATTATACCATATTTTTTAACTTTCGTTAAAGATAAAAAATAAAATGTGTACCAAAACTATTGGTGTTATTGCCAAAAATGTTGAAAGTTTTCTTGCTTGGAAAATTAAAAATAGTCTTAATGTTGATAGTAATAGTAAGAACATTAAAAGAAAATTTTCACATAATGGTGTGATATATATGGCAATAACAAAATTAAATGATCTATGTAGTCAAATGTTTGATGAAATAATTGAACTTGAAGATGCTAAATATACCAATCGGGAATATAGTAAAATAAAAGAAGTTTTAAATATTCACATAAAAAAACACAATAAAATTATTAAGGGCAAATTGGAATTTATTTCAATGTTTCATCCAATACGTGTTAAAACAAAATCGGAAGAAATTGATTTACGTAAAGATATTTTTAAATTATTTTTAGATATTAATGATAAACCAACAACAATGATGAATACTATGAATAGTATTGAAATTTTTGTTGATGATAAATCTGAATATCGGATGAAATTTGAAATGGATAATGTTAAAGAAACAATATTAATGTTATTATCGAAAGCACCTGAATTTGGTTTTTCAAATCTTAATGCATATATACCTAATATGTTAGAAAGATTAAACGGAATGGAAATAATTGTTACTATTGATGATAATAGTATTCGAATTGAAAATGATCCTTTAGAAAAAGTATATGAACTTAATTATACTCATGATAATTCCTGTAGCATACCTGAAGATAAAGTAAAAGAAATTTGTAAAATTGGTGAAACAGATTGTTGTATATTTCTTACAGTTTCCGGTAATGGTTTTGAATGTCAGAAATTTAATAATACATCACGAATGCTATTGGATCGATATAGTAGAGGTACAATGAGAGCCAGTAGAATTGGTAATTGTAAGATTGTTGGTAGAATTGAATCTAAAATAGAATAATATATGGAATTAATTAAATTAATATTAAGTGATTTTTGGTATTTTATTGCATTTTTAATCATTTTTGGGATGATTATTACTTTTATTTATAAGATTTTTAATCGTATATTAAGACACTATTCATTAATGAAACATGGATATCCTCCAGAGCATTGTGATGCTGATGGAGAACTACCTGAAATGTCTGAAGAAATAACAAATTAACCCTTATATATATCCAAATTCCGTAAGATAAGTCTTACGGAATTTTTTTGTAACAGAAATTCTTAATTTTCGTATAATTAATTATGACTTATGGACGTTTTAAATATAAATATAGAAAACTTATTGAAAGGGGAGTGATTAAATTTTCTCCCGAACATCCATATTTTGGTTTGATTAAGGATGTGATGTACGTAGATATTAATGAAATAAAATGTGAAATTTTAGATAAAACATTTTCACATGATTACATTATTATTAATCGAATGGGTGATGATAATAAAACTATTCTTGCTAAGAAATGTCAACTATTTTCTCCGGAACGTGATGTAATTAAATTAGGGTATCATAAATTACAAAATACTAATGTGTTTATGAAAATGCCAGAATTTAATTAAATTTTGTAACCAAATACTAAAATATTCGTATAATTAATAAAAATTTATATTTTTTAACATCTAATGAAATAATTTATTATAAATATTTGTATATTCGCATAATATTTAATATCATATACTTGTAATTTGAATTTAGATTGTAAAATTAAAAATACTGAAATGAACAAAAATGTAAAAGTAATCTCGTTTGCTAATGCAATGAGAAAACAAGCTGAAAGCTTTATTAAAGTAATTGAGAAATTGGAAAAAGAAAAAGAACAATATCTTGAATTATATGTTTCTCAATTGGAAAAGAAAGTTAGCGATCTTACAAAAGGTATTGCTACCCCTGAAAATTCTGTTGTATCAACGCTTAAACTTAATGCAGGTGCAACAGAAGTTAAATCGTATGATGAATTACGTCATAATTATCATGAAGCATTGAAGAACAACAAACCAACCTTGATTAAAAGGTATATTAAACAAATTTTTGTGTTGTTCCCGGAACGGTTCGAGCAATTTCAACAGGAACATAAAATGCCGAAAAATTTCGACAAACTTATGTTTAAAATCGAAAAAGAACTAAAAGTGAATAAGCTGAGAAAATCGTATATGAAAAAAACTCCGATTGTTATTGTTGAAAAGAAAAGAAAAATCAACACTAAAATAACAAAAGCTGCTGCCCAAACAAAAAAAGCGGTTATAGAAAAAAAATCAAAAAAAACAGCCAAGCCAGTAAAAATGGCAAAAAGAGTCGAAAAACCGATTATTAATGTCAGTACCAAATCTTCTGTCCCGGTCATAAAGGGTGTTAAAATAACCAAAAAACCCCGTGTTGATTATGCTAATATTGAAATCGATAAATTGGTTAAAATGGTTCAAGGTTATCGAACTAACAACAAACTTCAATATATCAAAAGATGTCTGTATGGTTTGAAGAAAGTTGAAAGAACTAAAAGAGACGTGAATAAATTTGTTAAGAATTTAAACTTAACCGAAAATAGCCGAGTAATTGGATTACTTTAAGTATTAACACATCATATAAAATAAAAAAG
>Ga0172381_10002664_pt1 | contig 19459 bp, 25 predicted proteins | sample Leawel6488metaG_FD_119754 | JGI IMG/M metagenome (GOLD analysis project Ga0172381, IMG submission 119754) | Leachate microbial communities from a municipal landfill in Southern Ontario, Canada - Leachate well 64-88 metaG | ecosystem: Engineered > Solid waste > Landfill > Unclassified | place...
CCATAAGAGTGATATGCCACAAGAAAGTGATCGATGTGGCGAAATAAAAAGCTAAACACAACCCTACTTTTTAACTCATTTAGGCATGGGTAAATGAGTAAGAAACAGGTACTTATTTTTCAACAGAAAAAAGAAGGCAATAACGGTTTGATTTGTTAATTATGTAGGGTGTAAACTAAGGTTGTCCAATGGTCCAAGTCAGATTGGTTTTAACCTGTAAATAATGTGTTAAAAAAAGGTTGGTTATTATAATTCGCTGAATCTGGCGTTACTGCCACTGTTAGAGTTTGTAATCAGTTTTTCAAGAACGCATTTTTCCTGAGCCGAAGGATCATTGTATGTGTTTAAGCATTGTAAAGTGTCGCTTGCGTCTTTAACGGCATCGGTTAATCGTTCCACTTGTGCATCAAGAATTAGTTTAAGTTGGGTTGTTGTTTGATAAGACATTTTGTTTCACTTCCCTAATAAAAAAAGAAAGAGATTTTAGTTGTTTGTTTTAGTCATATGCCGCAGCAGGTAAGTTGTTTGATCTACGGTTTTTTGTGCTTCTGCTCATTTGGCAAACTTGGAATTTTGTGTATTTTCGACCGCCAAGAGTTACAGTACCACGGACACCTCTGCAATCTTTGTTTAGGTCTTGTGCGCGAGATAGCCCTCGAACTACACCTTCTGGAGCAGAATTTGCGAAGTCAGCACCTCTTTTGCCCTTCCAAGGAACAGCGCCTGAAGTGAATACTACACCACTACCACCTACGGCGAAGGGTGAGTTCACTAAACGCATATCTGTATCAGTTTTTGCTTGTCTCAAATCACTCAGAGAAAAAGCGAAAGTCGGTCTCTTTATTGCATACGAATTCATAGACATATATTTCTACACCTTTAAAAAACACTATAATAACACACGCTTATTAATTCTTTCTAAAAAAATTTTAGGAAAAACATTAATGTTCGAAAACAAACATACATAACAACAAGAGGTAAAGTAAAAGTGCCACTAGTCACACCCAGAGGTTTTTGCAGCAGAGAAGGATATGAAATCTGTATATGGAGATATACTGAGGGGAAAATAGTTATGAGGGTGTCTAGCCGTTTTAGCGAAATGTGGCACATAAAAATAATAAATGTACAGCAACAAAATATGGAAGTTGCTAAAACAGAAATGGAGAAAGCGGTTGATCAGATGGCAACGAAGTATGGCATAAATACCAGTAATATACCTGGAATGTCAACTAAACAACTGGAAATGTTCATAATCGAGAGAATAATGAAGTTGTTTACGTATGAAGGCTTCGAAAACACAGTAAACTTGAGGTTGGGTGAAAGAACTTGGAACGAATATAAGCACACTGTACATGCGAAGTATTTAGGACAAAAATACGATATTACCTTCATACGATATAATGTTGTTGTAAGATCAACAAGCAACGTTGCCTTATCCGAAAAAGTGAAGGAGAATAGGCCTGCGCCTGCAGAGCCGATTCGAAGAGTTAAAGCCGAAAAGTTGCCTAAAATACAGTTTGGTCTAGGCAGTGACGGGTTAAGAAGACTGAAAATGTTAGCTAACGTCATAAACTCAGAGTTGTATGTTAAAGTGCCTATGGGAAAACTTGAAGTTTTAGCTGTTATGATAGAAACACGTTACAAGTATATTCCCAAGCAAACTGCCACAGAGAAAGCTACGGAAGATTTGATAAGATGGTTCAAAGACCACACTAAACAGAGAAAGTAGCTTTTTTAGGCTACAAAGACTAGTTTTGCGTCACGTATCTTTTTTAAGTTACGTTCCAGCAACACATCGTCACCGGTAATCCATGCTTCTCCGATTGAGTCAAAGAATCCGTGTATTTCGTTTTCTTCACAGAGCACTGGTGAAACGGGTGAAGTTATTATTTTAAGCAGTTTTTTAGCCTGCAGTTGTTTTGCATCAACCTCGAAGAGTTCGGCCAGCTGGTCCTCGGAGAATGGGCCATAATATTGATTGTCAATTAAGCTTTGGAACCTGAGGCATCTGGCAGTGAATTTAACTGTGACTTTACTCTGTAACTGTGTACCGGCAAATGCAGATTGGGCTTCTAAAAACTTTTTACGCTGCTCTTCCAACAAAGATTTAGTGTTGTTTTCAAGCTCGAAGTTTTTATCCTGTAACCTTTTCACAATTAACTCGTACTTTTTTGATTTTAACTTATATTTTTCTAGTTTCTCCTGCATAAGAGTGATACTATCTCTCTTTTCCTGTTCAGATGCTTCTTTTTCCTTAAACTCTTTTTGCCATTCTGCATTATCTTTAAGCATTTCTTCATCCATGCGGTCAATCCCTTTTACAGCACGTATCGACTCGTCAAGTATAGCCACGTTTTCGTCATACCCAACTGAGGGATCACAAACATCAAAAAGTGCACATATGTCCGCGGTTTCCCCGTCTTTCTGGCTCAAGTTTTTAAAGGCGTACTCCACTAAATGTCTAGTTGTTATTGGAGTCATAACGGGTTTTTTATTAAACTTTTTTTTACGCCATTTAGCCCATAGACCACGAGATAGTTCTCCAACTCTACCAGAACCAAAATTAGTGCTAGAAGTATCCCACCAGTCACTCAATTAAATCACTTCTCCCTTTTTATGCCAAGAGACCTTATTAAATTAACATTTGCAGAGTGAATGGCGGCAACCTGTTTAGCTATGTTTTCAGCTTCAGATTTAAAGTCCTGATTCAAAGCAGCAGTTTTCTCCTGTACACTGACAAAAGAGTTTGATTTACCAGTGGAAATAGGAGGTGAACCATACGAAGCACGATGAGCATTAACAATTCTACGTTCCTCAGCACGCAGTTGCTCAAGAATATCTTGAGCTTTAGATTCATCAACCTCACCCTTATTTGAACGTTCAACAGTAGCCAAACAACATCAACCAACAACCTAGAAAAAGAAGCGTAGAAATATAAACATGACTGTTATGGATGCGTAGTAGAGAGAGAGTGGGGGGATTTAATAGAGGTTGTTTCTCTTTATCAACAGATCTAGCCTGCGACTGCGCGGGTCAACAGTTTCGCTTTTTGGTTTACTTTTGGCAGATGTGGATTGGGGGCGATGCTGTTCTGGAGGCACAAGTTTTTTTGATAATGTGGTTACTTGACCACGTTCATGTAGCAGATAAGCGTCTCCGTAAGGAACTTTTTGTATAGTGCCCGGAGTGAAAGGACCGTAAACTAGATTGTCGCTTTGAGATTTAAATTTAGAAACGTCCTTGATCACACGTACCCATTCATATTTCAGGGGGATGTGTAGTTTTCGTAAAGTTGAGGTTCCCTCGGCGAAAAGCCACCATTTGTAGCCTGGAATGTTTTTAAAGTTACGAATCACGTTTGCCCGTATGAATTCATCCATAAAGTAGAATGGTTCACCTAAAGTTTGTTCATCTTCAAGTTCACCTATACGTTTAGGAGGACTGCTTATTTTGACTGGTGAAGGACCTAAAGCTACAGAAGTTTCTTTTGGCTGCCCCCTATTGAAATTAGGCACTGGTGTATACACTACGGTTGCGGCGCGATGATAAAGAAAGCCTAAGCCGAGAAGTCTACTGAGTGCTTCACCTACAGTTGATGGGGTAACGCCCGCAACACGGTTAGCTTGTAAAAAACCTGTTGCTTGAGTTTTAGTTGTTCCCCCATGAGCGACTAGAAAAGCTAAAAGAGCGTGTTTAATTATGTCACCTGAAGATGGTTCTTTGATTGAGGCACGGTTAAAGTTTCTTTTTGAGGCGTTGAATAACGCATCGAATAACACAACCTCGTTATGGGGGTAAATAAACACTATTTGCCGTTCTCTACGGCTAACAGCAACTTTAACAACTTCACCTCCGGCAAAGTCACGTGGCAATACTGCAGTAACCTTGCCTTTAGGAGATAAATAAGAGACTGAAGCCGTAGATAAATCCTTAGAGGACACTGTTTTTCGTTCAGCAAACTCTAGTACTGTTGGAACATCGGTTTTCAGCTTAGTTTTAGCGTAAGAAGGCTGACTGACCTTAACTCCTCTGGTGCCAAAAATAGGCACTTTATCCCCAAAGGGGGAGTTTGTAACTTTCAATTCCTTTCCTGCACTCATAGTGTATTTTCCGAGTAGGGCAGCATCAGTATCACGTGCAGTAAACGCATGGTTTCCATACTGGCAAATAACAACTTTGCCCTCAACCTGAAGTTGCGCATCAATTAAATCTGTGGCTTCTTTAATAACAAAAACTGGTTTTTTATGCAAAGGACAGATAGCAGCAACTATATATGATGCTTTACGTGCTTTAGCACTAGACTTTGCAAGTTTAGTCCTATTCTGTTCCCTGAGCTTAATAGCGTTATATTTAGCCTGTAAAGAAATACGCTCTTCTTCACTTAAAACATGTATTTGTCGTTCAAACGTAGAGGGAAAATCACTAAGGGTTTTAGAATTGTTGCCCAATAGATAGCACCTTTAACACAGAAGGGGATAAACAGAAATAAAAAGCTAACCTAAAAATTTTAAGGTAAACGTTAAATATGTAAACTTCTTTGATTAACTTGAAAAAGACATGTTTACAACAATTGCGTACTGGATAATTGTTTGTTGTATAATATTCGTGTTATTTGCAGGAAGCATACTAATCTGTATAATAGTAAAATGGTTTTATGACCTACACAAAGAGTGTAAAAAACACGTAGTTTATACAGAGCATAAAAAAAATTAGAGGAATTTTTGGCTTTTACTTAGATACGCAATAATGAGCATTGCAACTCCACTAAGTATTGTGCCGTAATTAAGCATTGACGATGGGTAAGTTTGATTCACAGTTGGAGGGTTATTTGGCGAAGACGATGAAGGAGGGGTATATGTTGCTGATGGAGAAGACAGATCGAATACAACGTTGACTGGAGCTTGATACACTGTGAATGTTTGAGATTGAGACGTGTAGCCAGTTTTTGAAATAGCCACATCGTATGTGCCAGGCAGTAAGTACGCAATTGCATAATTTTGTTCATTGGTTGATCCGCTAAAAGCAATTGAGCCAGTGTCGGTGTAGATTGTGACTGATGCCCCAATAACGTTTGAGGGACCCAGCACGTTAACAGTTACTTCGCATAATTGAGAGGGTATAGAAGAGGAATCGATTATGTATAATTCGCATGTGTCAGTTAAAGTTGAAGAGTGAAAATTTCCAGATACGGTAACTATTGCAGTAATCAAGTGGTCATATCCCACAGCATAATTTTGGCCGTTGACTGTTCCGATAAACTGCAGAATGTTACTTATGGGAATCATCACGACATCATCAACCACTTGAACGCCATCCACTAAAACATCTACTGTTGCAAAGCAGTTTGACGCGGGCTCATTCCAACTCCATAAACTAACTGTGTATTGTCCAGTGCCGGTTATCTGCACCGAAAGAGGGTTAGGAGTGACTGCCACCATAAAGTTTTCTTGATTAATAGTAAATGGTCCAGGTAGAAAACCACCTATTGCCGGATAAATAAGAGAGAATGCCATGCAAAGGGATGCTACTAAAAAGATGAGTCGATATTTTCCTTTTAACCAGTCGAAGCAACTGGTAATAGTACGGAAATCCATTTGTAACGCCTACACAAAGAATAACAATGTTGAAAAATAAAAAGCTTCGCCAACACCTAGTCACCTATCCACTAATGCCTAATGGTGAATGTGGGAACTATTCGTTTTTAATCAAGTGTAAAATCCGTGTGGCGTAATTAGATTCGATTGTTCCAGGACAATACACGATGAAGAGAAGGCCTTTTGAACCATCAGGTCTTTTACGGATGATTCGCCCCACCCTTTGAATTAACTGTTTAGAGCTTGTTCCAGTTGCTATAATTATGCCGATGCGACAGTCGGGAACGTCTATGCCTTCATCTAAACATTTAACGGCACATAAAACTTGAATTTGCCCCATTCTCCACTGTTGAAGCATTAATTGTCTTTGCTGCGAGTCGATTTGGCTATGGTAAATACCGCAGGATATGTCTTTTGCTTTTAAATATTCATAAACAGCGTTTATTCCCTCTATACCTTCGCTGAAAATCAGAACTCTCTGATTTTTGCATAGCCCAATGATTTTTTTAGCCTTAACCTTTTTGTCTTCGATGTTACTGAGCAATATTTTTCGCCTAACCATCGCAGATAAACACGCTAAAGCCAAAGGGTTATTTTCCATTTTAGAAAGTACAGATGCGTTTGTGGTGTGCAGTTGAAAAAAGGTGTTTCGTATAGTATCAGAATATTTACCGTACAGTTTACGTTCAAGCCCCGTCATTTTTGATTGCACCATAAAAAGCCTAAGACCTGCAACGTACTTGTGCTTCATTGCAGAAGCAATCTTCATTTTGAAAATCAACGGGGCTGCCTTAAGAATTAAATCCTCTTGTTCGTCACTGCGTTGAATATGAGCAGATAAACAAAGAAGAAAGGGTTTATGTTTAGCCACATCAATTATTTTGCTAAATTCAGGGGCACCCACATGATGAGCTTCATCGATCACTATAAAAGAAAAACGGTTAAGCACGGAAAGGTAAGATGCTGCAGAGTTTATAACGAAAATAGTTAACTCACTTAGCCTTTTCTCTTCACCATAAAACACTCCTGGATATACTCCGCACTGAGAGAGTTTACGAACCCATTCGTTAAGTAAAGCTGTTGTTGGAACAATTATTGCAGTAGGTAACTTAACGCGTCTAGCTGCCTCAATAGCGATTGCACTGTTATGTGTTACAGTAAAGTCACCTAGTAAATAACGGCCATCTCCAGAAAGGGTAAATCCATAATATTCTTCCTCGTCTTTCAAGTACCGTAAAGAAAAAGACTGGTGTAGAACATTATGATTGAGGCAAACAGGGGTTTGTAGATTAACTATTTTTTTGAATGGAATTTCAGCTATGTTACCCTCTACTTGAACTGAAAAATGTTTTTTGTAAGGAAATACAGATGCGAATAAGCCTACGCTTCTAGCTACGAATGCAATGTTTTGCGCTAACTGTTCATGGTTTACCTTGATTTGAAAGCATGTAGTGTCTGCAGTGGATAAAAACGATGAGGCGTTAGAATCAATTAGTCCAGCTAAGAGTCTTAAGCGGTTTGTTCTGCTTGCAACACGGTAGATTTTTGGGATTGTTTTTTCATACATAAAAGATTGAGTCGGCATTTTTTCTCTAAAAAACCGTACCGTCTCTAAGTCTTTTTTGCTTTTATTCTTGCTTCTACTATCCACTACACTAAGCAAAGTGGTTAAATGTAGACCAAAAACGTACGGGTCAACTGGAAGTATTGGATCCCCACAGAAACGTATGGCAACATGGAATAGTTTAAGGTCTGTTTTGAGCCACATAGAACCTGTTGTAAAAGCCTTTACTGGAACATCAACAACGCATGGTGTTTGGGAGTTGGTAGAGTAATCAAGCAAAGTCAGAACGTGTTCATCGTTAACTACAAAACAATCACCACGTTCAGGTTTAACCATCACCATTTTGCCTTTTCCACAACTAATAGACTTGACCGCCCTAGGATAACTGTCTGGCCCCATGAGTAAATCGTTTACTTTGACATCTTCAACTCTGCGAAGTTCACCATCAAACATTACAACCAGTTGACCTTTCCTGTGGCATTTACCCATACCAGTCGGAAAAGTTACTGTACCATGACGTTTTTTAATAAATGCGTTAACTGCCAGATTTTGATACTCTTTTAATTTAAAAGGCAAAGCTATTTTATCAAAAAAAGATGAAAAAAAGGTAGCCTCCAAACTAGAATTGCTCGTCAGGACTTGTATTTCGTTCATTCAGTTTTTTTCTCAGAAGAACGCATGCATCAGGATCACCTATGCCCGATGGGTTTTCAGAGTCAATCACGCATTGACGGGTTTCTCCGTTTGCAGTGTAGCATTTAGCCCACGGTTTTTCTGTGGCGAAATCGTATTCAGTGCGGATAATCGAAGGGTTTAATGAGGGTTTGTTATTTTCTTTACCATTCATATACTTTTCACCTCGTAGTATTATATAGAACTAAAGATGCAGTGAGAATTTAAGCTTGCCTTGCATCCCCCACATGTAAGTTGATAAGGACACACTGCACATTTTGACGGGTTTATTTTAGTTATGTCTTGTCGTGCATCGATGAGTTTGTCCTTTAAAAAAGGATCATGTAAACTTGTGATTTCAGTGGAAAGAAAAGGACAGGGAGTAACCATTCCAGAGTAAGTCACACGGATTATGCCGGTAACTGCGTTACATCCAACGAATTTTTTTATGCCAAGACCATTAGCAACATATTGACGTGTTGAGCAATCATCGATTATTACGTTTTTCTGAAGGTCATAGTTGTGAATGAATGTGAATAGTTCTCTAATCATTTGAGGCATGGGGCATAAAGATAGGTTAAATCCGCGATATGGCGCAATTGTTATTTTTTGTTTGTTGTCAAGACCTGCATACAAGATTATCTGTTGTATATCAGAAAGGTTATCTCTGAATAATGTACACCTCACATTTACAATGTTACATATTGAAAGGTATTTTTGCCAAAGACCATCTATTCCTCTATGGATAGAGTGAGAACTGCCCATGTAGTCAAGACTAACCCATACTTCTGCGTCATTTGTGATCGCCCTTAACAGTGAAGGGTTACTACCGTTACTAATCACATGTACCTTCTTGAACTTGTCATGTGCTTCACCTACAACTTCGACAAAATTAGGGTGTAAAGTCGGTTCCCCTCCTGCAAGAGTGACTGCTTCAACACCTAGATTGCGTAGTGTTTGAAAGTCTTCACATAACTGGTCCATATTGCGAGTTACTCCGAATACGCGGTCATTTTTGGGAACTGTGCAGTGTTTACAATTTGCATTACAAGTTGAGAGCAACTCTACATATGCAAGTTTAGGAGGCGAAAATGGGGATTCAACAGATTTTGCTTGTTTACCACTCATCAACGTTATACCTTCTTTAGCATGGTCGGTAACAATCGTTTTCTAGCCATGAACTGTCAAGTATTTTTGGCACGTTAATGTCTATAAGGGGCTTTTTGGTGTTTGAAAGCGTTTTAGGTTGAAAATTAACGCATACTTCACCCTTAAAAGGGCAAGTGTCATATTTCATACAGTCTTTACATGTTTGTTTTACCATATTTTTTCCTCATTTTAATTACTTCAAATTTTATTTACCGTAACCTCGTAGTTGAAGGTTTGTGAATTAACTGGTACTTTTCGGTTCTATCATCATAAATCAGTTGTCCTTTGTTGGCCATTTTTACAAGAAGAGGATGAAGTTGCTCAGCGAAGGAAGTTGTGTGTTTGTACCATCCTCCCCCGTTAGGATAAGGAGTTGTTAAAAAGCGCGTTATTTCTGGTTCAGTTGCTTGATTGTCAACTGCGAATTTTGCTAAGACTTCTGCGATGCATGACTGCAAAGGAGACGTGTTGTAATGTGCAACTGCGCCTACAACATCCACTTTATCCGGTACAATAACTATTTTTTTCTCCATAGCAAGAGCTTCAAGTTCGGTTTGGTAAATACCAGTGTCACCTACTTCATATAAGGGCATCCCTAACCGTTTATGATACTGGATTGCCTTCTCGTTTTCAATATATGTAGAGTATTTAAGAGATTCAATGTTAACGGTTCCACGGGATAATCTTAGCCACACGTCTTTAGCTAATTTATACACTTTTCTACGGTCAGGCGATTGGCTCACATCATCAAAAATACGCAGAATTACCTCATCGAAATGTACTAGTCCATGTTCATGTAGCAAACGGACACGTTCATTTATAAGCATCTGTTTTATTGTCGCGTCACCCATTGCTCTTTCCCCCATGGCAGAATATAACGTTCTGCAAGCTGCATTGTAGTGGTGAGGCGTTCAAGAAAATTTTTTTCACTGATAATAACAAAAGTATCATCAATAATAGCCACTGGAACGCCACTATTACCCTTAGTTACAGCAATCAAATAATCAGTCATTTGTTTAGATCTAGCATCTTCCTCAATCAACACAACACGACCATTAGAGGCGTGTACATATTTTTTGAGAGTTTCTCTAACTCTACCGCAATGAGTGCATGTAGGACTATACAACAACACTATTTTATGAGTGAATCTAGGCAAAACTGTTTGGCCCTGAATAAGTTGCATTTGGCGTTTACCATATTCACCCATTAAACCCAGATTTTTCATTATTCTTTTATCATCTTCAGAAACACTATCTAAAGCTTTTTGTCTATCCACAAGCTTACTTACACCGTTACGGATAATTTGATTTGCAAAAGATGCTTTCGTGTTTTCACTCATCTAAGTGTACTCCTTATCTTTTTCAAAACTGAAAATTTGCCTTTTGAATTTTGATTAGCTGGATTAACTGATTGTTCGTTTTCTTCTGATTCATCAAAGTTTGCTCTAGGCGAGGGGGCTAATTCGCTAAATCGGGGGTAATTTTTTTGTGTTTCAATTTGAGGCAGATTTTTAATTAATCCCAAAATCTCGTTCGATTGCTGCAGATAATTAACTGCATCACTGTGTTTTGCATCACAAAGAAAGTCCGTAGAATCTGAAAGTGCCTGCATTATAGAATTGAACGTTGTTGATCTATCTATAGCCATGTGTTAGTCCCTCACTTCTTCCAAATATACTGATTCGTCTTCTTTGATTTTTTTCGTAGAATCCATTATTTCCGGCATCAGATTTTTAATATTAGCAATAAGGTCTTGTGGCAACTGACTTTTGTTTGCTTTCGTGCGTAGCATAGTAACGATACTCTCAAAGTTTTCTATTGCCTGAGTTGCTGCCTCAAGTTCTAGCTTTAACTTTCTGTTTTCAAGCTGCAACACATCGTTTTGTTCAGATATGGAGCGCATGTTTTGCAGAATATCATCAAGGTACCTGTTGAAGTACACTATTTTTTCGGCGTATCTGCTTTTCTCCCTGACTGCAGCTTCATATGCTGTACTGCGGTCGGTAAGTTCCTTTTCTACAGAAAGCAAAGACTGGTTTATGGCAAATGTGTCTGCTAGGGAACGTTCAAATGTGTATGCAAGATATTCAGGAGTGCAACTACTCATCACGCTGTATTTTCGGGTTTTAAGAGAGTACTCTGATAAATCATCTACTTTTTTATCTATTGCAAATAGTGCATATTCCATACGTTTTTGCAGATTAACCAAATCTTTTGGTTCAGATGCATTGTTGTCTACGTCTTGTTGCTGATTTACGTCTTCACTCATTCGTTCTTCCTCATTTTTATTTGACATAACTTTCAAATCCTTTTTGTTTTTGCAAAGACACGTACAAATCTAGTGGAACTGGACCAAGATACGTGCAGGTCAAAATTATTGCTGCTTTACCCTTAACCACTTCAAGTTTGTTTGTGAACATATCATCAACTGACATTTGGTGGGCTGGCTCAATTATGTATTCTTTGCTACCCCACGCTCTTTTGACGCATCGGCTAGTTTTACGAGGGGGCTTAGATAATGCAAGTATTCTCCATTTTCCATCTCCTGGCATCATGTCAACTGTCCAGAAATACAAGGTGTCGTATGGGCCAAAGTGCCAAAAGTTGTATAGTTTATACATAAGGTTAGGTGCATATTTGGCAAGTTTGCTTTGGTCAAGCATGGACCTGATTTCCATTTCTTTATCGATTACAGGGATTGCGCCTATGCTGTAGATTGGTCTGCCACGTATTTGACATGACGGGTCGAGCATGGTGAATTTGTCAGGAACAATTTGGGTTACTCGTTTAGAGGCTTCTTTAATTATGTCTAGTTCCATTTGTTCCTCAGTTTTTTTTGCTATTGCAAGAGTTAGTCTTTCAATTTGCTTTTTTTGTCGCAGAATTTCTGTTTCGTCAACCATAGATTCAACTGGAACAGTTGTGTTATTGTATAAATTAATTGAGCTTGAATTGTATTGTTTAGCCATCCTACTATTGCGAATATAACGGTAGAAGCAGTATGCAGAGACTAATAGTAAAAAGCCCACAATCACTAATCCTATTTGTTGAATTAAACTAAATTCGGTCATTATAAATCAGGCCTCTTAGGTGTTTGTGTTGGAGAAGTTTCAGCAGGTGACGAAGTAGGAGATTCCGTCATGTCAGGTGTAATTGTTGGTGTTGGGGATAGCGTTGGCGTGATGGGGGGGTTTTGTGTTAGAGTAAAGTTGTATTGTGGAGAATTGTAATAGTTTCCGTTTGCGTCTTGAACTGCAAATCTCACAGATACTACATCGCCGTTCATCCAAGTTCCAGTAAAGTACAAGAATCCATCATTGGAGGCTATTGCTGGCCTATTCATCCAATTACCAGTATTATTCCAAACTATATTGCACGAAGAAATGGGTAAAGAAGCGGTTATAGGCATGGTTAAAGTGACAGGGCTTAGCTTATCAGTTGTGTTTGCATACATAACCCCAAACACAGGAGGTGCCGGTAAATCTCCACCACTAGTAACTTGTAGCTTCACTTCACCTACAACGTTACCAGTAGCTACAATAATGTTCACACTTGTCCATATCACTTGAGCATTAATTTGAATGAGAAAAGTGATGTTTTCGTTCTGTTCAGCACCAGTAACACTAACTGATGGGATACCTATTGGAACAGCAGCTATAGAGATGCCCCGCGTTAAATTAATGGTTTGTTGCAGCAGTTGTGGACTGTACGTTACTGTGGCGTTTCCAGATTTCAGTATTTGTATAACCGAAAAAGACACAGATAGAACAGATGGGTAATAAGCAGCATCGTTTAATCCACTTATCTCCACAGTGCCATAAGTATAGTTTATAGCATTGTTTGCTATCTGAAAAACAGGGTAACTTGAAGAGTATTTAAGATTCAAGCTCGTTGTTGGCGTGTTTTGGCGTATTTGCACAAGTGTTTGATTAAAGTTATCCATTATAGGTGCGATATTAGTTAAATTGTTTTGAGAATTAACTATTTCAGCATTATAAACGAAAACTATGCCTACGCTAGACAATACTATAACTAAAGAGAATAATGCAGCTAATTTTGTTTTTTTCTCATTCCGTAACAGTGTTTTAATTGTTTTTTCCCCCTTACTCGATGTGTCCACCGTCAGTTTTAGGCTGGACATCGGATGTGACTTCACAATCCACTATTTCTTTTGGTAACGACTTTTCAATTTGAGCCAGGTTAAACCGTTTTGAATTGTCGATTTTAGATTCTATTCGCAGAACAGGATCGGGCAAATACCTTAAAGGTGCTTTCAAAATCCAATGATCAGCTACGAATAGCCATAAAGAAAGTTGGCCACATCGTTTACATTTTGTTTCGGCACCCCAAACTTTGTAGTCAATGTTTAGTATTTTCACAGAGCCCCTGCAGAAAGGACATACGGCACCAGAAATAAGAGTGGATGCCTGGTCCATTATTTTCCTATCTTCCAACGCTCGATTAAAAGGGTTTGTTCCAATTAACCTCAAATGCTTTGCAACTAAATACGCAAAAACAAGTACACCGCCAATCCAAATAACCAGTAGTATCTCGTACATCAACATCACAGATAACAACAAATAACAACATTTGCCTTAAATATTTTTGCATTTTACCAAAAAAAACAAAGCATACTCCAAAAGTTTTCCATTAAATCAGTGTCGGAAAAACACTTTTCCTATCACTCAGGGGAACATCATAAAAATGTATTTTATCCCTAATAATTTGTTTTACATGTTCGATGTCGTTTGAAAAGCCAATTTCGTAACCTACACTGCTCCTGCCCAATTCATAAGCAACTTTACTGGTAGTACCACTACCTAGAAAAGGGTCTAGCACTACATCGCCTTCAAATGAAAACATATTAATTAGTCGCTTAGGCAACTCTTCAGGAAACATAGCCATATGATTGATTTGTTTCACTCCGTTAAAGCTCCAAATGCCATTAAACATTGTTCTCCAATCTTCAAGGCTGATTTTTGATTTTGCTTTAACGTTGAAGTCGATTTTAGGTGATTTTCCCTTTTTCTTAAAGATGGCAATATACTCGAAGTTGTAGCTCACATATCCATTTCTGGGGTATCCGTATGAACCCATAACGCTTGCGCCACCGCTAGTGTTAGTGGTAGAAATTTTTCTCCATATAATACTGCCTAAGTATATGACATCGGAGTTTTCTTTCAAAATCTTTGTGACTAAAGTTGCGTGAAGTGGTATAATTTGGTAAGGAGTTTTAGAGGTTGCACGTAAATACTGATCTCCAATATTAACGCATAGCCTACAACCAGGAGAGAGAACACGAATGCACTCAGAGAACACTCTACCTAATTTACTAAAGTATGCATCTAGAGAGTCCGAATACCCAAGCTGTAGAGGATTACCATAATCCTTGATTGACCAATAAGGGGGCGAAGTGACTACAAGCTGAACACTGTCACTTGAAAGCTCACTCATTTCCTGAGAGTCTTTAAAAAACACGTAATGTTTAGAGTTACATACCATTAATTAATTCACATTTAAACAAACATTTATCCATAATTTAAAACTTTTGAAGGATAATAAAGAGTTAATTTTCGTTTATTATTTTAACTACGGAGATAAAAGACAGAATAAACATACCACTTCCCCAGAACATGTACCCCATCAGACATATGTCATATGAAAGGGTGGGTAAAAAATACTGGCGATACGCCAATATAGATAAGCCCAGCAGAAAAGAAACAACCCCAACAATTGTAAAATAGAAAAGAGATTTTTCCAAGTTCATATCTAAGACCACCAGTGAAGATGTTTCAGAAAGAGTTTAGGTTTTGAAAAATAATGAAGGTTACACATGTATAGAGCCCCCACTAGAGGAACTAATGCAAGCAGATAAGATGCTGTGGCCGTTGTGGTTAGACCTAAAGTGCCCACTAAACTAAGGATTAAAACAGCAAAGTTGTAGATAAAATGACCACACGTGACGATAAGAGCACTTCTCTGAATGAAAACATAATAAAAGGACAGAATTACTCCGGCAATTATAGCAGCTAATATTTGGCCTGTGTTCGCCGCATATGCATACCAATGGAAAAATCCAAAGCTAACTGACGAAATAGCCACGATAAGTGCCTTGTGAAAAATATTAATATCACTTCCCTTAACGTTTCCTTTCCCAAAGCCCATAGTAAAAGCAGTGCATAAAAATACTCTGAAAAACGCTTCCTCCGCAATAGGACCAGGAACATTCATGATGAAGGTTAAAGTTGTGGCGCTAGGATCTAGAGCTATTCCAGATAAAGGAGCCAAAACACCTTGACCGAGTTGTAGAGTGGCTAAGAAACTGTATTGCCGTGTGAATATGCCCACTAAAGAAGAAGCCACGAAGAGGCAAATAGTTAAAGCAACACCCACCAAAATAAACTGTGAAAAGTAAGGTTCCTCATCATCGTTAAATACGTGTACGTTAAATAACCATGTTACCCATCCAAACACGGTCATTCCGCAAAATATTAATCCGAAAAAGCCTAATTGAGGCAAGTTTTTGCTATACGCCGTTAACGCAAAAACAAACAGTAAAGTTGCCGCTAAAGCAATAAGAACATTATAATATTTACTTAAGTTATCACTGGCCAAGAATCATCAAAGCCTCCATATTTGCAGCAAAGAAAAGTACGAATACATACATTATAAGACTTTTCCATGAGTGATTAATTAATCTTTGCTTAAATCCAGATTTGAATATAAATAGCAAAAATACATATAATGCTTCAGAGCCGAGCAGAGAATAAGCAAATATCTCCAATATCGCAATAGGGATGCTTATGCCTAAAATATAAAGTGATGGCAAAACACCAGTGATTAACGCTAAATGCCCAACAATTGTGCCAGTATTCCACAAAGTAACCAAGAAAAATAATAGTCCAGCTACAGGAATGATAAGATAAATACTAACTGATAAATTATTAGAGAAAATGTCTAGAAAATTTATTGTTTCTCGCAGTGTTGAAGTGTGCAAGTATGTTTCTTCAGCCACCTGAAGCGGAGTATTATAAAACGATTGTTCAGCCCCCAAAAATATAGCAGCGTAATTTACAAAAAATATGCTAAGTAACACTACTATAAAGCCTATGTTAAACCAGTCTTTAAGGGCTAAATCCATGTGTTTCTACTCTCCACACATTTTAGTTCATTAGAGGTATAAATGCTTGTGCATAAGAAGACCAAGGAGTTAACGCCTAACATGATGCACTAATAGAATAATCGAAACAAATATGCATGCAACACCAAACACTAGTAGATAAACAGAAGGCTGTTGATATATGGCAGAAGATAATGAAACTGGCTGAATGTTTCCAACAACCGAAAAGTAAACCCCATAAAAAGGGTTTGGTTCCCACGGAGGATACACGGGATTATCAATCCATGGACTGCCACTAAAATCTGGGTTAAAAGCTGGATGCATATAGTAGGGATCATTAGGATTAAAGTAAGGATTGCAGTGATATTCACCTGGAGGATTAGGGTACCCAAATGCATCACTTGAAGGGACATAAGATGCTGTGGGAGTGGGAGTGGGAGTAACTGTTGGCGTAGTTGTCGATGTTGACGTTGGAGTGGGAGTGGGAGTAACTGTTGGCGTAGTTGTCGATGTTGACGTTGGAACGGCAGTAGGTGTTGCACCAGTCGTATATATAAATTCCCACACAAAGTTTCCTACAGAAGCAACTCTAGTTATTGATTGTCCAGTAGAAAATCCTAAAGTCAGATTGAAACCACTTAGAGTCCATACGTAACGGTATGTTGCGCCGTTAACCCAACCATTATAAAAGCCCTGAATAACATCTGAAGAAACATACGAAGAAGTAACAGTAATTGTGCTTTCGACTAATTTACTACCACGGGAAGTGAACGCGGCGCTAGAAAATACTGTTGCCAAAGTGTCACCATTAGAGTTTTGGATGTAACCAGAAGCAACACCAGTAGCAGACCACGAAGTAACAGTAACACCAGGGTCTAAAACAATCTGGGGAGTAGCCGTGAGACTTACACTTATAGAGTTAACGTATGATCCAGAAGTAGTAAATAAAGATAAAGATGGAAGTACAGAATAAATTCCGCTAGAACCATCTTTATAATTTATTTGTAAAGACAAACTGAGAGTACCATTAGAGGCTGAATATGCATCAGAAGACGATAGTACCGCTACAGAAGAAAGATAGTTTCCCGAACAACTCAATTGTTGATTGTAAAAAAATAGAGAGGTAACTGCAAGTGTCGAAAGTAGCAACACTAACACAGCTACATATTTTCCATTCATCAAGCTACACCTAAGAAGTGCTAACACTCCAAGTTACCGTTAGACCAGTAAATTGTGCACTAGATTGGTACCTGAAAGTTAAGGAGAGATCGGCGGCAGTGGCACTTCTGCTAACGGAAGTGTTGTCATTAAAGTCAAGAGTCATAGAAAAGGAGTCAAGATGCCACACATATTTGTAGTCGGTGTTAACTGCCCATCCTGTCCAAAGGCCTTGAAGGTTGGATGCTAGATATGAAGAGGACAAAACCTGAACTTCTGAACCGCTAGCAAGAGTTCCATCACCAGATTTTGAAAGAGGTGCCCCTGAAGCTACAGGTACGATAACATTACCTGCAGTGTCACGAACTGAACCGCTTGCAGCACCAGAGATTGACCATGATTTCAAAGTTGTACCTGGAGAAGTCCATGTTGGCGTTGCCTTAAGCGCTATTTGTATACTTGAAATTGGGTTTCCACCTACAAGAATAGCTAAAGACTGCGGAAGATTTGATGATGGTTTAGTATAAAATTGTGTTGTGCCATCTTCGTAAGTTACCAGTAAAGCTAATTCAGCAAAGTCCTCATTTGCAGAAGCCGAAGGTAAAGGAGAAATAATGACTGCGACAGCAATCAAAGTTATAGCAAGTAAAGCTAGCATGGGTATCGTGTTTGGTATTTTCATTTTTAGTCACCTTATGATACTTTAAAATAGAGTTCACTCACTAAAAAGGTTAACCTAAAATTTTTAAAGTATAAAAAAGTTGGGAGGTTTTAGCCAAAGTTACGTTACGTTGACTGACCAATTAACTGAAAGTGACGTGAATTGCAAAGAACCTGTGCTTGCAGAGTACCTAAAATTCCATGCTAAACTAACTGGAACTGCTTCTCTAGATGCAGTGTCACCGTTTTCTGCATGTAAAGTCATTGTTAAACTTGTCAAAGATACTCCATAAGAGTACTGTGCGCCATCTTGCCAACCAGTATACAGTCCCTCAAGTTGAGAGGCTGAAATGGTTGAAGATGCTAACACTACTGTTTGGCCACTGCTTATAGGACCTGCCCATGATGGTGTAGTAAGAGGTGCATTATCCGCTAAAGTGCAAATAGTTATGTTATTAGCATACCTAAGACGAATTGTTGATGTTCCTGTGATAGACCATGTTGAAACTGTAGCCCCCGAAAACTGTGGGGTTCCATACAAAGTAACTTGAGTGTGATTGACAGTTTTTCCGCTTGAAACATCGATAAAAGCAAGAAGTGAACCTGATGAGAGCATTGGAGTTACAGAGGTTGACCCGTCAGTATATGTTACAATCACTTGACCAGAAAGAGCAAGTTGATTGTCGGCAACAGTGGCATGTGAAGATAAAAGATATGCGGTAGAACCAAGTATAATAGCAATAAGAAGGAAAACTAAGGCCGTATTTGTAGTTTTATTCATTTTAAATCACTCTACTATAAATATATTAATAAAGGTATGTGAGTTAAAAAGTTAACCTAAAAAAAGTTTTGTAAATTACGTATTGAAGGTTTTTTTAAAAGAAAAAAAGGGATTGATTTAAAGTCAATCAATTGGGCAAGTTACTTTTTCTTAACTAAAAAGCTAACCACAAGAGCCACAACAATCGATATGCCGACAGTGTATAATGTAACTACGGTCCAATCAACCATAGTCAGCATAGCAGCAGGTGCAGAAGCGGAAAGCCACGGAACAACTGAAAATAGACTCAACGACTGTGTTGCATACCCCACTATAATCAAAGCTGGAGGAATAACAACTAGCCAAGGATGTTCCCAAAGTTTAACAGTACCCATGAATTGAAGCACCAACAACAGTACAGATGCGCCAGTAAAGAGTACAATGCCAGTGGATGCCCCCCAAATATATATGTAGAGTCCGAAAAACACCATCATACATACTCCGATAGCGGCGAACAGTGGCGTAGCCCAATTAATCACAGAATCAACTTTACTAAACAGGTTAACCATGTTTATTCACTTATAAAGTGTTAAAGTATATCTAAGTTAAAAGGTTAACGTAAAAAAATTTTGGGAAAAGGTCTTTTTGTTAAAGACCAATAGGGTTTGAAACAATAGATAGTGTGCCGTCAAAGCTGTAAGCTATTGTAGCCACAGGAGATAGAGCATACACATTTTTTGTCTGACCGTCTTCGAAGACTACTGATAGATTAAGTGCGCCTAC
>Ga0172381_10002665_pt1 | contig 19453 bp, 41 predicted proteins | sample Leawel6488metaG_FD_119754 | JGI IMG/M metagenome (GOLD analysis project Ga0172381, IMG submission 119754) | Leachate microbial communities from a municipal landfill in Southern Ontario, Canada - Leachate well 64-88 metaG | ecosystem: Engineered > Solid waste > Landfill > Unclassified | place...
GTTTATATTGATTTATTTGATAGGATTGAAGAAATAAGAAATGAGACTTCTTATAAAGTAAACATGATTAGTAAATGTTTATCTTTTGTTGAAAAATTAGCAGAAGAGGCGGATGTACATATATGCAATATAGTCCAAGCAAGAAGAGAAACAGAAACAAGGGCAGATAAACGGCCTACTTTAGAAGATTTAAAAGGATGTGGTTCTTTTGAAGAAGATTCGTGGTTAATATTATCAGTATTTAGAGAACATTTGGCCAAAAAAGAAGTTGCAGATGATTCGATGGAAATAAGTATTTTAAAGCAAAAAAACGGACCCGAAGGAATAATAGAATTGATGTGGGATAATAAAACACTTGCTTTATCTGAGGATATATTTTAGGAGAATATATGAGCAATATTGATTGGACTTGTTTATCTTATGATGGTACAGTGGGACCTTCCGTTCAGGACGAATGGAGATTAGATGATTATAATGAAGAAAATAATGTGAATCAACAGAAAGAAAAAGATAATTTGCCGACTTATAATTTAGAATATGATAATGAACAAGGAAAATATGTTGTTACATCTACAATTAATAATGAAGGTCCTGATATAGGAAATTATGTTTTTTATAACCCATTTATGTGGGGTATAAAATCAGATGAATCCCCAAAAATAAACGAGAAATTAAAGAAACTTCAAGATATAGAAGAGATGGAATAAATTATGTTGCAAGATATTATTGATTCAATTACATATTGTGACGGTTTAACCGTTCGTGAAAAATATGATGCGGTTGAAAATTTAAAAGAATTAAATGCCCGATCATTGATAGATAAAAGTTTTTCATTTCGTGATCGGTCATCAAATTTAAATGAATTGATGACATGGGCTTGTACTCCTCAGGGTCACGAATATTGGAAAAATATATATCTTCTTTGTGCAGGAAGAAAAAAACCAAGAAAAAAGATTAAGATAAATGAGGAATTGGAAAGACTTCAAGATATAGAGGAAATGGAATAAATATAATGAAAATACGATATAAAATATCTATATTATTAAATATTGTGTTTATAATTTATATTTTTGTTTTTTATCAATCAAATAAAGAATACATTACTTTTTTAAATAAAAACACTTTTTATGATGTTATTATTAGTGCATATAATAGTAAAATAAATCAAACAGATAATACTCCGTTTATAACTGCAAATGGAACAAAACCAAATAATGAAACAATTGCATTATCTCGTGATATTATTTTAAATAAAATTAATTATGGTGATACAATAACGGTTATTTTAATAAAAGATTTTGTTGTTACCGATACTATGCACAAACGCCATACAAATAAAGCGGATATATGGACAAAGAATGTTATAGATGCTTTAAAATTTGGAAAAGTAAATGGATATTTAATTAAGAGGAAAAAATGAAAAAAGAAATATTAATTTATATTTTATTTATGATTAATAGTATATGTTTTTTAATGGGAGTTTTGGTAATTATTGATTTATTTAAAAATTTATTTAAATCTTTCTTCAAAGAAGGGTTTAAAAAATGAAAAGTCATTATATACGGGTTTTGATAATATCAATTATAATCACATTAATACCATCATATATTTTTATGGAAAAAATATCCGTTTTTAACTATTTATTAATATATTTGTTAATAACTATTTTAGATACACTTGGGTTTTTTGATAAATAATAAGGAGAAAAAATGATAATAGAAATAAGTTTATTTTGGGGTATTTTTTTATTTATTAGTATATTTTTCGGGGCTTTAGTTTTATTTAAAATTTCTGAAAAATTTTTAGATTGGTTATCCGAGTTTTTCAAAGACTAATGTTAGAAATTCAAATTCATAATACATATTCATATTTAATTGGAGATATTCCAATTGAAATTTATGATATTTGTACTTTATCTCAAACATATTTTTATAGAGATAAAACAAAACAAATAAAAGTAAAGGAAAGAAAAATATGTTATTTCAATAAACGATATAATTCTTTTCCAACGGGTTGGTTGTTTTCAAAGATAATTCCAACTTTAAAAAAATTAGATATTTATTATCTTATTACAGATTATCGTATAGAATACAATGATATATCAAAAATAAATGGAAAATATCCATTTGAATTAAGGGAATATCAAAATGAGTGTGTGAACATTGTTACAACAGATAAAAAGATAAGAGGTATAATTTCAATTGGAACTGGTGGTGGTAAGAGCGTTATTGCAGGAAAAATAATAGATTTCTATGGTAGAAAAACTCTTTATATTGTACCAAGTTTATTATTGTTAAACCAGACTTATAAAAACTTCTGTGAATGGTTTGGTAAAGACCGAGTGGGTTATATTGGAGATGGTGAATACAAAGTATCACTTATTAACGTTGCAACGTCTCAAACGATTTGGGCGCGATTGGAGACACAAGAAATAAAAGAATTGTTAGAAACAACAGAAGTATTATTTTTAGATGAAGCGCATAGAATTCAAAAACCAAATAGTAAAACACATTTTCCGGGTAATACATGGTATTTGATTGCTATGAAAACAATCAATGCAAAAATAAGAATTGGTTTAACCGCAACTCCGGGAAAAGAAAATTCATATTCAAGAGAATTATTGGAAGGCGTTACAGGTAAGATAATATTTGAAAGAACTTTATCTTGGTTAATGGAAAATGGATATTTGTCAAAATTAACAGTTTTTATTTCTAAAAATAAAATAGAAACGGATTTAATTACATGGGAAGAATCTTATAAAGAAAATATTTTAAAAAATGAAAAGCGAAATAAAAAAATAATTGAATTTGCAAATAAATTAGCAAGTGAAGGTAAAAGAACTTTAATTATAGTAAATAGAATAGAAGAACATGGTGATATTTTATTAAAATTATTGGGAAATAAAGCGGAATCTTTATATGGGGAAGATACCTCCTTAGAAAGAAAAGATATATTAAAACGTTTTATAAATAAAGATACTAAAATTATTATATCTACTGTGATAAAAGAAGGCGTTGATTTGCCAGAAATGGATGCAATAATATTGGCATCTGCGGGTAAAGGCGGTGATTTTGGTAGAGATTTATTACAAAAACTGGGTAGAGTGGTTAGAAAAACAGATGGAAAAATAAGTGCAACGTTGGTTGATTTTTTTGATGATGATGGTTATATAATTATTAATAATAAGAAAAAACCAAATATTTTGCTTAGGCATTCATTACAAAGATTAAATATTTATAAAAAACAAAACCAGTTTGAAATAAAATTTATAGGTCATGAATGAAAAAGTTAATTACAGATTTATCATTTGATGATTATGAAAAAATAATATATGATTATTTGAATAGTAAAAGAAAAAAAATTAATATGTCAAAATATTTTTTACCACCATCTTGGTGTGGAAAAAGATTTCCATTGGGAGAATATCATGGTTGCTTGGGATTAAAAACCCTTTCAATAAAAAATATATTTAATTGTAGACATTGCGGTTATTTAAATTCTCTTGGTAAAGATTTAATAAAAAGTCAAGATTTAGAGGAAATGATATGAAGCCATATTATCACGAAATGAGTGACGAAGAATTTAAAATTCTTTTAAGTAAAAATAATATTAGAACGTGGGATAGAGTTCTTGAGGTGTGTTCGCAACCATTTTGGTGTCTACAAGAAAGAGTGTTTGAACATACGTCTATAGAACCGTGTTATTATTTAATGGACAGAAAAATTAAATCTGTTGCAGATTGTTTAAAATGTAAATGTTCGCATATAAGAATTAATTTGGAATTAATAGAAAAACAAAATTTAGAGGAGATGGAATAATATGTCATCTGATGTGGGTAAAATAGTTACATTCTCTTTTAAAAAAGAGGATTTTATTTATAGTGAAATGTTAGAAGCAATTTCAATGTTTTATGAATCTCGAAACGAAAGAGATAAAGCAAATATATCTAAATTTATAACAGATTTAATAAAAGCACGAGTTCCAAAAATAGTTGAAGATATAAAAAATAGATATGGTGTGGATGTGCTTGATGTTTATAGGGAATATAAACGCAGGAATGTGACCGCAAAAGATTTCTTTATGTCCAAAACAAAACGAGATACTGAATCTGATAAATTTTTACAAGAAAAATTAAAAGAAAGTTATGGAGAATAAGATGAAAAAAAATATATATAAAGTTCAATTATTTATGGATAATATATATGAAGTATATTCATTAGATAATAATCATTTTATTTCTCATTATCAAGGTAATCTCGCCGATTGTGAAGCATGGATAAGATTGAAGGAGGAAGGAAGAATATGAATGCGATGACACTAAAAGATTTTAGAAGTTTAAGTAGGCGGGATTTTGATAATGATGCAGTAATCGACGAAATTGATGCGGCTCTAAACGAACGAGAAAAACTTCTTAAATATAATAACTTTGGACACTTGGTTCAGAAGGAAAATAATAATCAATTTGAAGATTTTATTATAGTAGGAACGTTTATTAAATTTGAAATTGAATCCACTTTAGAAGTAAAAACAATTGTTCGTAGAGTTAAAGAAAAAGACCACATTACTGCAATGGAATTATTTAATGAGAATACAAAAAATTTATATCTGGGATATAAGAAATTACCACTTACGGTACTTAGAACATATCAAATAATTGATTGTTAATAATTACATGGATAAAAGAAAGTTATGGGGAATAAGATGAAACAAAAAAATCCAATTAAAGAATTTATTTTTAATATTGGTTGGTATATAAAAGAATTGATTGGTGATATAGGTTATTATCTTCGGGTAAACTTTTTAGAGATATGTATAATTCTTGCAATATTAAGTACATTATCATTAATAATAATTGCGATTAAGATATAACAAATGTATTTACCATTTCATCGAAAATATCGCCCACTCATTTTTAATGATGTTGTCGGTCAAGAAACCGTGGTGGCAATTTTACGAAAAGAAATACTTTTAAATTCAATACCAAATTCATATATATTTTCAGGTAGTCGAGGTAGCGGCAAAACGAGTTTGGCAAGAATAGTTTCAAGGTCATTAAATTGTGCAAATTTATTAGAAGATGGAAGTCCGTGTAATAAATGTGATAATTGCAAATTATCTTTATCGGGGCAATTTCCTGATTCTATTGAAATGGACGCAGGTACAAATTCTGGTGTAGATGATTCGAGAGCATTAACGGAAGATACTAAATATGGTGCAAAATATGGAAAGTATAAAATCTATATAATAGATGAAGCGCACAATATTTCAAAAAAAGCATGGGATTGTTTATTAAAAACCATTGAAGAACCTATTTCTACTGTTAAATTTATATTTTGTACAACCGAAATAAATAAAATACCCAATACTATTTTGTCTCGAAGTCAGGTTTTTAATTTTACAAAAATAAATGAATCTTTGATTTTTGAAAGATTAAAATATATTTCAAAATTAGAAAATCTTAATATAAATGATTCTTTATTATTAGAAATTTCTATTAAATGTGATGGCATTCTTAGAGATGCTTTGGTATTATTAGAACAGGTTTATCTTATAAAAGACGATGAAGTATTATTAAAATCGGTTTTAACGAGGGTTTCAAAAGAAGAAATAGAAACCTTTTTAAATTTATTATTTGATTCTGATTATAATAATGCTTTTAAATATATAAATTTTAATAAAATAGACGATTTAATTTTTATTGAGAAACTGTTATTTTATTTATGTTCATTGGTTGTGAATGAAAATGAAATTTTTAATAAAATAGGAAAAAATAAATTTGCAAGATTTTTGGAATTAATTTCTAATTGGAAATTATCTATTGGAAAAACATTTAATAGAATGGTATTAAATGAATTAACCATTATATTATTAATAGATTTTTTAAATAAAAAAGAAGATAATATTTTAAATCATATAGAAAAATTAAAAAACAAATTAACCGGTTCATATGAAAAGAAATCAGATACTTGGTATATTATAACTTCTAAGAATGGAGTTAAATTGAATGTTATTACTTCAGAATCTAAAATACCAAGTGGTTATTATTGTTTTTATCCAAATGATACATTAAATTTTATAAATTCAAATAAAACACCATTGGAATTAATAAGAGAAGGAACAATTAAACAAATATGAATTTACAAATTTGTGTCCCATATGAAAAATGTGTTTTTAATAAAGGAATAATTATGAAAAAGATATTAAAATGGCAAAAAGTAATAGTTGATGAAGAAAGAAAAATGAAAAATCAGGAATTATATGATACTGTTCTTTTTTTGGGGCAATTTGATGAACCGGACAATAAAATAGATTCTAATAGGCATTATTGGGAATATGAATACTTAGAAAAGAAATTAAAAGAAAGACTGGTTGGGTTTTTTAATGAATCATTATCCCAAAAACCTATTTCTGCCAGTTGGGATGGTATTTTATATGATGGTAATTTTGCTGAGAATAATAATAAGGATACTAAAAATCTAAAAAATAGATGGTTAATAAAAACGATTAATCAAACATAAGAAGGAGAATAATAATGATATTAACCGATGAACAATTTGAAAAACTGTACAAACTATGTGAAAATAAGTGGGAAAGTAGAGAAATAATAAAAACCGAATATACTCTTACTGATACCATATACAATCATCCAACATCTGGTTATGAATCTATTATAAGTGATAATATAAGAATCGCAATAAACAGGCATAATGATGATTTTTATACTTCTATTATAGATTACAATAAAGATTTTTTAACACCATATCCTCCATGTACATATATGGTAGAAAATGGGAAAGACTTTGCTAAAAGAGTTTTTTGTGGTTTAGATAAAAAAGTAAAGAATTGTTTGAAAGAAAAAGAAGATAGGATATTTGATTTATTAAAATGAATAATAATATTAGCCCAACTCTTTGTATATGTGGGCACGAGCAAAATAGACATCGAGATATTGGAATGTTTTCTGGATGGGGTCAAGGTGAATGTGAATTATGTAGGTGTAGTTTTTATGAACCTAAATATAAAGAATTTTCTTATAATAAAGAATGCAGAAATCCTAAAATAAGATTGGATGAAAATTTTAATCACGTGTGTATGAGATGTGGAAAAACGGTTGATAAATCCTATACTATAGAAAATAAAAAATGAATAATACTGCAACCATAGTTTGTTCTTTAGCATCTTATTTGTCTGTTATAAATTCAATATTCATAACAGACAAGTAAAAATAGGATGGTTATTAGGTGCAATTAATACAGGAATATTGTGGGTAATATTTGCAATTTTGGTTAAACAACCATCTTTAATTTATTTAAATTTATTTTATTGTGTGTTAAACGTATATGGTTATATAAAATGGAGTGAGAAAATATGAATAAAAAATATTTAAAAATTTGTACAACTTGTGGTAAAGATATTCCAGAAAAAACGGGTTATTATACAGAAGACGTTCCAAATGAAGGATATTCTGTTATTTGGTCTGCAAGTAATAGAGAGGATTATTATGATGTTAGTAATCAAAATTATTGTTCAATAGATTGCTTAATAGCAGATATAAAAAAGCATTTAGGGTGTGAATAAATATGACATTACAATATGAAATATTAACCAATTATAAATTTATGGGAAATATGGATTTTCCATATCCGAATCCTTTTTATTTAGCAAATGAAGAATTTGTAAAAAATAATTTTAAGTATGCCAAAGAATGCTATGATAAAATATTAGATAATTTTATATCGGCATATTGTATAACGGAATCTATAAAATTAGGAATAATTAAATCTGATAATCCAGATGAACTTAAATCTAATAAAAATGATATATTAAATGCGATATATGATGGTAAAATAACCCCATTAAATTTAAAAGAATTAGAGAATTTTAGTATTTAAATAATTAAATAAAGGAAAATTAAAATGAATTTTGAAATTAAAAGAGAAAATTTAGAAACAGTTTTAAACATAATTAAATCTATTACTAATATCAATGATATTAGACAGATTACAAATAGTGTGTTGTTGTTTATTAAAGATAATAAATTATACATTTCTGCAACTAATGAAGAAATGTTTATAAAAACATCTATTGATATTGAATATCAAGAAGAACCGTTTTCAATTCTTCTTGATTCAAAAGCAATTACAACCATTTCCAATACAAATGATGTACCAAAATTATTATTTTCATCTCCTTCTCCAAAAGAAGATTTGGAAAACGGCAATGGTTATTTAGAAATTATTGGAAATTCAAAATATTCTTTGCCGGTTAGAAGTTTGTTGTCTTATCCAGAATTTCCTAATTTAGATTCAGTAACATTTACTTCAATTGATAAAGATTCATTGATAGTTGAATTGAATCTTTTACAGAGGTTTATAGATAAAGATTCACTTGGATATGAACGCGGCGTTTGTTTAACGGGCAAAAGAATATTATCAACAGACCATCATCGAGGAGTGGTTTTAAAGAAAATATTTCCAACCGAACCAATAACAATTATACCATTTATTTATCGGCAATTATCCGAAGTAGATGAATTATCTGTGGCTATTTTAGAAACTCCAAAAATGGCAATTTTTAAAGGTATTATAAAAAAGATAAATTCTGAGATTATATTTGGGGTTTATCAAATAGAAGAAAAATGTCCGTATGAAAAGGTATTGGGTATTATCAATGAATGGATTAATTCGGAAGGAATTAATATAGAAGTAGATAATAAAGTTTTAACAAAAACCATTAATAGAATGAGGGGGTTTATATTTGATTCACCCGGTATTATAAATGTTGAAATAAAAGATAATATAATGAATTTATCTTATAAATATAATCAATATGAATCTAAGAGTATTGTTGAATGTGTTTCAAGCGAAAATACTTCATTTGGTATCTCTATTAGAGATTTTGAAGATGTTGTAACATTAGGAGCAGATTTAATTAAATTTAAAATACATAAAACGAAACCAATTTTATTAATGGTTCGTGAAAATATGTTACATTTTTTAAGTTTGTATCAAATATAAAAAAGGAGAATAATATGCCAGATACAATAGAAGTTGGTGATAAAGTTATAGTGAATTTTAATAATGCACAATTTACGTTATGCAAAAATGCAGAAGTTTTATATAAACCAACTGCAACCGGTGATTCTTGGATAATTAAAGATTTAGATACAAATGAAATTCATTATATTTCCGAAGGTTGTACTATAACTAAGATTATTAATCAAAATATGGGGGAAAGGTGGGTTTAAATATTAATAATATATGGTTTACAGCCGATACACATTGGGGTCATAGAAATATAATCCAATTTTGTAATAGACCATTTGAAAATGTGATGGAAATGGATTCTATTCTTATAGAAAATTGGAATAAGAAAATAAAACCAGATGATATAGTATATCATCTTGGTGATTTTTCTATGGGAAATATAAAACGTTATCGTTTACAACTAAATGGTAAAATAATTCTAATATATGGTTCACATGATAAAGAAGCATTAAAACATCCATATCTGTTTGAAGAAATATGCCCACTAAAAACAATAAGAATAGATGAAAATTATATTGTATTATGTCATTATGCGATGAGGGTGTGGGATCATTCTCATTATGGTGCATATATGGCATATGGTCATTCACACGGTCGACTTCCATCATATGGAAAAAGTATGGATGTCGGCGTGGATTGCCATAACTATTTCCCTATTTCATATGATGAATTTGTATTGAAAATAAAAAAATTAGAAAACAATCATGATTTGGTTTCTAAAGAGGAAAGATTAATATGTCATGCCAATTAAATCCAATAGATTTCGATGATAAATTAAATCATGCGCCAATTGATTATCTTAATAATGTCATAAATGTTTTTGAAACAAGTTTTTTAGTAGATATAAATAAAAATTTAAATAGGATCGATTTAATTAAGGCTGCAAAATGTCTTTATTATAAAGATAAAGATTTATATTTACCAGAATTATTTATAGAATCTAATCATAAAGATAGATTTAATTTTAATGTTCATCTTAGTTGTCCATTTGGCAATTCAAGTATAAATAAATTACCTTATTCTATTCTCGCAGATACATTTGGTTACAGTAACAAATTTCAAAGAAAAGATGCAATACAAAGAATAAATGATGTGTTTTTAGAGTTGGGTCTACCTAAAGATGGTACAAATTATGTTTATAGAATTTTTCAACAAATCAAATATGTCTTTAAAAACAACGGAACATTTGGAAATTCTTTCAATAAAGATACATTAATACTCTACGAAGTCGAGTATATTAAAAATAATATACCTATTTTTAAAGATTTATCTTGACTTTTGAATTTAAATGATGTAAATTATAGAGGTATTTTATGGAACAAGAAGATTTTAATAATAAGATTTTTGAACTTGTTAAGGAACAAGGAGAGATTAATAAAATTTTAACTAAAAAATTAGATATTATTAATTTAAAAATAGATTCAATTGAAAAAATTCAAGAATTATTATACAAATGTTTTGGCGATATTATAAATTTTTTTGATAAAATGGAGAAACGATGATTTTAAGAGTAAACTGGGAATATTTCGTTCCCATAATTAATCAGAAAGGAAGTGATTAAAACGATTTTAAAATGTGCAAAATGTAAAAAATGTAATGAAACTATTTTTTCGTTATTTCATATTAAGCAAGTAACATGTTCATGTGGTAATGTTACTGCTAAAGGCGGACAACGATATGTTAGATTTGATTTTAAAGATGGTAAAAATTATGAATCCTTAAATATAAACATACCTTTGTCCGTTAAAGAGATTAATCGAAAATATAAAAACGGAAAATTAAAATAAGGTAATTATTTGGAGCGTGAAAGGCGTAAATACGACCACAGAATGGTTTGTCTTGTCGAGTTAAAATGCTCTACTCAGCAGTAACGTCCAACTCTGTTAAAAGGTACGATAGAATAATAGGTGAAAATCCTTACCCAACATAAGGTTTAAAAATGAAAATGCCGGACATAAAAATACAAGAAGAACAAACATCATCAGCATTTAATGTTTTAGATAATAATTCCGCAACACAAAATATTGATGAAGAACATCATCCGTGGTGTAATTATTGGTTGCTTCCGAGAAGAGGATGTAAAATGTGTGAAGGGTTATATAAAAATTATCCATTAAATGGTAGAACGATGGATGAGATGATGAAAGAATATTTTCCAAACGTTATTGAGAAATAACTATAAAAATATAACGGGTTTGCGCAAATAAAGACAGAAAGTAGGTAGAAAATGATACTAAAATGGATTAACGAAAAAAGTCAATGGGTTATCAAGGACGGATTTGATGAAATTCGTCATAAAACAGAAGAAAATGAAAAAGAAAAGACGATAACGAGAACGGTCTGTTGTTACATAGATAAGGATTATGAAAACGATCCAAGTCTTGTTTTGACTGATACAATCAAAATGCCAAAAGAAGACGACAAAGAACACGAAGATTTTTCCTCAATGTATATTTTAAACGATGAGGGAAAAACTATCGAGAGAATTAACTAAATAAACCGCGCAAACCCATTATATATTATATAATATGTCAACAGAATCCTTTTGGAGAGATTTTAAAATAAATAAAGAGTCATTTAAAAGATTGGAAGGAATTATGAATAGTCCTGATTTATCTCAAAAACGAGATATTATTATTGCGGATTTACATGGTAATCATGTGGGTCTTAATAAAATATTAATTAAAGCAAATTATAATCCAAAAGAGGATAATCTTATATTTACCGGAGATTACATCGACGGTTATAAAGATGCAGATTTTTCTCCTAAAGAACTAATTAATTTAATAATTTCTCTAAAAAAAGAAAATAAAAATATATTTCCAGTATTAGGAAATCATGATTTTTGGATGCTTGAATGGATTACGAGCGGAAGTGCTTTTATTCCAGAAATTTGGTATTATCAAGGTGGGAAAGAAACATTAGATAGTTATGGATTTAAAACCAAAAATAATTTTATTTCATTTGAATTCTTTAAAGAATCTTATCCAAAAGAACATTTAAAATTTCTAAAATCATTATCACCTTATTACAAAGATGAATTATGTATTGTTATTCATGGCGGTTTTTCTACTAAAAAACAAATGGATTTAATAAAAGAAGATAAAGAAATAAATCATGATGATATGATGGATATTCTTTGGAATAGAACTTTTTATCAAAATCATAATTTTCGTAATCTATCTTTAGATACACATTTTAAATCATTATTTGGTGATAAATATTGTATAATGGGACACACTCCATCGGGACCAATAGTTAATGATTATAAAATATTGATAGACGGAGGTTCTAAAGGTGGTGGAAAATTGTATGGAATCATAATTAACTCAGATAAAACATATAAGATTATATCGGAGAAGTCAAATAAATAAATTACTTTTTTTAGATATTGAAACGGATAGTTTAGATATAAACAACGCCAATATTAAATTTATTGGTTGTTTAGATGAAGATAATTTTTATTTCTTTAATTATCAAAAAGATAAAAATTATTTAAAATCATTTATATCTAAATTTGATAAAATAATCACCTTTAATGGTGAAAATTTTGATTTACCAATTTTAAAACGGAACGAAATAGATATTCCATATTGGAAGCACATTGATTTATATTGGGTATTTAAAAAACGTGCTATTTTATTAAAAAACGGAGGTTTCAAATCATACTCATTAAAAAACATTATTAAAGAAATAAATATTGCCGATGATAGAAAAAAAGATATTGATTATACTGTTTTCCAAAAAGAAAATTGGAATGATTTAGAATTAGATGAAATAAAAGAATATTTATATCAAGATTTATTATTAACCAAACAACTATGGAATTATATAGAAGAAAAATTTAGACCGTTTGCAGATTTTATATCTAAAAAAGATAGGGATAATTATAAACATATTACGGCCACAACGGGTGCATATGCATATAAAGTTATTTGTAATGCGCTTAAATTGAATGAAGATTATACTGATGAAAAAAGCGGTGGCGAATTTGAGGGTGGTTATGTAATGCAACCATTAAAAGAAAAGGCAAATAATGTTCTTTATCTTGATTTTGCATCACTTTATCCCATGCTTTTTATTCATGCAAATTTATTTAGTTATAATTGTGAATGCTGTTCTCAAAAAGAAAAATGGCACGGTAATGAATTATTTCAAGTAAAAGGTTTCTATTGTGCTAAAAAACAAGGTAAAAAAGAAGAATTAATTAAGACTCTTTTCTTAAAAAGAAAAGAATATAGACAAATTAAAGACAATAGAGAATTTGCATTAAAGATCGTTCTTAACTCAACATTTGGCGTATCTTCACGACCCTCATTTAAACATCTTTATAGTAAATATACTGCTTCTGATTGTACTTTTTTAGCAAGACAATGTATTCAATATACAATTAAAAAATTAAATGAAAATGGTTATAATGTCGTTTATGCCGATACAGATAGTTGTTTTATTGAATTGGGAAATTCTTTAAAAGAAGATTGTATTAAATTAACAAATAATATATCAAAAAAAATAAGTAATAGTTTTCCATTTCCTTGGGAAGAATTTAACTTTAAATTAGAAGAAGAAATAAAATATATTCAATTTTTTAAAGATGAGAATAATGAATTAAAAAAGAAAACATATCTTTATATAAATAAAAATAATAAAATAGTCCCTAAGGGTCTCGATATAATTAAAAAAGATTGTAGTGAATTAAGTATTTATATATATGAGAATTTTTTAAAAAATCAAATAATAGAAAAATGTGATTGCTTATTTGATAAGGATTATATTAACAATCTTATAAAAAATACTCTTGAAAAAAATAAATTATTATTGGCAAAAAGTTTTAATATTAAAGATAGTGAATATAAATCAGATACTTCTTTATATTCATTAATACGAGATTTATATGGTTCTGGGGAAATAAAATTAATTAAGAATTATAAAATTGGTGCCGGAAAAGCAATTAAATATTGTTCTATTGAAGAAGCAGAAAAATTAAATATATCTGATTTAAATTTGGAAGATGTATATAAAGAATTATCACCATTTATAAAAAATTATAAAAAAGAAAGTTATAAAAAAGAACAATCGTTGGAAAAATTATTTTAATAAGGTTTTAAATAAATAAAAGAAAACAATTCTTGAATATCATGTCTATATCTAAAGATTATACAAGAAAACGACCATCACATCCAGATGATTGTCATTCTAAACCAAAAACAAAAAGATTCTTTAAAAGAAAAGGTAGAAAAAGAGTGAGAAAATTTTATAAAAAAGAAATAGAAAAAGAATAGATTTAAACAAAGAAATTACAAGGGAGATATAAGATGACACGAAAAGAGTTTATTGGAAAATGGGCAATAACTATTGACGAAATAAAAGAAATGCTAAAATTAAATAAGGAGGAAAATAAATGACAATTAATAATAAACCATTTAAAATTTGTACAACATGTTCGATTCATCATGTGGAAAATTGTAGTACATGTTTTGGATTTGGACTCTATATGTCAAAACTTGAAAATAGAATATGTATAATAAGCGCGGGCGGGGCTTTAGATAAAGAACATGATACCGATTTTATTAAATGTCCTGAATGTGGTGGAACACCATTCGGATTTAAAGATATTGGAGAACAATTAGAATTGTTTGATAAATAAATATAATAACATTATAACAACAAAAATATTTTTCAAAATATGAAAGATTTCTCTTGACTTTTGATTAAAAATGTTGTATATTATATGTGCATGAAATTTATGAGGATTAAATAAATGAATAAAAATATATTAGTTGAAAAATTATTTGAAAAAGGATTGAGAATTGGTCGAACAATTACACAATCTAAGACCGATTATAAACAAATGAATCCAAATAATTTTATTATTTATAATGCCGTTATAAAAATGTTTTTTATAAACGACGCATCTTCTTCGACATATAATCCTCTGCCAGTAGAATGGAGTGGGGATTTGGATTTATCTAAAGATATTAAAACGTTATATGAAACGGCATTAGAATTACGAAATGATTTATATATTTATTATGAAATGAGTGAAACCCCAGTTTTAATAATAAAGGGGTTAAGATGAAATTTAGTGATATAAAAGAAAAATTAACATACGATGGTCAAAATGAATTTGAAATGGAATTATATAAAGAAATACAATTTTTATTGGATATGTTAATTAGTAAGAATAGAAAATACAAAAATTCAGTTTCAAATCCAAAAAGAATCTTTTCTAAAGCAAATCCTATTGAAGCCATTAATGTTAGAATTGATGATAAACTTTCAAGAATAGAACAACAGACAAAAAATAATATGAAAGATGATGAGGATGCAGAATTAGACTTATGCGGATATATTATCTTAAAAAGAGTTGTTAAAAAAATGAGTAAATTATGAAATTAGGAAATACAAAAGAAAAATTAATAAACGAAGATTGTAGTAATATTATTACTTTTGGTAAATATAAAGGTACTAAAATATCTGAACTTACTGTAGATTATCTTGTTTGGTTAAAAGAAAATATAAAAGATAAAACACCTGAATTTGAAAATGCGATAGAAGATGCATTAGAAGATAAAAAAGATGACATGTTATGTTTTAGAATTAGTTATACACCAACGTCTAAAATGTGTGCAAGATGCCCATTTATTGAAGAATGTGCCGCACTTACAAATTATATAGAATAGGAAAAAATTATTATGCCAGAAACAGAAGTTAAAATTGTTAAACCCGAAGATACAGATACATATATTTTTAATTTAAAAATAGGAGATAAATCATATACAATAGATACCAAATGGTTGCTCAATCTTAAAGTTGAAATTACAGATACTTTATCTGATTTTGAACTCGAAGATTCACTACAAAAAATAGCGGGTTATTTACATACATTTTCTTCTGCTTATGAAGAAGCAAATAAAATTAAAAATCTAACCTCTCTTGAATATGATATTTGGTATAGTAAAGTTTATTCAGAAATAGAAACCAAACTTAGTAATAAATATTCAAATGAGATTTCTGCCGGATTAAGAAGCAAAACAAATAGTTCACCAACTAAATCTCAAATTGAGACTGAATTAATATTAAATAATGAAGCGGATTATATAAAATGGAACACATTGTTATTGGATAATACCTCAAAATCGGATTATTTAATGAGAGAATTAAAATTAATTGAATCACGTGGAACACATTTACAAACTTTAATTAAGTCGAGACAAACAATAAGAACTATAGAGGGTAATAATTAAAAAACATTAGAAGGAAGAAAACTTGATATTAAAAAGCGAATTTAACATTAATGATGAAGTTTATATTGAAAATAATTTTGATAAAGATGCCGCATTTTTTGGAACAGTGGTTGGCATAAGTTTATATGGAATGGAGACTGCAAATTCATCTCCTCCTATTATCTATAGAGTACAAATCAAAAATAAATTAAATTATGAAACATTAGAAATAATGAAAGAAAATTCATTAATGTATGAAAAATATAAAGATGCTATAACCTTTACCGGTTTTTACAATAGTGTCTTTAGAACAAAAGAAGAAATGCTAAAACAAAGAAAGATAATGAAAAACAAAGGAGAAACACAATGAAACAACTTGGTGCAACTAAGAAAGAATCTTCGGCAGAAGAAAACAAAAGTGGAATAATTTTAGGTCGATTTAAGGAATTGGGTGAATATCATCATAGGTGTTTGCTTGGTCCCAAAAGACGAGAATCTATTACCTATCCCACGTTTAGAGAGAATTTTGAAACACAAGAGTTAGAACCCAGTTATAACACTATAGTTTTACCTCCAATGAATAGTGGAATTAAAACTATTATTGACAAACTTGAATCTATTGATAGAAAAAATCAATTAGACCACGGGGTTCCAAGAGACGCGCAAACATCATTCTTTTCAAGAGGATTAAGAATGATTTATGTGGTTTTATCAAGAGATTTGGATAACGATGGTAAACCTTGGATTGGCCCCTGGGAATATCCATCTACCGTTTCTAAAAATCTTAATAAACTTCAATTTGAAACTTCTACGAAAGATAAAAGTAAATTAAGATATGGCCCCTATTGGACTTTTGATTTAATTATTCAAAAATATGAAGACCAAGATGTGGCAAGAAAAACAACCGATAAACGGCGTACAATTAAATATACTTCAAACGTTGACCCGGAATGTATGCCCCTTGCCGGTAAAGTTCCAATGGGAGTGGTATATGAAGATGATTTCTTTCTGAGAAATCCTGAACTTCTTGAGCAATATTATAAAGACGTTTTCACCCCAGATGAAATTGATGCTATCAATATGTATGATAAGACATTAGAAGATTTTGTCATGCCAGTTAAAGATGATGATGATATTATTAAAGTTCTTAATCAATTTCCTTTTAATCTGGATGCAAGAGATGAGAATGGCAGTAATTTGGTTAGATTTAAAGATGAATTAAGAAACGAAATAACAAAATACGGTATTCGACTTCTTGAATCAAATGCAAATTCTTTACCGGAACATACAGAAGAAGTTAAAGAAAAAACACCAGAACCGGTAAAAACAAAAGTAAAGGGTGAGAATCCAAAATCGGCGGAAATAGACCCTAAAGAAACTTGGTAAATTAATGTATTGGAGTGGAAGAATATTCTTCCACTCCATTTCTCAATGCTTACATTAAAAGACTATGAATATTTTCCCAAGTATCCTCAGGTAGAATACATTCCAGATGGAACTGTATTGAGGACAGCAAGACTTGCAAGATGGTATGCGTATTTGAAATGGAGAATTGAAAACTTACAAAATGTTGATATAGATGGAACAATAGAATCTGCCGAATATGTTTTTCCAGAAAAAGAGTTTCATTTTAAATTTAAAAGAACTGAAATGAAATTCTTACCAGATTTTAAAGTAACATATAAAAATATAGTTTTACCAGAATATCAAACAACACAGGGACTACCTCGTAATCAGGGAACGGTTATTAGAACGATGTTACATTATAATCCAACATTAGAATTAAGAGTAATAGAACCATTAGAATATATTAAAATAATGAAAAATTTAAAAAAAGGAGATATAAAATTCGATCATTTAATAAAATTCTTAAAGTAGGGGGAAGATGGATAATATTAAAAAGTTAGAAGACCTTTTAGGTACAGTTAAAACGGCATCGGAAATGGACCCTATGGAATTTATTCCAACGGGTTTAATAAAGTTAGATAATAAAGTTCTTTGCGGTGGATTACCACGAAGTAGATATGTGGAAATCCATTCAAAAGAATCGACGGGAAAAACGAGTTTGGCATTATTTCTCGTTGCAATGGTTCAAAAACAAGGTGGTAAATGTGTTTGGTTTGAATCAGAGGGGGCATTTACAAAAGAATATGCAAAACAATGTGGTGTAGATACAGATAAATTAGAAATTGTGGATAACTTTACAACGGGGCAAGATTGTCTCTATAAAATAAAACAAAGACTTGCATTAAATATATATGATTTAATTGTATTAGACAGTAATACAAAATTAATACCTGAAACACTTGGGGAATCAAAAGTAGATAAAAATACAATGCATGATAATATGCAATTGGCTAAAATGAATTCTGAGTTTTTTAGAAGTCTTTCTGGATATGAAATACGAGACATTAATGATAAATTGATTAAATCAGATAAAAAATATTATCATGGTTCTACATTAAAAGATACTTGGCATAAATTATCCGATAAGAAAACATGTTTGGTATTTATAATGCACGCAATGGAAGATATTGGTGCATTAGCACCGGGTGCGGTTAAATCGACCGGTGGGTCTGGAAGTAAATTTGAAGCATCTATTAGACTTACTTTAAAATTAAGAGGTACTAAAAAAGATTCGGATGGCAATTTACTCTATAAAAAAATAGATGTTATTGCTATTAAGAATAAAATAGGAGTACCATATGGTTATACTACATTACTTCTTCATTCGGATGGAACAGTAGAAGAAGAAAATAGTGATGAAGCGTTAATTGATATTGGTATTGAAAAAGATATATTTAAACACAGTGGCGCATGGTATTTCTATAATGATATTAAATTTCAAGGTAAGAATTCTTTATTAGAATATATTGGTCAAAATCCGGAATTAAAAGAAGAAATAATTAAAAAGTAACAAGAGGTTAAAAACGAGTTTAACAAATCCAAATGAATATAGTTTTGTTGCAATAGCAGATGTACATTTGAAAGATAATGAATCCATTGGATATATATCTGAAAATGGTTTGTGTGTTAGAACAATAGATAAATTAAATGCTTTACAAAAAGCAATAGATTATTCATTATCATATGGTACAGATGCGTTTATTATTATCGGTGATTTATGTGATTCTACACATATTTCCGAAAGACTTAGATTTGAAATTTTTAATAAATTAA
>Ga0172381_10002666_pt1 | contig 19452 bp, 25 predicted proteins | sample Leawel6488metaG_FD_119754 | JGI IMG/M metagenome (GOLD analysis project Ga0172381, IMG submission 119754) | Leachate microbial communities from a municipal landfill in Southern Ontario, Canada - Leachate well 64-88 metaG | ecosystem: Engineered > Solid waste > Landfill > Unclassified | place...
AAACAAATTAATATGAGAGAATGGTATTCCAAACAAGTTGAAGGAATGGCAATGGGTTCATGTATAATTCTATGGGTTGGAACGCCTAAAGATAAAAAAGATTTATATGCTCAACTCGATGGAACCGATATGTATAATGTAATTAGATTAAAAGGTATTATAGAATGGCCTAATGGTAATCAAAAACAACCAGTAACAAATGATGCAGATATATTTCATTGGAGTTATGTTATATTTCAAGGTAAGAAGGATAAAAAGCCAATTGCTAAAGGTGTTCGCAATATCAAAGGTGGTAAGGTTAAATTTGATCTATATTTGGAAAATCAATGGACATTTGAAGGAAGGGTTCAATACTATATTGATGATGATGAATCTAAAGGAATAGATAAAACACGAATGGCGATGCAAGAATTTTTATTGAAAAAGAAAGTAATGGGAGATATTGCATTTGAAGCAGAAGTTCAAATGAATCCAATAATGGTTTCTCAAGGTCAATTCGATTTCAGCAGAATGACTCATTTTAATTTATCAACACATCCAAATAAACATCTTATCTTAACATCAGTTGCGGCATTCTTTGATCAGTCATTCGGATTCAAAGAGACTGCCGATTTCAATTGTATAACTGTTGTAGGATATTATGAAGATAAATGGTATTTTTTGGATATGATTAAATGGCAAAATAAATATGATGCAATTGCAGAGAAAGAAGGAATGATTTTATTTACTATGAAAAAATGGCCTACTATATCTATGTTTGGAATGGAAATGGATGCTGCAAACAATGAAGATTCGGTTACAATCATGAATCATTTGGATGAAAAAGATATTCCCTTTCATAAAATCCGTCAACAAGATTATTATTCTGCAACTGATCCAGATGATGAGGAAACTGGAAAATCGACAAATATGGAATTAGATCCATCTTTAAACTTTAAAAAAACTAAAGTTACTAAGATTAAAAGAATATATAATCAATGGCACGCTCGATTAATGAGTGGGCTAATATTATGGAATGATCAAATTCCAGCAGAGATATTAGAATGGTTTATGGAAGAATGGGGATTTCCAGATCCAATGCAACCGCATTTTGATGGAATGGATAGCGGAGGTTCTGCCATGGATTTAGCAATGAAAGCAGGAGATGAATTAAATGAGGTTTGGGGTGGATTTGCTGATGGTTCTAATAATATATTCTAAAATATTATGATCACCTTTTTATAGTTCAAATCTAATTATAAACTATTGACTTATTTGGTCAACACAACAGTTTGTTGTTACTCATTTTTTCCCTTACAACACATAGTTCCAGTTAGGACACTGGGTTAAAAAAAGTCCATCTTAATTTTTATAACCCATTGATTTATATTACTTATGTGTCTAAATCTAACTATGATTAAGAGAAGTTTAGTCATAGGATATGGACAAATTGGAAAAGCAATTGCAGAATTAGATTCTGAAGGTGGATATAATATTTCAATCATTGATCCTTCCATTTTGATTCCATTAGAGTATTTTGCTTATGATGTAATTCATATTTGTATTCCATGCAGCAATGCGGATGAATATATGAAAATAATTCAAAAATATTTAGATGAATATACAGCACCATTAATTTTGATTCACACAACTGTTCCATTAAATATATTGGATAAATTAATGATTGATCCTGATTCATGTGTATTACATTGTCCAGTTAGAGGAACACACCCGAACATAAAAGAAGGAATCAAATCTCATGTTCAAATGGTTGCACCAGTATTTCCAACATATGTTGGTGATTTGGAAAAGATAAGATTAGGATATTTTACTAAAGTATGGAATATAGAGGTTAAATTCTATAAGAATTCTAATGAAACAGCATTAGCCAAATTATTAAATACTGCATGGTATTCAATGCAAATTGCAATGGCAAATCAAATTGATAGAATTTGTGCAGATCTTGATTTGGATTTTAAAAATGTATATAATGAGACAATTGGTTCTGATTCAATTAATTCATTATATTGGTTTGATGATATAACTAAAAGAGCGGTCGGCATTGGAGAAAAAATTAGAAGACCAGTTATGGTTCCAGGTGCAATGAATGGAACTTGTTTGATGCCTAATATAGAATTAGGTAAGGAAATATTTTCAGAGAATTTCACCAAATGGATTAAAGAAATGCATCATTATGGGGTAAATTTAAATGAAGAGAAAACCGTTAATTGAAAGACAATATAGAGAATTAGTTGAATTCCTTTATGAGTTTTCTGATTGGGATTTTAGTGGTAATGAAGATCCAGAATGGATTCAAATTATGAAATTATGGGAATGTGAAAGCAATGATTGAAAATAAGGTAAACTTAATTTTAATTGTATTTACAGAACCAGATGAGCAATTATTTCGTGAGTGTTGTATTGGTGTTACAAATCAAAGTTATCCATGTTTTGTTTCCGTAATATTTGATAAGAAAACACCAGAAAGAATTAAAAATATCGCATATGAATTTCCATTTGATGAATATCTATATAGTCCAGATCATATGTCAAACAAACCTGCTTTAAGACATAAATGGGCATATGATCAATCTCAATTTAAATATATAGCATTTCAACAAGGTGATGATCAACCCTATTTATCCAGAATTGAACAACAAATGAATGTAATGCAAACATCCAAAAAACAATTGGGGATATCATTTGGAGGGTATTATTATGTTAAAGATAAAGATTTAGAACATGGACATAGAACTCATTTTCAATATAGTCCATTACATTTATTTAATGTTGGATATCCTTCATTTTGGTTATTGAATAAGAAATTAATTCCAAAATTACCATTAATTACTGGATTTACAGCACCCAATGAATGGGAATGGGATTTGTTTATGTTAATTGAAATATTAAAACAAACTGAAAGCATTATACTACAAGAAACTTTGGGAATATATAATCAACATTCATATAATTCCACCAACACACATTGCTCCGAAAATAGTAAACATCAAAGATTGGAAGAATTGAAAGAATATTTTTTAACACAAAAATCTAAAATAAAAAATATATATTTTTTAGACCTAAATGGAAAAAGGACAGATAATAAATGAACAAATATGATGAATGGAGATCAAATTATGATCAAATGAGTTATGCAGATCAAATTAAATATTCGATGAATTTTATTGGTGACGACACATTAGCAGAAACAAGACATCAATTAATATCGGATGAATTAAGACAATTTTTAATAAATGAAAATAGAATAAATCATACACATGTTATATTTGAACTTGGTGGATGGAAGGGATATCTTGCAAATGAAATACTTGCACAATTTGATAGTTCGGTTATATGGGATTGGTATAATTTTGATATTGCAATATATGCAATGATTAAAACAAAATGTTTAGATCCCAGATATAATTGTTGTATTACAAATAAACCCATTTGGGCATTTATGAATGCAATATCAAGACGAATTCTTAAAGAGGCAGATATATTTGTTGCATCGCATGTATTGGAACACATAAAATTTGAAGAACTTGAAATGTTATATTATAGATTATTGGATTCAAATTGTAGGCATTTATTTATAGATATTCCAGTTCCAAATGAAAATCCGAATTGGTCAAATTATGAAGGAACCCATATTTTAGAAGTTGGATATAATGAAATAATTAAATTATTTAGTCAAGAGTATAATTTAATAAAAAGAAATGAATCATTTACATTGTGGGGGCGAAACAATTAATGAAAATCTTATTTTTTGGATGGTTTATTAAGAATAGAAACGGTGATGGAATCGTCCGTGCATTTGAATCATTAGGTAATGTTGTATATAAAGTTGCAATGGACACACAATTAACAAATGAATTAAGCCCACATGATCTTCATATTCGTTCATATTATGGGGATGAAATATATTGGTCTATGGTTAGAAGAGAACAGCGTGTTAATTGTTTACAAATTCTTAAAGAAAAATGTCCAGAAGCAGATTGTGTTTATATATACCAAACATCTGTGTCAATGAATACACAAAATATTCCAATTCCGGTTATATATTATCATCATGAAGTATTATTACCATGTATTCCGGATGGTAGAATTGATATGATATTTTATAATTATCATGGATGTAAAGAACAATTAATGAAAATTTATCATGATAGATTGTGGCAAATTCCATTTATTCAATCAACATTCGGAATGGAATTAGATAGATATACATATTCCGATAAAAAACGAAATATTTTTATGGGGTTCAAAGGTGCATTTGCAGCATATAACGCAGATAATGATATGGCAATGGAAGGAATTTATATAAATAGAAATAGATTCCTTAAATTTGCTCGAAATAATTGTGAATGTCATATTGAAGGATATATAACAAATCCAAACGAAATGGATGAATTAATATATTTCTTAAAACAATGTTCTATCGCAATTAATATATCTGGTTGTATTGGTGATTGGGGTTTTTGTAATGAAAGAATGTTTGTTGCAATGGCAGTTGGTTGTGTTTTATTACATCATAGATTTCCAAAAATTGAATCATTAGGTTTAATTGATTTTGAAAATTGCCTCTTATTTTCTGATGAATTTGAATTATATGAAAAATATGAATGGGCTAAGTCTCATCCAAACGAATTAGAAGGAATAAGAATTAAAGGACATGAGTTGGTGATTCATAACTTTGATCATATTAAAACGGTTAAAATACAACTTGAATCAATAAATGCAATATGTGATGGTGCTAAATTACCACAATGTCGCTTTAAATCCCCAATTCATAAATTATCTAAAGGACGACAAAGTAAAATTGAACGAATTCAAAGAGAATGGTATGAATGGTTTCAACGTAATAAGAAGAATCCCGAACTAAATGAACCAGAACCAATTATGGAGAAATAATAATGAGAGAAATAAGAACAATAATAACAACTAAACAAGTTAACACGATTGTTGAAGTTGAGAAAGATGTTGAAATCTGTGATAAATGTGGAAAAGTTGCTGAAGTATATCAATTCAATAAATGTTATCTATGTAGTTCTGGAGATTATTGTAATAGTTGTTTGAATCTATATAGATTTTCATTTCAATCATATTTAGATTGTATGGATTATTTTTATGTTTGTCCAAGATGTTCTATATTATATCATGATATAATTGAAACATTTGGAAAAAAACAATCTCAAATTAATGATATTAGAACCGAAATGGATGAGATTGAAAAACAATTTTGGGATTTACATAAACTTGCATATAATCAAACAAAAAACAAGTGATTTAATGAAAAAACAAACACAATCTCTTATAATACCTCCAAAATCTAAAGGACAATATTTATCATTTAAAGAGATACATCCATTATCTCAATGGATTTATTATGCATTAGTTAATAATGAATACCTTACACGACAAGAATTAATTGATTTATGTTATGAACAAACCCATTATAAATTTGCATGGTCAACAATGGGTGATGCACTTAATAGATTATTGAGATATAAACTAATAATGAAAAGAGTTTTAACCGATGGGTGTGCATATAGACCAAATATTGTATTTGTTCGAATTAGAGATTATAGAGAAGTGTTTGCTAAAGTTTAAATCTTTTTTCTTTGATTATATATCATGTATTCAAACTGGTTTGATTATTCGAGACCGACTATTTACGACTATACTGGATCAAGATTAAAAAATCCAACACCAACACTCTATCCTCTAAAACAAGCATATATTTCAGATTTTTTACAATGGATTTGTTTATGGTGTAAAGAAAGCCCTGCTATTACTTTATTTGAAGGAGATAATCCATTACCATTAGATTTACTTGGAATGTGTTGTTATAACCATAAAAACTTTTATATTAGAACAAATCGACATTATTGTAAATATTTTAATCCAATTAATGAATATTTAGGACTTACAAAAACAAGACGAATGTTAATCGAACTAAAATGTCTAAAAGAGATATTTTTGCTTTAACTTATTTTTCACTATTTTGAGTTAAAATAGGGAAAGTTTAAATTAGTATTGTTTATAAAGAAAGATTAAGGTAATTGACTTTATGTCCGAAACACCTACTTCTGAAATCCAATTTACACCATATGAAAACTTGCAAGACTATTATCAAACCATGAGCAAGCATTATGCAGACGCACAAGTTGCTCAAAAACTATTAAAGGATTTAGAAATGAATGGTCTCAATGGTATTGGAGGTCAAATGGATGGAGGATCATTCCCTTGGAATGGACCCGGTTCCTTTGGAAAAAACGGAAAAAAGACTTATTATTATCAGAATGAACCAACTCAACAAGAATATGCATATACAGCAAGACATTTTCCAATGGGAAAACGTCTCACATATGGTAGAGCAGAAGATGATTGGCAAAATAATTTTGTATTAAATTTCCCTAAAAATAAGTTCGATCAAGTTAAAACAGATGAAATAAACTATAAAATAACTAAACATAATAAAGATATTAAATTATATACTCAAGGTAAACGAGCAACTGCTTTAGATTATGTTCAAGGTGAAGCATTACTTATGAAATTTCGTCAAGGTGATGGAATTTTATCTTTAACAGATCTGATGCACGCTCAATTAGACCAATTCAATAAACCAGAAGATCCAACAAAACCAATCTTATTTGTATTAGCAATTGATAAAATTGATTATCAACCAATTGGATCTGAAAAATCTAACTATTTTAGATGGAATCTAAATTTTTTCAAAGATAATGATGTTGCTTCTGGATTCATAGTTCATCCATCTCGTGTAATTCGCTGGAGAAGTGAACAATGGGATTATGAACAGAATAGCGGTTTCTCTAAACTTATTGCTTGTTTTGGACAATTAACAATATTACAACAAATTTGTTTTTCGATGGGTAATGCAATTGAAAGATATGGGCATGGATTTCCATTAATTTTATTAAAGAATGCACAATCTAAAGCACAATTACAACGTGCTGCCGCATTAATTGGTGATGTTTCTGCAAGATCGTGGTTAATGGCTCCTAAAGAAATGATTGATTCATTTGAGTTTAAAGGTGTTGCTGGAACTGCAATGAATTTCCAAGAAGCAATAGATGCAACAGTTGATCAAATTGTTTCTGTTTCTCAAATTCCATATGATGTATTGATGGGTAAAGCACCACCAGTTTCTCAAAGTGGAGAAGTATTTGATAGAGGATATTTTGGAACTTTAGATAAAGATCATTCATCAATTAATCCATATATTGAAGAAATTATAGATAGTGATCCATTTTATAAAGCCCTTTTCAAAGAAGAGGGAATTGATTATTATACTATAAATTGGGGTTTAAAACAAGTAATGACTGAAAAAGAACAGTCAGAACTTGAAATGAGATTATATACAAATATTATGTCTATGACTGGATTCGCATTTACAATTGAATGTAGACGTAAAGCAAAGTTACAGTCAGTTCAAGAGGTTTTTGCTGAAGTTCCAGATGGTGAAAAAATATGTATGGATCTATATGGTATGACTCCAAAGATGTTTGATTATACAATGTTAAGTGCAGGATCATTTAGACAGCAATTATTCCTTGAACAAACAGATCCTAAACAAGAGGCAGCAGTTAGAAACGAGCAAACATTAGTAGAGAACAATAATCCAGAGAATAAAGCAAGACATGAAGGAACATCTACAACATCAAATGCTGGTTCTGGTGCTGGAAAATTATCTGAAGCAAAACGTAGAGAATCTAAAGTAGAACGTGGTGCTGCTGATGAGGAACTAATATCTGTTCGAGAGGAATTGGAACGAATTAAAATTGCAATGAACGAACAAATCAATTTTGAGAAAGATATTATTGCAATAATAAAAGATTTAAGAAAGACCAAGGATGAACAAGGTCGGGAACTATCCACTTATAAATTAGCAGAAAAGATGGGTATGAACCGTTCAACACTAACTGATGTTTTATCCAAGGCTGAATTGTTAGATAAATAGGTGTATTGAAATGATTTTAAAAAATAAAAGAATAATGATTGTTGGATGGTTTAATCCAAAATATAGTGCTGAAGGACTTGCTCAAGGGTTTGAGTCCAATGGAATTGAAGTTATAAGGGTTGCTGCCGATGCTGGTTTACCAGAAAGAAGTGGTAAATTTGATTATCATATGATTGAACATTATATATCAGTTCTACCATATAAAGATATAAACGGAAAATGTATTCGGGATAAATATACACGAGAGCAGCAATATGAAGTAATTCAATTCGGAACCGGAAAAAGATTATTTTATCTAAAATGGATTGTGAATAAATTAGATAAGCCAATTGATTGTATAATTATAACTCAATTTGAAAATCCTCCATCAATAGAAGATATAAACGTTCCAGTGGGTTATTATTATACAGAAACTTGTGATCCTTCTTTACCTTTAGGTAAAAACATTGATTGGTTATTTTATGCATTTGTGGGCGGATTAGAAAAATTAACACGAATTTATCCATATTACAAACAACAATGGCCTATTACTAAATTAATACCTCATGCAATCAACGCAGAGATTATTCCGAATTCAGTAACACCATTTAAAGATAGAAAGATTAAAATTGGATTTAAAGGATTATTGGATTTCAATACAATGGATAATAACCCATTAGTAAAATATATTTATGCTGAAAGAAAGAGATTTGTTAATTTATTATTCAATATAGATCAATCCGAAGGAGATTCTAAAGAACCAGATTTCATATATGAAAAGAATACAAATTGGAGAGATTATGCACAATTTATGCATGACACACAAATCGCTTTAAACGTTCCAGGAATTGATGGATATATAAATCAGCGACAATATGAATGTTTAGCATTTGGATGCTTATTATTACAATATAAGTATAAAGAATTACCAGAATTGGGTTTTTGGGGTAATCCAGTTAAGTTTCCAGATAAATGTAATTGTCTATGGTTTAGTAATGAGCAAGATTTAATTAAATGTATTAACTGGGCTTGGTCACATCCAGAAGAAGCACAAGTTATTGCTGATAGAGGGCGAAAATGGTTAATTGAATCCAATCAAACATGGCAAGGTAGAGCCAAAATCATGTTAGATGCTATTGAAAATGATGATCAAGATGAAATAGATCGTGTCAATATTGATAAATTTAATAGAGAAAGAATGGAGGCAATACATAATGCGAATTGAAAAATTATCGAATGGCAAATTAAGATGTTATAAATTTAATATTGATGGTGAAGCAACTAAGGATTTGGAAATAATATTTAATTCAGAATCCGATTTATTGACTTTCGCAAAAAATACTTATGATAAAACTAATCAATATATAAAAGATCATATCGGAAACAATCAAATTATGCGAATATATAATATATTTACATATACCGATGATCCAGAAGTAACACATTATTTGGATGAGTTATTAGCAACATCTTATGATGTAAAAGATTTGATCGAATTTCTACAATATTTAAAAGATAAAAGGTTAGCGGAAAATGAACAAACAAACCTATCCTCATGAGCAAAAATGTGATCTATGTGGTGCAATTATATATTTTCCACCTAAAGGTCTTGCAGTATTAATTTGTGATAAATGTGTTAAAAATAATAAAGAAATAACTGAAGTGAAAGATAAACTATGTCAAACACACTAACCTATCCAATATCACAATTTAATGAATATACTGTTTCAATAGATTCTGTTCAGAATCTTAAAGGTCAATTGAGAGTAAATGTAACTTTAGCAGCAGAAATGGTTCAAGATTACCATATTTCAGAGATTCCTTGGTTAAAAGATAAACTACCTAAAAGAACTGAATATATTAAGGTATTCAAACCATATGAAGAACTTAAGAAAGCAGTTCAAGATTTAGAAAAACGAGGTATATTTAAGATTCCATATGTTATGCCTCATTCTGATGGAACTTTCTTAAAAGAGCAATTTCCAGAAAGACTTCAAAAACTTAAAGATAAATATGATATTCCAGCAGTTAATTCAAATCAAGTAGTTGGATGGGTTAAAGAATTCTATTTTGATGATGTTAATAGAAAGATTAAAGCATGGTTATATTTACCCACATCTTCAGAAGATAGCGAATATCTTGAATTCTTAAATGATGTTAAAGTTGGAAAAGTCATAAATGTTTCTATTGGTTTTATTTGTGATTGGTCTGGTGCTGGAGAATATAATGGAATTGGATATACTTTGGCACAAATTGATATTCAGATTGGACATTTGGCAGGTCTTATTGATGCTCGTGGAAAGTGTCCAGCAGGAATATGTGGAATAAATCAAGATCAACATTTTGATTCCGATCATAGACCTAATTATGCTCATTTATTAACACATATTGTTGTAAACGGACAAAATTGGGATAGTTCAACGGAACAAATTGAAATTGAACGACCAATAATTATTCCCGAATGTCCTTGTAAAAAACATGATATTAATGTTGAAGAAATGACAAATGTTGGTTCTTTAATCGGATTAAATAACCCTTCAAATCTAAATAAAAATAACGAGGCGTCATCAATGGACGAAGAAGAACTAAAAAAGAAAAAACTCGAGGAAGAGAAAGCAAAGAAAGAAAAAGAATCTGCGAATTCTTCGAAAGATGCTGAACTGATTGCAACATATATTGCAGAGTTAAATGATTCTAAACTTAAACTCGGTTTAGCAGAAAAAACTATTGCCGATCAAGCGAAAACTATTGCCGATCAAGCGGCAGAAATTAAAGTTTACCATGAGCAAGATAAGGCAAAATATATCGAACAACTCGGAAAAGACACCGAGATTAACGGAAAAAAAGTGTCGGACATGTGCGTTCGTGATTTGAGTTTATTGGCATCATATAAACGTGATATCGCTGATAAAAACTTAAAGGATCAAGGACTACCTATGCCAAATCAAGATGCTTTTAACGCAAAACGAAATCCTATATCTCAACCAGAGAAATTAAAATCAACTGGTGCTGCATTTAATGGAGTGGAATAAAAATGACATCTGACACATTCGCAACTAAATTTCTCGGAACAGTTTTTCGAGGGCCGGGACAAAAAGATGTTTCTAAAGCATGTGAAATCGGTGAAGCAGGACTATATGCTGGTTACACAATTCGAAAATCAAGCGGAAAATTATATCTCTGTAAATCCGGAGAACAATTCGCTGGAATATTAGATCGAACTATTGGAGATTTTGACACTGCGTTCGATTCCGGAGATGAGGCTGAATATTTTGAAGCAGGTTCTAAACAAATAGTTATTTGTTATTATGTTGCTCAAAGTCCAGCAGTCAATCTTGAAGGTGGAGAACCCATGTATTTATCCACAACTGATGGAATGATTAAAAAAGGTGCATATAGTGATGGCACTGAAGCAACCGATTTCCCTACCGAATATGTAGGACGATTCTGCGGAGATGCAGTAGTTACGGGATCAACCAGCAATAACCAATTGATTGATGTCCGTTTAGGATAAGGAGGAATATAAAAATGTCAGCAATCGCATATCCAACTTCTGTAAGTTTAGTCGGAGCAATGGAAGGACTAAATTTATCATACAATGATGGGGCACACATACCCTATAAACATGTTTTCGATTCTCAAGGAAATATGGTAAGTAATGCATGGGACCAATTTAATGAAGTTATAAGACATCAATATGGTCCACAAGCAGATGCTCATGTAATTTCCAGCGAACAATTGCAAACATATGAAAAGAATATTAAAAAGATTCTTCGATGGAAGGCAGTTTCAGAAGCAGCAATTCCGACACGTTCGGTTGGTGCTGGTGTCACTAAAGTTACTGCAAATAAGAATAAAAATGTTCCAAAACCACGTCCAACTAAAACATTAGATGGAACTCGATATAATGTAGTTACTTGGGACGATGCAGATTATGAGTTGATTGGTCTTGATTATGATTTATATCTTGATAAACTCACAATTGATGCAGGAAACAATCCAGAGGGTAAAAAGGTCTCTTATGCAGTTACCCCACAGCAAAATTCTATTAATGCTTTCACTGAAAGTTTAATCGAATCAGTTGAATGGTTTAAATGGCAAGGTTATCAAGCACCGGGATTAAATGGTGTTCCCACTAAATATAAAGGAATTGTTAACACAACCGGAATTACAGATCCGGGAGCAGTTGGAACTGCCGATAGTTTAGTTGCAGTTGGTGATACTTATGATGCATTAGTTACAATGGCTGGATCATTAATGGATTTGAAATTTGAACCTCCATTTGATGTATTTATGACACCTAAAGTAATTAACAATGCACTTAAATCTGTTTCAACCACATCAGATCGTAGAATTTCCGATTTCCAAATGATTCGGGAATTAGGTGATCCTACCAGCGGAGGGAAAATGTTTAATGATCCAAAAATGTGTCCATTCCTCTTAACATCTGAAACAGAAACATCTGGAACTGGTGCAATTGCAGTAGTTAAATCCCGACCTGATGAGAACTATATTGCTTCTTCATACCCGATTGGTGTCTATCCATTAAATGTTAGTGGACTCGGATGGGCAGTCAAAATGTTCTGGTATGGTGGATCAGTAATAGATCGTCCAGAAGCAATCTGTTTCGCAAACAATCTTACCACATCAACCTAATAGGTTGATTTTTTTTAATTATCTATAAGAAGGTATAATTATGCCCCCAAGTAAAATTGAAAAAGAACCCTTGAATTTAGATCATTTATCTAATAAGGATGAAGTAGTTGCATCAGCAATATCACCAGCAACTACAACCGAAAAATCTCTCAATAATCAAGAAGAGAGTGCTAATTTAGAGAATTTGATTTCTATGCCATCAATTGAAGAAATTCAGAAAGAATCAAGTGACCTCATAGAAATGCGAAAACAAAATAAATCAGATGAATTAATCAATAGATATGAGCGAGCAATCACAATATATAAACGCCATTTAGTTGCACGCATTGTTGATTGTGTTCCTAAAAAAGATAAAATTAATGCAACAAAATGGGATGAAACGAAATGGAATAATTACATGCGATTATGGGCATTACCTCCGGAAGTAGTTGGTTCTGTCACACATCAATGGAAATTAAAACTTGAATTCGAACGTTTATTAAAAGAAGATGGTGATAGAATTTTACAAATTAAGAAAGAAGCAGTTGCAGAAGGGGTTAAATTACCCAAATAGGTGATTTTTTATGGTTACAACTCTTACGACATCCATTGAAGATTATCAGAATGCTTTAGGTTCAGATGTGGCGCCAGATGCATATACATTACCTACATTACTTGCAATTGATGGATATCGTAAGATTGTTTTTAATTTAATTAAAAAGATAACTGGAATTAGTTCATCTGCCGATGATATAGATGGAATCGCTGCTGGATATGAAAAAGAAATAGTTTCTGCTAAAATATTAGCGGTTTCTAAAGGTGATCAATATTATCTAACAATTCCAACTGAATATAAAACTGATTTACAAGCAACATTTGGTGATGCAATTTATGCATTCGTTCCAAATGAAAATGGATAGTGAAGAATAATGCCTCCTTTAAATCCCAAATATGTTACAAGACAATTTGTTCGAACTAATTTAATTCCTAAAGGTGGTCTAAATAAAAATACACAAAATGCATTTAATGCACAAAATATTACAAGTCAAGCACAATTTGCACAAACACAAGGACAATTAAATGCACAACCAGATCCTACAATATTAGATCCAAATCAACAATATGCACACCCTCAACCTTGGAGATTAGTTAAACATGGTGCAATTTTTGCTCATTTAGGTGCAATGGGGACTTATGATTCAGAAATCATAATTGCAATTGAGTTACAAACAGAAGTATTCGCATTATATGATCAAATATTCAGATCACATAGACGGAGAATTACAGAATCAATGTTATTGGATATGGTTAAGAAATTTGTTTATGATCCAATGTATACTCAATTACATAATTTTATGTGGCAAGCAGTTCCATCTGATTCTGGACGTTTATTAAATGCTATGGAATTAGCATTATCTGGTGGTAGAGGTGGGGATGCAAGTGCTACATCTCAATTACATTCATTACATCCATTTTTCGTAGTATTAAATACCGGAAAAGTTCCATATGCTAAAGTTCTTGCTGGAATGGGTGGACACGTTAAACACCCTCATGCGGGTTCAAGAAATAAGAGTTGGAGAACTGGTAGAATAATAAAAGCAAAACCGCATAGATTAAATGATCCTTTGGCCATACCAGATTATTTTCCAAAATCTGTTGAATTAGGTAGAATGCTTGCGAGACAATTTTGGCAACAATTTATATCATCAATCATGATTCCATTTTTAGATGTTATCGTTACCGAATATACTAATGCTCATGTAAGAGTTTCAGCACAAGAGGTTGCAGATTCATTATTTGAGGTGGTGTTCCAATAGCGGACGATGCAAGATCAATAATCAGAGATAATTGGGATTCTACGATTATTGAAATGGGGATTGTTGAATATGATTCAGTTCATCCTAAAGAAGGTATTGGACAAGGAATCTCTTTAGAAGAAGAAATGGATATAAATACTCCTTCTGGAATGAGTTTCCAAAGAACTTCAGCAGAAGGTAATGATTTATATCGCATTCATATATATGATTATAATCGTGATAGAATTAGATCCAGATTAAGTGTTTTAATTAAAATAGCGGATGCATTTAAAGGAAATACTAAATACGATAGGGTGCGTTATCGCTATAATGATATTGTATGGGATAAGAGTGCAGAAGGCGGCAGAGTTCGTGCTAATAGAAGACACATACAAGTTCCATTTGAGTTTATTAAGAATAATAAACCATTATATACATAAACTTTTTTGAGTGAATATCGTGAAACTTTAAATAGGAGTTTTAAATAGAGGTTAATTAATTATGGGAAACAAAACACCCGATTTGAATAAGATTGGCTTTAGAAAAGAGCGAAATGTTCAGACCTCATATACTGCCCGCTATACAGATTCAAGACGGGTGGGTTTCAAGGGGACTGTTGCAACACCACTTGCTATTCCGGTAGATCAATGCTTACAATGGGATCATATCAATGGAGATTTAGATATTCCAGAACCATTATTAAAACAAGAAGGATCAAATGGAATTGGTGATGGACGAAATACAGCACGTGTGACTAAAATGGGTCATGATGTTGTAGAACAAGCACTAACTATTGATGCACAAACTGGAATATGGTTATATTATGCAATGGGTGCAGTATTAACGGATGGAACTGATAATAGTCCTGCAATTACTGATGCATCAATTACAAGAGATAGTGCAGTGATTGTTGGTGGATTTAGCGGATTAAGTGTTGATACACATATTGGTCAAATATTAAGAGTTATTGATGGAACATATGCTGGATGGGTATGGACAATAATTGATAATGATGCATCCACAGTGACATTAAATACAACTACTCCAGCGGATTTAGCAACATCTTTAGAAGCAGGATCTCCATCCGTTGAAATATTAAAAGCACCCTTTACACATACTATTTCAGAACCATCTACAACAGCAACACAAGTTACAAGTGGTTCGGTTGTATATTTACCTACTTTTAATATTCATATTGAAACTTCTTCCGGAATTAGACCTAAATATAGAGATTTAATCGGATGTATAGTTAAATCTCTAAAAATAACTATGGAAAAAGGTGCTGCAACGGTTTATGAAGTTACAGTAATGGTTCCAAAGTCAATGGTCGGATTATTACAAACTACATATCCAACATATTCATTAAGCGGAGAATCAGCATATTCAGCATTACCAGAAAGACTTACCGATGAATATTTCACTTGGGAACATCTGGATAGAACTACATTAAGTTATTTCAAATATGGTTCAACCAACATATTTGGTTCCACTGCAAATTGGTTAGATGAAACATCTAAAATTGAATTAACGATTGAAAATGAAATTGAAATCAATCCAGTTTTAGGTGATGATTATGCCAATAAATATCTTGTCGGAAAACGTGAATATACTGTTTTAATGACATATTATCCGAATTCTAATGAAATGGCAAGTGATGTTAATGCTGCATATAATCTGTTATATGATTTGAAAGCAGTTGGACTTGCAAGTTATACTGGAAATATTTCATTATGTTTACATTGGGGTAGATCGGAAACCGATTATGTTAAAGCATTACTATCAAGCCTTTATATAACCGAATATCCAGATAAATTGATCGGAATAGAGACTAGAGAAGTTTCAATAGATATTACATTACTTAATGCACCCAAATCAACACATGTAACCGCTGGAACTTTTGTTGGAACAGTAATGGATGATCGAAATACCAGTTATTATGGTGACACATAATCTTTTTTTAATAAATATATAATGGTGAAAATATATGCCTCCAGAAAAAGAAATTGTTATATATGGTTATGATGATAAACCAAAATCTTATAAAATTCGTGCGTTTTATCCAATGTATGTAAGGGATATAATTGCACGAAAACAAATTGAAGCAGAAAAGGATGATAAAACCTTTAGCGATTATGAGACACTTTTATTTGAAATGTCAACTGAACCAAAGATTTCTAAAGAATTCTTACAATCTCCAGATTGTGATGCAAATGAAATGGATCAATTATATGTAGAAATATGTAAAGTTGTTTACCAAGTAGATATTGATCCGGTAGATTATATTGGATTATCTGATGATGAAAAGCGTAAGAAGATGGAAGATCTTCTTAAAAACAATATGTTAAAAAAAAAAGAAGTGCGCTCTCGGCGGTAACTAATAATAACCCTTCCATAAATGATATTCCGATATGGGCGGAAGATAATCCATTATATATTCAATGGATTACGAGAGCGAGAATTTGCACCAAATATAATATCGGATGGAATGATATAAATGATATGGATTCACAATGCTTTGATTTTTTGATTGCACTCTATGAGGCCGATATGAAGAAAGAGAAAGATGATCTCGTAAAATATAATAAATCAATTAGGAGCAAAAAATAATTCCTCCAATACTTAAAAAAAACTCAGCGGATCTATTAACAGCATTAATTAATATTGATATCATAAGAGATGTTTTTAAAAATATTCAGATTGGGTTTAAATCATTGAGCAGTGTTTTTGAACAAACTAAAAATAGTTCAAAAAATGTATTGGCATCATTATTTAGTGCATCAACAGTATATAATCAAATTCCTAAAACTGTTGGTGAAAAATTAGGTGATTTAACATCTAATGTTGGAAGTATTTTTAAAGAGGGATTATTAGGTGGATTAGAATCAATTAAGGGAACAATACAATTGGCTAAAGCACCTTTTTCAAAATTAGGTCAAGTTATTGGTCTTACTGCACCAGAAAATACATCTAAAGATATTACTGCAAAACCACGTAAATCTGTTACGGATATTGCTGAATCTACAATAAATGGTGTTAAAACAACCGTTTCATCAATGGGTAAATTGGCAACATTACCTTTCGCATCCTTAAAATCAACATTTAATGGAATGGGAAATTTTATGGTGAAAACTAAAATGATTTCACCAAGTCAAGCAAAGGCCATTGGCGGCGCTATGTCTTCTATTGGTGGTGCAATTGGTGGAGGTGCTGCAATGATGGCAGTTCAAGCACTTATGGGTTTTATGGATGCGTTAAATCCATTCAAACCAGTTATTGAAGCACTTACAGACATATTTAGTGTGTATGGTGAAATTTTGGGAACTGCTTTCATGCCATTAATTGAAAAATTGTATGAAGTTATGTTAAGTCCTGATGTTATTGTCATGATGAGTCAACTTGCAATGGCATTTAGCGGGATTGTTAGTGCATTTTTACCATTAATTGATATAATTAGCCCATTTGCTGCAATATTAATGGCTGCTTTCATCATACCATTACAATTGGTTACACCATTAATTCAATTATTAGGAATAACACTTGCACCATTGGGAGGATATATGTCGACGGTTAGTGGCGCTATTAACAGTTTTAGTATTTTAATCGGAACTTCTGTTCAACCAATTATTGAAAAAATATTGCCATTTATACAAGATTTTGCAACAGATTTAGGTAAAATATTTGGATTGGGGTGGGCTGCAGTTACATTATTATTTACTGGATTGTCTGATGCGTGGGGGACTGTTACTTCTGCATTTACTGGATCTGGAGGGATATGGGATGGGATAAAAACTGGATGGGCTGCATTAAAAACAGCAGTTATAGGGATACCAGATTTTTTTAAGGGAATTGCAAATGGTTTAATTGGAATAATTAATGCACCAATAAATGCGATTAATAAATTATTACCTAAAGAAGCACAACTTGGAACTATTCCACTATTAGCACAAGGTGGTATAACTCAAGGTCCGATGTTAGCAATGATAGGTGATAACCCATCTGGTCGTGAAGCAGTAATACCGTTAGATTCACATAATAACCCTTTAAATGGAATGGGTGGAGGTGTTACAATTATTGTGAATGGGGATATTACCGATGAAAAGATTGAGACACTTAAGAGAGAGATGTGGATTGGAGGATTCTTATAATGTGTAATAGATCAATTAATCTCTATAATCCAAATAGATTATTTTCTGGAGGTATTGTTAATAAAGATGTGATTGCAATGATTGGTTGTTATAATAGTTCAAATGATATTGAAGCAATAATTCCATTATTAAATAATTCAATTGAAATAAAAGGAGAATTAACACCTTCACAAATGGAACAACTTAAACGTGAAATATGGATTGGAGGGTTCTTATAATGTTAAGTCCAATACAATTGATTGAAATATATGGCATAGAACACATTTCTATTCCAAAAATAGATAAATCCAATATAGATATTACATTAGAAGAATATAAACAATTTATTAAATCCAAATATACATTTGATCAACTAATCGAAAAATTATATTATCAAAAAGGAGGTTCTAAATTTGGGACATAAGATAGCATTAATTAGACCAGATCTCGAATCATCAATTCCAGATTTAAGAACCACAACTCATGAAGCGGGTTACGACACAACGCCTTCAACTGTAACCCATTTATTTATAGAACCTAACGATGGATTTAAGGTAACACCCTTTATAGATAATAAAATTAAAAGATATGTTGGAAAAGGTGGAATAGGAATCCCATTAAATTCTATATATAGAACCTTTGTATTTAATCAAATTTTATTAGGTAATATGGAAGATGATTCTAAATCCCTTAATAGATCAGCGTTTATAGATTATGCTGTTTCAGAATGGCATAAGGTCTCTGGAAAATCATCTCCATTAATATTTTATGATGATTCTACTGGAAATGAATGGAAATTTAGTTATAAAAGCACTACTATTCCAGTTTTAAGCACTTATAAAGCAGGTTCATTTCAACATTCTAAAGTTTTAATAGAAGCACATCCGTTTAGTATTGACGATTATTGGAATCTATATATGGATCAATTGGTAGTTACGGAGGTATGGTTATAATG
>Ga0172381_10002667_pt1 | contig 19447 bp, 23 predicted proteins | sample Leawel6488metaG_FD_119754 | JGI IMG/M metagenome (GOLD analysis project Ga0172381, IMG submission 119754) | Leachate microbial communities from a municipal landfill in Southern Ontario, Canada - Leachate well 64-88 metaG | ecosystem: Engineered > Solid waste > Landfill > Unclassified | place...
ATTAATGGTGTGGTTCATGTCGGTTCTCCTGGTGAAATGGTAGGCAGTGGTAATATAAACAAAAACCGGGTTTTCACCCGGTTTTTTTTACTATCGTCCGCGCCACGGCCGTTAACCGGCAGCGGTTATGTATGGGCGAGCGGTTTTGCCCTGCCTCGCCTGCCTGGGGGTGGTTTACCGGTCACCACGAATAAAAACAAACCCATTACTGGGTCGCCGGAATAGCCGGCCTATTGACACCCCGATCTGCGGTTGAACACGCCGCCGGCAACGCGGACGATATGGTTTTAATTGCGGGACGGCGAGCGGTCGGGAACCGGTCACTCCAGAGCGCGGCAGGTGCGGCGCACGGGTGAGCCTGGTTGCATTCGTCCGTCCCGTTGATTTATACATAAAAATCCGTTACAAAATCAGAATACTCAGGCGCTCCGAAATGGATTTCCACCGGGGCAATCATCGCCCGCTTAGCGTCGCGTTTGAGCTGGTACCGGTCCCAGGTGGCACCGAACTCGTTGGCGATTACCTCGCACAGTTCGCTGCAATAGTAGTTTTTTTCGGAATCGTGGCCAATTTTAAGATATTGCAAAATCATGGCATAGTCGTAATCGCGCGTTTGCTGACAGAGATCGATAATGCGCGCATTGACCTGGCCGCGAATGAGCGTCAGTTTTTTGTGGCGTTTGATGGCGACGATTTTTTCCCGTTTGTTGTTCAGGTACCGTTTCATGCTGTGTATTTTCAGCCCGTCGTCGACCATTTCGGCCAGCCATAGCCGACTGGCCATTTCGATGATGATGGCGCAGTGGTTGGCAATTTTCTGCCTACCCGCCTCCCTAATCCCGTTTCTGTTTTTTAGTTTTGCGGTATACAGGCGAATGAGCCTGCCGGCCAGAGATGTTGCCGCGGTGCAGACGACGTCTGCCGCGCGCAGGTTGCCGTAATTGAAATCGTTTGACATATACTACCTCCTATGGTTGATAAATAACTGTATGTGAAACAGGATCCCACCCCTGGCCTCTCGGCTGTTTTCCCCTACGGCTGAAACCGGGATCATTGCCGTCGGGCGTGGTTCCCGTGTTTGGCGGCGCCGGAGCGATCGCGCCGCAAACGTTGCAGATGTTTCCGCGACGATAGTGCGACCCGCATTGCGGACACGGTTGCGGTGTTTGACGCATATCGCTCATACCGGTAGCCCAATTTTAGCGATGAGCGATTGCAGTACGCTGTCGACCTCGTCTGCGGTGGCTCCGGCGGCTTTTCGTTTGTAGAGCGATTTCCACCAATCCATGATTTTTTCACCGTAGCCGTTTTCGCGATCGCGCGAGGGCATGAATATGTAGCCGGGCTGCCGGTTTGAACGGGGTTTTAACCCGGCGTTAATGTACCGGTAAATGCCGTTTGAACCGGTGCTGTGCCGCGCCCGCCAGAACGCATCGGCGGTAAACACCCAGTAGCCGCCCAGGCGTTGGTGGATTTTCATTATGTACGCCCAGGTGATGAACTGGCCGTTGATCGTTATTCCCGGCGAGGGGGTGGTTTTTTTCGGGCGTCCGCGTGGCATGTTATACCTCCAGGTACCGGCGCAGTACGCCGATCATATTTTCAACATCCTCGTCCTGCACAACCAGAAACGGCCGTGCGGGGATGAATACCTTTTTACCGCGTCCCGCCTGCCCGCCATAATGATGAATGGCGGCGTATACCCGGTTTGACCCGATGGTGAGCGTATTGCCCGATATCTGTTTTGTAAACGACGCGGCGAGCGTGCCCCGCTGCTGCAGTATTTTGAGGCCGCCGAGTTTTCGCTGTGCCGGTTTGCTGAGGCCTCCCGATTTGGTAAACGCCCGGTTGCCGCCCAGACGGCTGATTATGGTTGCCCTGGCAAGCGGCTGCCATTTGTTGGTACCGCCTCGCACGTCTCCCGCGGCGCCATACCGCCCCTGCGCCTCGAAATTGCGGTCGATTGAGGTGAGCATGATTTCTCCGCAGGCGGCAAGCGGAGCCGAGAGGTTCATCGCACGATCGGCGAGCTCGCGCAGCATCGATTCAACCTGCGCCGATTCGAATCGTGCAGTTATCATTTTTCGCCCCCGTTAAACAGCGCGGCGATATCCGCGTCGTACCGTTTTAAATCGGGGGTAAACGCCTGTTTACCCGGGTTGTAATCCAACCCTGCATCGGGGTAGAACTCGCGCGGCTGACCATCTTCTCCCATGTATTTCAATCCGCGCACCGTCACCTGTCGTTTTGCATCGCCGCTGCCGACCACCCCGGTTTTTTCGATGTGTTTCATACCGCCGCTATTTGAGGTAAGGATTTCTCCACCGTCGCTCCCGGTGAGTGCCCGAACGCGGCTGCGGCAGCCCCAGTGGTTCGGCGGGTAGATCACATCCCATATACTATCGTCGGCGCGGAATATTTTACCATGCAGGCCTCGGCAGCGATCAGTGGTACCGCCGTCGAGTATCGAGACATACTGCCAGTAGGGCAGGTCGCGAACGGCCTCAATTTGCCCCCGATACCGCCCTGCATTGAGCGCAACCTGGGTATTGGTGCGGTAGATAGTTTCGAGGCGACGAACAGAACCCAACTGCCGCTCGATAACGTTGCCGTCGGCGTCGGTAATTTCCTCGATGCCCCACCATCCCGCTTTTTTCAGCCGGGGAACAAGCTCTTTTTTAAACTGCCCAAACGATATCGCCCGTTTAACCCGCTCGCCGCTGCTGTCGGGCATCCATTCGCCATCGATGGCTGCGGTTATCATGTTCCGGATATCCTGCAATACATCGAGTTTTGCACAGTTCGCCACGGTAAACGCCCGGGTATGCTGCTCCCTCCACACTGTATACCAGGCGCCGGATATCCGCAGGTTTTTTTTGCGCAGATACTCAACGGCTTTTGCCGGGGTGAGGGAGAACGCATCGAGAAGAATACCCATTATTTACCCGCCCTGGGCTGCGCTCCGGCAACATTCGCCAGGAGCATCGCTTTTTCGAGCGTTGCGACAATTTCGGTATCATCCATTTTTGAAAACTGCGCGGTGAGATTTTTTTGCACGTCGGCATACGAGCCTGATTCGTTGATCAGTTTTACCACCGGATCGAGCAACGCCTCGGCCAGGCGCTGCTGCACGGTTGGCGTTATGCCGGTGAGCAGGTCGTCAACGCGCTCCTGGGCGACATCGGTTGCTGCCGGTGGCGCCGCAAATTCGGCAGCAGGGGTTGCGGCCGGCGTTTGCTGCGGAACAATAACCTCTATTTCGTCATCGTCGTAATCGTAACGTCGGGTAAAATATTTTTTCGTGAGCCGCACCTGGCCGGTCTCCAGGAGTTTCGCGTCGCGATCGGCGCGGGCGGTATCTACATCATCCTCCTCGTAGAGCTCGAATCTAGGACGGTACTGCCCGAGCGTCGGGTTGAGCTCGAATATATTGTGTATCAACATATCCATGGTCTCCATGACCATGCTCGAATCATCATCGATGATGTCGCTGCGCACATCCATGGCGCCGGTTTCGTTGCCCAGGCGCCCTGGGGTAGAATCGGCAGCCGCGGCATGGCCGAGGATACATTTGGATATTTCGCCGTCGTGATACCGTGCATGGCGTTCGTAAATGTCCGATGATCCTGTTCCTCCCGCTGCCTGTTCGAGCAGTTCTACCGATGCGTCGTCGGGCACTACGGCAATGGCGTCGCGCACCATGTTCGACAGCGCCTCGGTGAGTTCCTCCCGCTCGGGGTTGCCGGCATTGCGCGGCAGTTTACCGATAACGTGCGGCATCCCGAATTTTTCCAGGAATATTGCCCAGCACTTTATGCCCCCTTTTTTAAACGTGGTAGGCCAGAACGAGAGCGAATACTGCGCCTCACCGTAGGGGTTGCTGTACGATGCCTCGTACCGCGCCAGCAGAAATTTATACGGTTCAACCTCGTCAGATGTAAACGTATCCTGCCGCCGCAGCCGCAGTTCGTTGTTCTCGCCAAAACAGAACCACTCCGGCGGTTTGCCGGCAACCGTAAACGGCAGCAGCAGGTTTCCCTCGCGCTGCCAGAGTATTTCGAGAGGTTTATACCCGTACCCCCAGCCGTCGAGCATTTCGCGGATCATGGTGCGCACCGGGAGATTCTGAAACAGTTTATCGATAATCTCCGTTGCCGCGGGCGTGGCGTTCCACTGCTCGATTTTCCACAGGCGTTTGAGCACCCCGGCCTTTCTCGATTTACTGCACGCGGAAACATGCGGCTCGCGTTTGATTTCATCGAGAATCTCGATGCGGCTCGACGTTTTGCGCAGCACCGGATCGGGATTCGGCAGCGCGTCATAAATTTGCAGCCACGGGGCGACGTTCTGCCGGGTTGCCACCTCGGTAGAGAGTTTGTTGTTGCCCATGGCGGCAAATTCCGCCTGCAATTTATTCGGCCTGTTTTGTGCAAATGATCGATGCATTTTAACTCCTCGTGAACTGCCCCGGCTATTGCCCAGGAACCATGTTTAATCGCGTTCAATTCGCGTTTAATAAAATCCGGCGCCCAAACGGACGTTTAAAAACAACCCCTCTCAAAACGGCCTCTATGGCCGCCACATCAATACCGGTCGTAATTGGGGTTTTTCATGAAATTTTCGTACGCCGTTTCGCGCGCTGCGCCGGTATGCACCCAGGTTGGTCCCGATGGTCCGCCGGTTTTTGCATGTATCGCCAGAGCCATAGCCCAAAAATGATCGGCATGGCCGGTGGCATCGGTTCGTTCGGCGTCGAACCGCAGGTTTCCGGTACCGGTGTGCATTCGCTTTATACTGTGGATGGATTCCCGGAGCTGCTCATCGTCGGGTATCAAAATGCCCCGATCCTCAAAAACCTGTTTGGCACCAACGGCCAGTACCTCTTTTGTCGAATTGGTAAACGTTACTGCCTCAACGCGGTATTTGCCGTGTCGTTTCTGCGCCGATTCTGCCAGCGGGATTCCCATCCCGGTTGCGTCGATGCAGCCGCGCTGCATTGTCGGCAACGAGAGCGCCCTGTTTAAAAACGCCATTTGAATATGAAATGGGGTTTTATCAAAAACCTCGATCAGCCTGGTATACAACAGCGGTTTAACCAGTTCGAGAACGGGAATTACCGATAGATCTCGTTTGCGGCCAATGTCCCAGCCCAAAAACAGCGGGTTTTTGCATTCCTGTAAATACTCCATGGTGCGCAGAACGTTCTCTGCCTCGCACAGAGCAATTTCCTCGTAGGTGAAAAACGCGGTAGTGGAATCTACCGGGTTCGCCATGTAGTCCTCCTGAAAAATATCCTCGCTCTGACACGACCGGCGTATGCCCTCGATAAACGCAGCGCGCTCCTCGTCGGTGGTGTGCCGGTTCATGCGCTTGTCGTAGAGACCGTCGGCAACCGCATCGACAATGGTTATGCGGTGGAGCGAAAACCCGTTTTTACCCGCCCGGGCATTTTTAACAAACGAATAAAACAGCGTTTGCTTTCCTTTGTGGGTAGACAGGATGCGAATGGGGTATCCCCACACCACGCCCGCAGGCTGCGCACCCGACCACATCGACCGCTGATCTTTATGCAGCGCCGCCTCGTCCCACACGATTTTTCCGCCTTTGCTGTTGAACGCGGTGGGAGCCGACGAGAGGGAAATGATGCGCCCGCCGTTTTCAAATTCGAGCGCCCGGGATTTCACTTTTTTGTTGTCATCCTCTTCGAGAACGATTTCGCCCAGGTCGGTGAGTATGGCGTTGAATACCTGAGCCCACATTTTGCAATAGAGAATATATTCCCGCCCGGCCTCCTCATCTTTTGACGAAAAATAGACATTACGAACCGGGCGCCCGGGGGTGTATTCGCGCGCCGTAACTAGATCCTCGACGTCCTCATATGCCTGTGTCCAGGTAGCCCCTATGCGACGCGATTTTTCCCATATTTTTATGAGGCTCTTGTCGCGCAGCCACATTTTTTGATAGGGCATGAACGTCGTTGCGGGCATGGGCTACGCTCCCAGTATCTCGCGCACCCGGGCAACAATGTCCTCGGGGGACGATGATGGTTTTTGAACCGAGACATCGGCTGCGTCTGCCTCGTCGGTTTCGTATTTGTAGGCGCGGTTCATGGCGGCGATGAGATTGGTGAGGGCATGCAGCGATTGCGGGCTGAGCTCGTTTTGCGAATCGCAGTCGGTGATCATTCGGTCGGTAATTTTTTGTACGAGGGTATGCAGTTTTTCATGAACGTTGCGCCGCGCCGAGAAATCACGCTCGCGCTCCTCGCGCCAGCCGTCGGCATCGGCCCAGTTGCGTATCGTTTTGTCGCTGTGCCCCAGCCGTTTGGCAATTTCGTCAAACGTCATCTGCTGGTAGACGTACAAATCATGCGCAGCGTCGCGCCCCTCGTTGTGTTTCATTCGCCCAGATCCCGTTTTATTTCGGCAATCTGTTTTTCGATGCCGCGCAGTTCCGTTACCGATTTGCACAAACGATCGGTAACTATCCTGATGCGGTCGGTTTGCAGTTCAACCGCCGGCACGTATTTGTCGAGCATGCAGCGACATTCGGCAATATCGACCTCGATGCCGGCGCGAAGCGTTGCCGCCAACTGATTGTTCAGCCCGAGCCGGCCGCGCAGTTTGAGCAGTTCATCCGCCATGATTGGTATCTCCTGTAAAATTGTTGGGACAAAAATGTTTCGATTGTAAAACCTGTGTAATGGTGGCGAGGTTGTGAGTGAGCGCCTCAATTGCCGACGCCTGGCGCTCGTAGAGTTTGTACGACCGGTCGGTTTCTTCTCGATGTGACGATATGATGCGGTCGACCTCCATTTGATGCGTATGCACGATTTCGTCAACGATCTCTTTTTGTTTGTTGATTGCGTCACGTTGAACGTCGACCATACTCTCCCATTTGAGCATGTGCTCGCGGCGATCCTTGTCCTGTTTGTTGCGCATGTGACGTGTAATAATGGGAAGCGCCAGAAATGCTCCCACAATGAGCGCAGCCGGTATTCCGTACCCCAGCGCCTGCACCAAAAAACCAACTCCTGCAACCTGACCCATGTAGCTCTCTCCGCGTTGATTGTCCGTAGAGGCCGCGCGTAACCGCGCGGCCTCTACGGAGTATACTACCGAGATGCCCCGAAACATTGCTGAACCTGTTCGGCAATGTTTCGGGGGTATCGGGGTGTATGTTTTATGCAACGATGCATACGCTACGCAAACGTCAACGTACAACAGGAGACTGATCATGCCGAAATGGCTACCACTCATGCGCACGGGTTCGTTCCGCGACCGGTTCGGCAAAATGTACACGGTTACCACCGATGTGCTGAAACGCATTGCCGACAACTACAATCCGGCGAACCCCGCACAACTGGTAGTCGGGCACCCCGGAAAAAACACGGTACCGTCGTTCGGCATTGTTGACAAATTAAAAGCAGTCGGCGACCGGCTGCTGTTCGTTCCAGGAAACGTGGTTGCCGAATTTGCCGCGCTGGTAAAAAAGGGCGGGTTTCCCGATATCTCTGCCGGGCTCGATACCGGCCTCACCGGGTTGCGGCATGTTGCGTTTTTGTCGGCGGAGCGCCCGGCAATAGACGGGCTTGAACCGATATGCGAATTCTCGGCGCCGCAAACCGGGGATGCCGGTGTGCAGCTCATGGTTACCGGCGTATTCAACGGCGCAGAATTTTCCGTCGATGACAACTGGCTCAAATGGCGCATGCGCGAAATTGGCCAGGCGTTTCGTCGGCTCCGCGAAAACATTGTCGAAAAAGACGGCATCGAAAACGCCGACAAAATTTTACCGGGGTACATTGTCGACAGCCTGTCGGAAGATCCCCCGAAAACAAACGATACCAATATTTCTGAATTCAGTTCCAATGAAGGAGGATCGATGGAGTACCAAAAATTGTATGAGGCAGAGGTGGCAAAAACCGCCGACCTCACGGCAAAAGTAAACGACCTCACCACGAAGGTGGCGGAGTTTTCGGCGTCGCTCGCAACCCTGACAGCCGAAAAAACGGCGCTGGCAAAAACAGTTGCCGATACCGAGGCGGCAGCGGCAAAAGCGGAGTTTTCGGCGTTTGTCGAAAAGCTCATTACCGACAAAAAGGCGTTGCCTGCGGAAAAAGACGCGCTCGTCGACACCATGATGAAAATGCGCACCGCATCGGGAGCGGAGTTTTCTGCAGAAACATCGCCGTTAAAACTGTTTCGTGCCGAGCTCGAACGACGGGCGGTAACCGTTCCCGGCGGCACGCACACTGCCGATAACCGTGGCGCGGAGTTTTCTGCAGGCAGCGGAGCCGACGATCTCGTTTCGCGGGCAACGGCATATCAAAAACTGCAGGCAAATGCCGGTATTACCGTTACGAATGCCGAGGCAATCCGGCACGTGGCGGGCAACTGAATAGTCAACAATCAACCGTGGAGAAATAGATGAATCAGGTAATCAGAACCTACTACGCCGGCGCCGAGGTTAACGGCTACCGGTTTGTTAAACCGGGCGCCGCCGACAACGCGGTGCTGCAGGCCGCGGCAAACTCCGACGGCATTATCGGGGTGAGCGGATCGCTCGTTGCCGCAGCAGCTCAGCCGATAGATATCGCACACACCGGGCTGGCAAAGCTCCTGCTCGGCGGCACCGTAACCCGCGGCGACAAACTGACATCCGATGCCAACGGTAAGGGCGTTGAGCTCTCGGATACGATTCTCGCATCTGCCGCCGCACATTGCGGCGCCATCGCGCTGCAGAGCGGGGTGGTTGGCGACATTATCGACGTGCTCGTGGTGCAGCAGCGCGTGAGCAAAACCAGTGCGATTATCGCATCGGTAGCGGAAATCGGGGTGCTCATTGGTGCGCCGATGGATGCGGGTATCGTGGTTGAAGCCGAGGAAACAAACGCCGTTGCCGTTGCCATACAGCTCAAGGACGCCGACGGCGACGATTTGGCGATCCGCGGCAACATACTGGCATATTTTTCCGACGACGCGAACGGCGATTCTCTGGCGGCAACAGCTCCCAGTAGCGGCATGGCGGTTGGTGCCGACGGCGTGGCAATCGAACTGGTTACCAAAAAGGTCTACCGATTGACAAGCGAGGTAGATGGCGACATCGACCTCGTGGTTACCAACGATACGGCGGACACTTTTTACCTGGTGCTGGTAATGCCTAACGGGAAACTGATCGTGTCGGATGCGATAACGTTTACAGCAGGATAACAACAGCCGAGACGCGGGGCTCCCGGTGTGAACCGGCCCCCGTTAGCGGCGTGATAAATAGAACAACATTCAACAGGTGAGGAAAATATGAAATTTTTACGGGTAGGAGTAGGGACGGTACTGTTTGCGCTGGCAGCAGTGTTTTGTGCCGATTGCGTTGCCCAGGCGATGGGGTTTGAAATAGCGGCGTTCTCGTTTTTGCATGGCTGGGGAGCCGATTCAGGCATGCTGTTGTGCGTTCCGCTGCTGATTGCTCCGTTTCCGGTCGATCCGCAACTGTCGGCAACGTCAATAATGTATAAAAATACGCAGTACATAGCAGACATGGTGCTGCCGAGAACTCCGGTGAGTTTACAGAATTTTAAATACCGCAGCTATGCCAAGGGGACGTTTTTAACTATTCCCGAAACGCTGGTTTCGAGGACCGGCGCGCCGAACCGCGTGGAGGTCGGGTTTACCGAGGTTGACAGTTCAACGGTTGATCATGCGCTCGACGATATTGTTCCGATTGTCGATATCAACAATGCCCCGCCAAATTACAATCCGATCGCCGCAGCAGTGGAGTTCATTACACAACTGCTCCTGATCGACCGCGAAAAACGGACGGCCGATATCGTTTTCAATACCGATAATTATGCTGCCGGGAACAAGGCGACGCTCTCGGGTGACGATCAGTTTTCCGCCGCCGACAGCACCCCGGTTGAAAAAATCCAGGCTGCAATCGACGCCTGTTTTTACCGGCCAAACCGGGTGGTAATGGGACGGGCGGTTGCCAGTGCACTGTTCAAACATGCGGATATTGTCAAAGCCGTCAACGGCACCCTGGGCGATACGGGCATTGTACGGCGCCAGGCGTTTGCCGACCTGTTCGAGTTTGACCAGGTGCTCATTGGCGAGGGCTGGTACAACACGGCAAAACCCGGGCAAACGCCGACTATGGCGCGGGTATGGGGAAAATCGATGCTGCTGTATTATTCCGATCCGTCGGCAAGCGCGACCAGAGGGGTAACGTTCGGCGTTACCGCACAGTTCGGCAGCCGCATTGCAGGGCAGGAGCCCGACAGCGACGCGGGAATGCGCGGCGGCATAAAAGTTCGTGCCGGTGAATCGGTACGGGAATTGATTTTGGCCAACGATCTCGGCTATCTCATCGATGCCGCGGTTGCGTAAACAAAATTCCAGGTGCCTCCTGGTGTGATGGTGGTGGTGGCCCGCCCCGGCTTTCTGGACTCCTTTCTCCGGGGCGGGCGTTTTTTGAACGACAGATAGCGAGGATACAATGGCGAAAAAAAACGATAAGACAAGTGCAGCGGCGGATTCAAAAAACACCGACGTGACGCCTCCGGAAACACCGACGCCTCCGGCTCCAAAAACACCCGGGTACCGGGTGAATTCTCCGGTGCAGCACGACGGCGTTCGGTACGAACCGGGCAGCGTACTCAAAAAAATTACGGCAGACCAGGCAAAACCCCTGCTCGACCGAAAAATTATTACGGCACTAACGGAGTAGCATGTACAGTTCCGCAACCGATATCAAACGGCTCATATCCGAGGCAACGCTGCTACAGCTCTGCGACGATGACAACGTCGGCGCCATTGTCGAGGAACCGGCAAACACGGCCTATCTCAACATTGTCGCGGCAATCGAGCAGGCCGACAATTTGATTGATACGTACATCGGGGGCAGGTACACGGTTCCGGTTACTACCATTCCGCTGCCGCAGATTTTGCGCGACGCCAGCGGCAACCTCGCGGTGTGCAACCTGTTCGACCGGCGGCGTGAAATGGATGTTCCGGAAGGGGTCGAACGCCGGAGAAAATCGATTTTGCAGTTGCTCAAAGACATTGCCGCCGGCACCGCAGAAATTGCGGAGCTTTCGACGTCGGCGTCGGTAGCAATACATACCAACAAAACAGCGGCCGACCGCATGTTTACCGATACGCTATTGAACACATTTTGAGGCAACCATGATAGCAGATATTGAACAGGCGATAATCAGCATGCTCAAGGCCCGGTGGGCGCTCCTCGGCAACGGTTCGGCGCTTAATGAGTTCGACATCAACCTCGATTTTAACGACGTGCTGAATACGCCGGCGGTTGCAGTTGCCACCGAGAAATTCGGTACTGCGTTTTCTACCGACGAAACCATAAAAATCGAACCGGTTATTTCTCTGTACCATGTATTCAAAAATGTGGGAAAACCCGATCAGCGGCGGCTGGGGATTTATCCCATAGTTACCGGGTGCATGCAGATACTCTCGGGGCAGGATTTCGGCCTCGGTATCGATCCGCTGCGCGCAGCAGGCGGCAACGAGGTGTATCACGAAAAACTGAAAATGATGGGGCTCATCGGCTACAAATGCGATTATCATACGTCGTTCAATCTGGATCCGTTCGATCCCGAAAGCGCCGCCGATGTCGCACTGCTCTCCGAGGGGCTCAATTACTATTGCAATTCAATACAGGTGGCTCTCGACGCCATTTCATATCCGGAGGAGTAACATGACCACAAAACAGATTACCGTTGCGGCGCCGGAGGGGTTGCGCTGCCCCATGGAGCACGGCGGCATTATTACCGATGCCCCGGTCCGTGTTCCCGAAACCCGGTTTTACCGGCGGCTGATTGCCGACGGCAGCCTGGTAATTGTTCCCGAACAAAAACCGGTAAAACCGGTTTCAACAAAAAAACGGCAGGAGGCGGTACATGACGATAAACAGTAATATCCGGGTTCCCGGATCATATAACGAAATTGACGAATCGGGCGCGAACAACCGTTTGCCGGCATACCGGCAGCCGATATGCATTATCGCTCCGCGCATAGCGACGCCGGCTGGATGGGTAACATTGCACGAATATTCCCTGGGCGATAAAGTTGCCCCGGTTACGCCTAACGGCTACTATTATATATGCGTTGTAGCGGGGACATCGGGAGCATCGGAACCAGCGTGGCCGGCAGCGGGTGGCACCGTTGTCGACGGATCTACCTGCACCTGGCGCGAATATGTTGACGCATCTGAAATTGTTGCCGTGCATACGCCGGTAAAATGCTACAGTGCCGACGATGGCGCCCGCTATGCCGGCGCCGGTTCAATTGCGCACCGCATGGTTCGCGCTGCGTTCATGCAGTATCGGTACGCCGAGGTTACGCTCATTACCGTTGACGACGATATCGAGCAGGGCGGAACCGGCGTTTATTCTACCGCAACCGTTACGTTTTCAGGAACAGCAACCGGCAGCGGACGGCTCGAATGCCGAATCGGCAACGATCTGGCGCGTACTGCATGGAGTGACGGAGCGACGGCTGTCGGGGTCGCATGGAACCTCGACGCGGTACTTGCGGCGCTGCACGATCTGCCGGTAACACCCCGCGCCGCCGAGGGTGCGTCGGATACGGGTATAGTAACGCTCGTCAACAAAAACGCCGGCGTTCCCGGTTCAGAAACCGGAAAATATAATACAACGGCTACAAAACACCTGCCCGCGATAACCATCTACGGCGATGGTATAACCGCCGCAATTACCGGATTTATTTCGGGCGGAACAAACCCCGACATTACCGATGCGCTCACCGCGGCAACCGCCGGTGAATACGCGCTCATTGCATGCCCGTTTCGCGATACCGACAACCTTGATGCGCTCGAAGCGCACCTCGCGGCGGTGTCTGATGAAAACAACTGCAGCGGCGCCCGGGCGTTTGTGGGTATTACATCGAGTATTGCCCTGGCAACAACGGCTGCTGCCCGCAACAATGAGCGGATGCATGTGGGATTCGTTCGCAAATGCCGGTTCCCCTCGTATGAAATTGCCGCGGCGTTTGCCGCTATGCATGCGCAAACCGGCCATCCGGCCCTGCCGCTCAATACCATGGAGATGGTAAACTGCGACGCCCCCGACGAAACCGACCGGCTCGAATTCAACGAAACAAACGCGCTGCTGTATGTGGGAGTAACGCCGTTTAACGCCGACAGCACCGGTGCGGTACGGTGTATTCGCAGCATTACCACCTATTTGACGAATGCAGCGGGGTCGCTCGACGACACGTATCTCGATACCACCGTTGTCGCCTGTCTCGACTATCTGCGCAAATCGATCAAATCGGCGCACGAACTGAATTTTACCCGGTGTGTATTACGCGAAAACCACGTCGACGGCGAACCCGATTTCGTGGTAACCCCCGACGATATACGCTCGTTCAACATTGCCAAATGCAAACAACTGGAGCAATACGGCGTCTGCCAGCAGGTTGATGTACTCAAACCGCAGTTCGTGAGCGCCCGCGATGCGGCGGTTGCCGGAAGGGTGAACAGCGACATACCGGTCGAGGTGGTGCAGGGGCTGCATATACTGGCAAACACGATACGGTTGACAACAACGGTTTAACGGAGGTTAAAACATGAAAAAATATGTTTCACGGGTGATCGTCATGCGCAACGGCACCCGAATACGGGATTTCAAAAATTACAAAGACGTTGGCACTACCGACCGCACCCAGGTGCAGCTCATGGAGTGTAATGGTGTGGTCGACAATACGCCGCAATACGGGTTTTCCATCGATTACGTGCTGCCGGTGGTGAATCCGAAACAGGACTGGACAGATGTTGAAAACGAAACGTGGACGGTCGCTCCGCGCGAGGGAGGGAGCAAAACCACGTATACCGGCGTTACGTACCTGAGCGTTGGCGATCTCGATACCGACGGGCAAAAAGAGGCCGTGCGCACCGTAACGTTTGCCGCCGAGGGGAAAATTTACGAATAATAACCACCGGGAGCGCGTTCACGAGCGTTCCCGCAATCACAGGAGGAACCATGCTACTGGAACAACTGAAACAGGGAGTGAAAAACACCCGAACCATTAATTACCCCGGAACCGACCAAAAAATAACCGTCCGCGTGCTCACCGATGCCGAGGAACAGCATGCCGAGCTGGCTGCCGAGCGTTTTTTTATCGACGCAAAAATACCGGTTGCCATGCATAACATCGACGACTACCAGCTCGAAAAAACCACCCGCAAACTGTTTGCTGCGCTATCGTCGCCCGACGGATCTCCGCTGTGCCGCACCATAGATGATTTTAAAAAGCTCATTACCCGCCCCGAACGCGACATTCTTGTTGGCGAGTATAACGATTTAATGGCCGAATGCTCGCCGTCTGCCGCAGAAATGGCGGATGACGAGTTTTTCGCGCTCGTTGACGATGTAAAAAAAAAGCCGCTCATGACCATTGGGAGCGTTTCAAATTTGCAAACGCTGCGACGGCTATGCATGTATTTGGCAACGCAGCCGCAAACCTCACCGGAGGGCAGTGGCTCTACCTCTATGTAATGCTGAGCCTGCAGGCCGAGGCGCATGACGAACACGCAATAAACCCCGACGAGGAACTGGTTGAAATAGACGATGGCGAATAACGAACTAAAACTGATCGTATCGGGAGACGGCCGCAGGCTGCGGTCGACGCTCTCGAACGCCTCGCGCGAAATATCGTCGTTTGCCGGCAATTCGGCGCGCCATATTACCGCCCTGCATAATAAAATCGGCAGCGGCCTCATGCGCGTCATCAAAAACCCGCTCGCCCAGGTGGCCTCGGCAGCGGGAATCATGGCGCTGGGGAAACAGATCCTCGAATTCGACGACAAAATTGCAACGGTAAAGGTGCAGATGGGGCTCACGTCGAAAGAGACGCTGTCGCTGCGCGAAAACATTATTGCCACGGCAAACGATGCGAAACAGTCGTGGGATGGAACGCTCGATTCGTACACCGAAATGATCAACAAAACGGGCGATTTGAAATTCGCCTCATCGGCCATTAAAACCATTGCCGTTGCCGCAAAGGCGACGACGTCCGAAATGCTCGATATCGCCGCCGTAGCAACGGGGCTCAACATGAACATGGCCATTACCGGCGACAAACTGGAGGATTCGTTTGCCATTCTGCTGTCGCAGGGTAAACAGGGATCGTTCGTTTTCTCGGAACTGGCCGGGCAGTCGGAACGGCTGTTTGCCGCCGCCGCTGTTCTTGGCCTCAAGGGCACCAGCGACCTCAACAAATACGGAGCATTTTTACAGATGATACGCCCGTCCTTCGGCACTGAAGAAGAGGCGTCGACGATGGTGAAAAACATCATGCAGCGGATTAAAAACGAGGCGCCAAAAATAAAAAAGCTGTTGAAATTCGACGTATACAATGCCGATAAAACACTCAAACCGTTCGACGAAATAATACGCGGCGTTGTTTCGGGGGCGGGGGGCGACTCGACAAAACTCTATAAAATATTTCAGGAGGCGTCGATAGCGTTTACCCAGTTCAACAGCGAACTCACCGCCGGCCGCGGATTCGACAAATTCGAATCGTTCATGAAAACTGCAGGTTCCGATCAGTTATGGCGTGATTTTCTGGAGAAATCGGCAACCGGAAAATCGAACGTGCAGATGCTCGTCAACGTGTTTCGCGGTTTTGCCGATAAAGCGCTGTCGCGCGCTATTGGAAACCTGACGCAACAAATGAACGAACTCACGTCCGACCCGCAGCGCATGGCAGATTTTCAGGATCGGCTCGACCGAATAGCCGAATCGATAGGCAACATTGCCGATGCTGCCGTAAAATTGGGGACGCTGTTTAATTTCGTCGGCGCCGGGGCAGAGATGTTTTTCGGCAGCGACAGGATTGACAAAACGAAACAGGCGTCGCAGCTATTCAAACAGTTGTCGAAACAGGAGCGCAACCGGCTGCGCCCGATGATAAGCGGCTCCGACTGGAAACGCGGAATGTATTCGGTTCTGCTGCGCGAACATCCGGAGTTGTTCGGCGGCGGCAAACAGGGCGGTGCAACCCCTGCGCCGGTCGTAACCAACAACATTACCATAAACCAGGACGCCGACGGCCGCATACGCAGCGTAACCACCGATTCCCTCTCCACAAAAACCAATGTCGCAGTCAACCGCGGCATCCATACGGCGAGGCAATAATGGCGGTTCAACTGCGTTTTAAATGCTATTTCAACGACATTTTACTGCGTCTCGAAACCATTGACGACGCGGCCGAAAAATCGCTACAGCGCAGCGAGTATGCCAACGCCGACGGGGCGGAGCTCACCGACCTCGGCATGAAGGGAAAGCGTTTTTCCGCCACTGCCTGGTTTATCCGCGACAATTACGACGATTACAAAACGTTCTGCGACGCCGTTGACCGGCGCGATGTCGTTCACAATTTCGTGCATCCGGTATTCGGGCTGCTGTTCGGAAAAGTATCGTCGTATAATGCGCGGCACGATCACCGCAAAAACTGTGCGGTGGTCGATTTTACGTTCGAAGAAGAGCTGCAGGGAGATTTCGAACTGCTTAGTCCGCTGGTTACCCCGCAGGTTGAGGACCAGTTCACCCGTGGGCAGTCGGCCGCCATAAACAATCTGAGTTCCGGCGCGGTAGCGCAGTTTGGTGCCGCCGCCTCCCCGCTCGGCAGCCGTGTTGTCGATATGGCTGCATCGATATCGGCGCAGTTTGTCGATGTGTCGGCGCCGGTGCGGTTGTTTGTCAATAAAATGGAGGCGGCATACCGGGCTGTCGATTCGTTTTGTTCAACCGTTACCCAGCCGGTAAACACGCTCATTTCAACCATCGATTATGGGGTAACGCTGCCGGGGCAGTTTATTGGCGCAATAGCAGCGGCTATCGACCGGTTTACTACGCTCGTAACCAGCGTAACCGAATCACCCTACCGCATAATGCAATCGTTTTATAGCGGGCTGGCGGTGCTGCGTAACGCCGTTCCCGGTTTTGAGGCAGAGTTCGACAACGTTCGCGCCCAGGCGGGTGCGCTTGTCGCCGCGCAACTGTTTGCGGCAGATAACGAAAACCGCGCAGCGGCCGAAACTATCGACCATGCAACGGCGTGGAACGATAGCGGGGAATACACCGGCCGCGCCGATCGCCCCGACGTACTCACGATAAACGATCTCGAACGCACGCTCGTACTCGTGCGAACCTACCTGCAGCAGGCGCTCGACGAAAACCGCGGGCAGACGGTGCTGGCCGAAATGGCGGCAACGCTGTTGCAGCATGTGAATACCGTTAAAATTAAACGGGAGCGGCTATTAGAAATAGATGTGCAAACCGAAACGCCGCTGGCGCTCATCTGTCATCGCCGCGGGCTGGGGTATGCCGCTGCCGGGCGGGTGCTCTCGGTTAATCCGCACATTAAAAATCCGACGTTCGTCTCGGGGGTTATATCAATTTATGACCGATGAAATTCTCATAATCGTCAACGATACAACGTTCGATAAAATTTCGGAACTGCACGTTGCCGCCGATATTTATACTGCTGCCGCCTCATTCGACGCCGTTGTTGGCGGCGGAAAAAACATACAGGAGGGCAGCCGGATAAAAATAGCGGTTAACGGGAAAAAATCATTTGACGGCATTGTCGACCGGGTAGCAAAAACCGGGAGCAAATCGGCCGACACGGTATCAATTTCGGGGCGCGATTTAATGGGGCTCATTATCGATTCGCACATTACCTCGTTTACCACCATTAGCGGTAAAACGCTGCGACAGGTGGCGGAATACTATTTACGGCAGATCGATTTTGTTCGGCATCTCAATATTACCTACAATGCCGGCGCCGAGGCGCTCGACGTGCCGCAGGAGTTTATTCAGCCGCGGCCGGGCATGACGGTTTTCGATCTGCTCAGCGGCATCGCTGCCGCGCGGGGCATCCATTTTTACCTGCGTGCCGACGGAAACATCATGTTCGGCCGCCCGCAGGGATACGGCGGGCCGGTGTTTTACGCCTGGTGCCGCGATGGGCGCAATAATACCCTCGATTACAATTTTACGAGTGATATTTCGCAGCGGTATTCGTCCATTGTCGTGTATGCGCAGGACGAATCGACCGATTCAACCGACGCCGCGTCGCTCAATAAAAAAGCGACGATCAACGACAGCACGTTTCCCGGGAATTTCGCAAAAACGCTCGTTATCGAGGCGCAGGTTGCCGGGGTATCGCCTGCCGCCCAGGGCAGAATGCTCATGGAACAGCAGCGGTTTAACGGGTGGAAACTCGAATATATCATGAACGGGTTTACGCAACGCGGCAGCCCGTTTCGCCCCGACGCACTCATGGCGGTCGACGACGAACGGGTGCCGTTTACCGGCGAATGCCTCGTTTACGGTCGGCAGTTTACTTTGAAAAAAGCGGAGGCGGTGTATACCACAACGTTAACGCTGGGGCTGCGGGGGCTGGCATGAAAAGCATTGTACGCATTATTCGAGGACGTATAAAAAGCGCCGCTGTTACTGCCGGAAAAATCGTGCGGGCATCGGTGCTGGGGCTCACCGACGAGCAGGTTGACCAGGTCGAACTGATGTTCGGCCACGGGTTTTCTGCCGTACCCCCCGATGACAGCGAATGCATTGCCGTGCAGTTCGGGCACCGAACTATCGTGATCTCGGGCGCCGATCGGCGCATCGTTCCCGATATGGAAACGGGCGACGTATGTGTGCATAGCAGCACCGGACAGTATATAATTCTCAAAAATTCGGGAGGAATCGACATTCGTACCGAGCAGAACGTAACCGTTTACGCGGCGCAGATACGTCTGGGAGACAACACGCTCCTCCCGAACGTTAACGGCGTCGTTGTTCCGTCATGCATGTGCAGCTATGCGGGAGCGCATTTGCAGGGCTCGACAACCGTGATGGCGAAGGGATAACATGGCAACCAAGGCGCAGGTAAAGGCGACGGTTGAGGCGGGGATGGTAGCAGCGGGATTCCGGCCGCGCAGTGGAACCGATAATCTTGATATGCCGCACCTGCACAACGACGCACTCATCGACGGGCTGTACGACGCCGTTGAATCGCGTCACTATAAATCGTTCTACGATCCGACGGCGGAGCTCCCGGCCGATCCCGCGCTCGGTGATACCTACATTGCCGCAGCCACCGCAAACGGCTGGACGGTAGATTATATCTACGAATGGACCGGCGAGGCGTGGAGCGCAACAATACCATGGGAGGGGTATTTTGTATGGATCGATGACGAGGATACGTTCTGTTTCTACGATGGGACAGACTGGGCAGAGTTTACCGGGGGAATTACGATTACCGGTGCGGCAACGACGATTGTAGCCGATAATCTCACGGCAAACCGGGTTGCTATATCGAATGGTGCCGGTAAAATGGCCGCGAGTGATATTACGACTACAGCGTTGAGTTATCTCGATGCTACGTCATCGATCCAG
>Ga0172381_10002668_pt1 | contig 19425 bp, 15 predicted proteins | sample Leawel6488metaG_FD_119754 | JGI IMG/M metagenome (GOLD analysis project Ga0172381, IMG submission 119754) | Leachate microbial communities from a municipal landfill in Southern Ontario, Canada - Leachate well 64-88 metaG | ecosystem: Engineered > Solid waste > Landfill > Unclassified | place...
CGGAAAATTCTTTTTCCCAAAAAGCTTTGACGACCGGATCCTTGATATTAGCGACGACGCGCTTGCGGTAATTTTTGTCCGAAAGCATGCGGACGACACCGAGAATAGTCGAGCCGGGAAAATCCAAAATCGCCAGAATCGCGTTGCGCAGAATATATTCCAAACGCGGCCCCCAAGAGTCCGCCCATAATTTCTGAAAGACGCCGATCAGGCCGGAAGCGACGAGATGGCGCAAATGCGGCTCCACTTGCTCCACAACATTGAAAGCGATGGGGAAATTAATATCGGACGGATTGAAATAAACGACGTCCTTAACCCGTTCGTCCGGAATGAATTCGATGATCTTTTCCGCCAAATCGCCGTGTGGATCAACGACCGCCACGCCATGGCCGGCGCGGATATCGTCGATGATCATGTTCTCCAAAATCGTGGACTTGCCCATGCCGGTTTTTCCAATCAAATACATATGCCGGCGGCGATCGTCGGTTTTTATTCCGAATTTCCTGAATTCGTTGCGATAAGTTGTTTGGGCGAACACCGCAATATCCTGCATAAAATAAAATGCTTAAGCTTTAATTAAAGATATCCTTCTAATTTAAAAGGAGATCCTTATATTGCTGGAGCGCGTCTTTAAGGAGCGGGGGCAGATAAATAAATCCGAGAATGATCGGAACAACGATAAGAAAGAAACGAAGCGTGCTCCAAATCTGCTGCCAGCGGATATATTTTTTAATATCCTTAATCGCCTGAAGCATCACGGTACTGCTCTTCATATTTTCTTGCAGTAACGCTTCCAGTTTTTCAAAATCCGATTTCTCCAGCTCGGTTTTAATTATTTCCGGCATATTTTAAGATTGAATATTTTAAATCGCTCAAACGGCCGGATGATTATTCCGGCGCAATCTTTAATTACCCGCGTACCTCACAGAGATCGACATATTTTCTTCCGATAGCGGCAAACTCGGCCATATCTTTAGACGAGTAACCTGATTTTTTCTCAAAATTATCGTTCACCAGGCCGGTATCGGATTTAAAATCCTGCAGGTACCATTTTTTGGCACCCTTAATAACCTCGCCCATCGCCTCAAAATCATTCTTCTCTAGTAAACCCGGAACAACGGTCGTCCGAAATTCATAAGGCAGACCGCTGGCAATTATCATTTTAACACTTCTGGCGATTTTTTTACAGTCAACCGGCACGCCCGTCACCGCTTCATATTTAGCAAGCGGCGCCTTGAGATCCATCGCGATATAGTCAATCAGCTTATCCTTAATCAGCCCGGCCAGCATGCCAGAATTAGTGCCGTTAGTATCAAGTTTTACGAGATAACCGATTTTCTTGATCTTCTTAATAAAAGAAGGCAGGTCGGGGTGCAAAGTCGGCTCCCCGCCGGTGATGACTACTCCTTCCAGACGGCCGAATCTTTCCGTTAAAAAAAGAAAAAGGTTCTTGCTTGAGAGGGGAGAAAAACCTTTTTCCTTTTTATTTTTTTCGTCCCCTCCCTTAAGGGGCAGGACAAGCAAAGGGTTATAACAGAAGTGACAGCGGAAATTACATCCTTGGGTAAAAATGATGGCCGCTAGATGATCGGGGTAATCAAGAAGGGTTAATTTCTCTAAACCGCCAATTATCATAGCTATTTAAATTATTCGCAGTCAATTTTAAATGTTTTTCGGTCCTTATACTCGGAGGCTTTGCCGGGATTATAATTCCTGACCGGGGTAAGCCAGCCGACAACGCGGCTGTAGACTATGCATTCTTGTCTTTGGGTCTGGATTGGACTCATATGATTATTGATATTATAAATTATATTTATTTAAATTACAAATTATTGGCTATTGACTGATTGGCGCCGTTTGATTGGCGGCTCGAATCTCGGTCACGCTTTCCTTATAGCCGATTTCCTCATCGCATTTCGGACAATATTTATGTTCGCCGGAAAGATAACCATGTTTCGGACAGATAGAGAAAGTCGGCGTGATCGTGAAATAAGGCAGATGATAAGATTCCGCAATTTTCTTGACTAATTTCTTGGCGGTGTCGCCATTAGGCAAGCGCTCGCCCAAATAACCGTGGAGAACCGTGCCGCCGGTGTATTTAGTCTGAAGGTCGTCCTGCAGATCGAGGGCGGAAAAAATATCGTCGGAAAAATTAACGTGCAAATGGGTAGAATTAGTATAATAAGGATCGGCCTGGTCGCGCTTGACCGCTTCGGTATTGGCGCAAATAATTCCCGGATAAAGCTGTTGATCCTTTTTGGCAAAACGGTACGTACAGCCCTCGCCCGGAGTCGCTTCCAGATTATAAAGATTATTGGTCTCGTTCTGAAAATCCATCAGCTTCTCGCGCATAAAGTCTAAAATCTCGGCGGCGAAAGCATGACCTTCCGGAGTGGAAATATCTTTACCCATCAGATTCAAGGCGCCTTCGTTCATGCCGTTGATGCCGATAGTCGAAAAATGATTCTTCCAATACGACCCGAAATGCGCTTTAATATTCTCCAGATAAAACATGGAGTAAGGATAAAGATGATCGTCAGTGAATTTTTCAATTATCTTGCGTTTTATTTCCAAGCTCTCTTTGGAAATTTCCATTAATTTAACCAACCGTTCCTTGAATTCTTCCTTACTCTTGGATAAGTAGCCGAGACGAGCCAGATTTATAGTTACAACGCCTAAAGAGCCGGTCAGAGGATTGGCGCCGAATAAGCCGCCGCCGCGCTTGCGCAATTCGCGATTATCCAGACGCAAACGACAGCACATTGAGCGCGCGTCATCCCGATTCATGTCGGAATTGATGAAATTGGAAAAATAAGGGATACCGAACTTAGCCGTCATCTCCCAAACGGGCTTCAGGCATTCTTTGCCCCAATCAAAATTTTTATCGATATTATAAGTCGGGATCGGAAAGCCGAAGACGCGGCCGGAAGAATCTCCCGCCAGCATGACTTCGCCGAAAGCCTGGTTGAACATATCCATTTCCGCCTGAAAATCTTTATACTTTTCCGGTCTGACCTCGCCGCCGATAATCACGTTTTCTTCGCCGATCAAGGGAGACGGAGTCACATCTAAAGTTATGTTAGTGAACGGAGTCTGGAAGCCGACGCGGGTCGGGACATTAATATTGAACATGAATTCCTGCAAACCCTGTTTAACTTCTTTAAAGCTTAAATTATCATAACGGATGAACGGCGCCAGATAAGTATCAAAATTAGCGAACGCCTGGGCTCCGGCCGCTTCGCCCTGAAGCGTATAGAAAAAATTAATAATCTGGCCGAGAGCGCTGCGGAAATGTTTCGGGGCATTGCTCTGCACTTTTTCACTGACGCCGCGGAAACCGCGCATCAGTAAGTCTTTCAAATCCCAGCCGCAGCAATAAGGCGCGAGCAGGCCCAAATCATGAAGATGGATATCGCCATTGATATGAGCGGCGCGAATATTCTCCGGGTACATCTTATTAAGCCAATAACGAGCGGAAATAGAAGAAGCGATATAATTATTCAGGCCCTGGACAGAGAAACTCATGTTGCTATTCTCTTTCAGGCGCCAATCGGCGCGGCCCAGATAGTCTTCCAAAAGCTTATCATCGGAAGTAGAAGCGCCGATATCGCGCAATTGGCGATGCTGATCGCGGTACAGGATATAAGCTTTAGCGATTTTAATAAGTTTGCTCTCAATTAAAATCTCTTCCACGATATCCTGGACCTCCTCAACGGCCGGAATACTGTTCTTATGGAATTTTTGATTCAAACGGATAGTTACTTGATCGGACAGCTTCTTCGCCAAATGACGATCGTCAACTCCGACCGCAAGACCGGCCTTATAAATAGCCTTAGCGATTTTATCCTGGTCAAAATCAACGATTTCACCGGACCTTTTGATTAACTTGCTGATAGTCTCCGACATAAAATATTATTTCTTTTCATTTATAAGCTTATTTAGTTCCTTGCGGAATTCGTGGGCATCCTTAAAGGATTCGTAAACCGAGGCGTAGCGGATATAAGCGACCGGATCGACCTTCTTTAAATTCTTCATCACGGCCTGGCCGATTTGCCGGGAGGTTATTTCCGTCTTTTTCAGGCGCTGGAGGTCTCTTTCGATTGAATGGATTAATTTTTTAAAGCGATCTTCGGTAATCGGCCGCTTCTCGCACGATTTTTTCAAACCGTTAACCATCTTTTCCCGGCTATAGGATTCTCTCCGGCCATCGCGCTTGACAATCATCAGGTCAAGTAATTCTATTTCCTCATAAGTAGAGAAACGAAAACCGCATTTCAGGCATTTGCGGCGTCGGCGGATAGACAAGCCGTCGGTCGCTACCCGAGAGTCGACTACCTGGGTATCCGTAAAATAACAAATGGGGCATTTCATATCGGTATAAAACCCTATATTTTGTGGCCTTTTTAAAAAATAGACCACTAAATGTTGTATCTAGTAATATTTTAGCAAAATTCAACTACCCGGTCAATTTAGCTAATCTTTAAAAAAATAAAGTAATTTCCCGGACTTATCCACAGAAATATAAAAAATCGATAACCGCGAAATGAACAAAAAAAATTCCACGTCAATGACGAGGAATTTAATTTGGCTAAATTATTTAAGAGATTTCCTTAATAAACCTTGAGAATATTACCCCATCTTCTTCCGAATGAAGGCCGGAACGCTCAAATCATCATCCTCGTCAATCGCCGGTTTCTCCGCTTTCTTTTCTAAAGCCGGCTTAATCGGGATATTCTTGAAAACCGAGAACTTATTCTTATTTTTATCGACATTCAAGGTCGAGCTAACTTCTGATTCGCTCTCTTTCTCGGCAATAAAAGTGTTCGGAGTATAAGTTTTTAAAGATTCACTTTTCTGGCTCTTGCCATGGCCGTCAAAACCTGTCGCTACAACCGTAATCTTGATAGTATCCTTCATCTTTTCGTCAACTACAGCCCCAAAGATGATCTTAGCGTCTTCATCGGCCGCAGAAGTGATAACTTTGGCGGCTTCACTGACCTCGGTCATACTCATATCCGGACCGCCGGTAATCGTAAATACTATGCCTCTGGCGCCGTCAATGGACATATCCAGTAAGTTAGAGTTAATCGCGTCCTTAGCCGCCTCTACGGCCTTGTTTTCGCCTGTAGCGGTACCGATACCCATGAGAGCGGAACCGGCGTTAGACATTACCGCCTTAACATCGGCAAAGTCGGCGTTAATAATGCCGGGAACAGTGATAATTTCCGCAATTCCCTGTACGCCTTGGCGCAAAACATCGTCGGCAATCTTAAAAGCGTCTAAAAGCGAAGTTCTCTTATCAATTACCTGGAGTAATTTATCATTAGAAATAGTAATGATCGTGTCAACCTTATCAGCGAGTTCGGCATAGGCCCGATCGGCGATATTCTTGCGCTGGCCGCCCTCAAACATAAACGGTTTAGTGACCACCGCGACCGTTAAAGCGCCTAAATCCTTGGCAACCTGAGCGACAATCGGAGACGCCCCGGAACCGGTGCCGCCGCCCAAGCCGCAAGTGACAAAAACCATATCGCAATCTTTCAAGACTTCCCGAATTTCATTCTGAGATTCCTCGGCCGCGGCTTTACCCAGATCCGGATTCATACCGGCTCCCAGGCCTTTAGTCACGGTTTTGCCGATATGGATCTTTTCCGAGGCTTTATTATAATGCAAAGCCTGGACATCAGTATTAATCGCCACGAAACCGACGCCTTTGATGCCGCCGGAGACCATGCGATTGATCGCACTGCCACCGCCGCCGCCGACGCCGACTACTTTTATCTTTGCGAATGTTTCAATTTCCGGTTTGACTTCAGCCATAAAATTATTTAAATATTAATTACTTGGGCATTATCTTATTCCACAAGCCCTTGGTTTTTTCCAATAATCCGCTCAAATTTTTCTTTAAATTCATATTCCCGCCGGTCGGAGCGTCGGTCCGGCTTCCCCAAATGACCAGGCCTAAAGCAGTGAGAAATTCCGGACTCTTAACCTTATCAATAATGACATTGATATTTTTAGCGACTCCCAAAGCCGCGGGCAAACGCAATTTTTTCTTAGACGCTTCCACTAAGCCGTCTAATTCCGCCCCGCCGCCGACAAAAATTATTCCGGCCGGAAGCATGCCGGAGCGGTCAATGCGTTTAAACTCGTTATCAACCTTATCAAAAATCTCTTCGACGCGGGCGCTGATAATCTCCGCTAAGTATTTACGCGAAATAACGCTAATATCATCATTAACTTCTTCTTCTTTGACTAATTGGCTGACATCGACTTCGTCTTTTTTGTCGACCTCATCGGCCGAGGCCGTGCCGTATTCGCGCTTAATCCTTTCCGCTAAATTGATTGGACAGCGCAAACCAATGGCGATATCGGCGGTAATATGCTCGGCGCCGATAGGCAAAACCGCGGTATGGATAAGATTACGGTCTTCATAAACCGCCAGACTCGTCGTCGACGAACCGAGGTTGACCAACGCGACGCCCAATTCTTTCTGTTTCGTGCTTAAAACCGCTTCCGCGGCCGCCAGCGGCGCAATTACCAAATCTTCTATTTCCAAGCCGGTACGATAAATCGCTTTGGTCAGATTCTTTATCTGCGTGCTCAGCCCTTGGACGATTAAAGTCTCCACTTCCAGACGGATGCCGTTCATGCCGATCGGATCCTTAACATCGCCTTGATTATCAACGCCGAATTTTATCGGAATGACATGGAGAATTTCATAATTGACCGGAACGGCCAAGGCGCGCGCCGCTTCAATCGCGCGGTTAACGTCGTTTTCATTTATCTCGCCGTCACTGCGCCCGACCGCAACTACGCCTTTAGAGCGCTCACATTTGATATAGGGGTCATTGATGCTGACCCAGACGCGGGAAATTGGCACGCCGACTAAACGTTCGGCCTTTTCCAGACAGGCGGAAATCGAAGAAGTCGCCTCTTCAATACTATTGACGATGCCGCGGTTAACTCCGGCGGTCGGAACGGAAATCGCTCCGATAATCTGTAATTCATCACCGGCCGGTCCGGCAATCCTCTGGCCGATTACCAGACGAATAGAAGTAGAGCCGATATCCAGCCCGGCGATAACATTATCTTTCATAGCGTTTTATGCTTTAAATAATTGCTGTTAATATTATACAAAATTTCTGAAAATTAAACAATTCTTTTCCCACTCTAAAACAACCCCAGGTACCAAGTAATTATTTTTTCCCCCCAAATTAAGGTAATAATAGCCCCGAGTGCTAAAAACGGGCCTAAAGCGATCCGGGACTTCCAGCCTTTTTTAGCTTGAGAAACTAAAATCAGGCTGACAACCGCTCCCAAACCATAGGACAAGACCATTATTAAGAGCAAGAGCCCGCCGTTGGGAAAAGCTGCACCCAGAAGCGCACCCAACCAGATATCGCCTTCGCCAACCCCTCTTTTCTTGGTTAGCAAATATTGAACTAAGAAAAACACCGTGCCTAAGATAATGTAAAATAATTCCGTCACCCCAGAAATTCCCAAGATTATGTTCAGCGCCAGAATCAGCGCGCCCAAAAACCAGACGGCTTTGAGCGGCACGAGTTGCCAGCGGAAATCATAGACAAAAACTATCACCAAGGTAATTATCAAAAACCAGTCGCGCGCCAAAAACCAGGTTAATTGCGGATTTAAGGCATCGGCGCGGAAAGTTAAGAAAAATAAAACCGCGGTTATCAGCTCCACCAGCGGATACTGCCAGGAAATCTTTTCCCGGCAATGACGACAGCGGCCTTTAAGCCAGAAAAAACTTAAGAGCGGAATATTATCATACCAAGCGATGGTCTGCCGGCAGTTCGGACAATAAGAGCGGCCGCCCAGGGTTTCATCTTTATACAAGCGCCAAATCAGGCAATTCAAGAAACTGCCGATGATCAGGCCGAAGACGAAAGCAAAAATGGAGAATAGAGTTAAAGTTGAGATGACAGGCATAGTTATTTATTTTATTTTTTCATTTCATAAGTCCTCCATAATAAACGACGATAATTATCCAATAAAGACAGCGGCACGAATGGCAATAGGATTCTTTTTAATTCTTTCATTGATAGTAAATAATATTTCTTAAAAAAATTCTTGAGATTTTTGTCCTTAAATTTAAAATCACCCCAGGGAGTTTTTTTTAAATATACAAAATAATAATAGCTGCTCGATCTAGTAAAAAGATATTGCCATGGTTTGATTCTGTCAGAATAATGCAGAACTACCGTGTCGGAACCAGGCATAACCATAAAACTTTTTCGTTTCAAATCGACATTAAACCTATTATCTAATACTTTCCAATTATTATTAAATAAGCAATTCAAAATGTCCTGGTCGGGACGAATTATATCTTTTCGATAACGCCGCATGAAATCCCAGGCTTTCTTCTTGATATTTTCTTGACGCCAATAATCAAGATTAATAAGCAATACTCCGGAATTAAAGTAATTAGAAAGTCCTGGATAAAAATAAATACGCAAGATTTCTTTGGCCATGACATCGGCCACCGCCCCTAGAGGAAAATGACCCAGCTCTTGATCATATAATTCGGTAATATCCTTTAAAACCACTATATCCGAATCCAGATACAGCACTTTGCTAATATTAGATGGCAATAGCTCTGGTATTAGGAATCGGGCATAGCCTGCTCGGGATATATGGTTAATCTCATAGCAATCAACCAATAAATCTTGGGCAATCTCATAAAATATAATCCTCGTTTGCTTGCTATTGCCTATTATTTTCAGACACTCCTTATTCTTACCGCTAATACCGTTATCTAGTATGTGAAAAACTAAAAAACGATCATCATGATAATTATCTATAATAGAAGCTAAGGCAACTCCTAAATGCTGCGCATAATTATCGTCAGCCGCCAGAACTAAATTGATATTTTTTCCAAATTCAAACATAAGCGCTTGGCAATAACTTATTCATTACTCCGATTCATTATAATAAGCAAACATCTTGGTCGGAGAATAAGAGACTCTATACTTCGGCTCGATATCCAAAAGCAATTCGGTCAAGACTTCTTTATCATCCGGACGATGATAGATGCATAAACTTAGACGCGGATGAAATCTTCTTATCGTTTCTCTGGCGCCGGCCAACAAATTCCTTTCGCTACCCTCGATATCAGCTTTGACAAAATCGACTCGCGGGATCTCGCCGCTCTCAACCAATGAATCCAAGGTTCTCATCTCAGTCAGCTCAGATTCTCGACTATGTATCTGTTCTGAAGAAAAAACGAAAGAACTGCCACCCAGGTCTGCGGGTATGTTAAATAGTGCCGAGCCATTCTTATCCCCGAGAGCCACGGATTTTATAGCTATATTCCTCAAATCGTTAGCCGCCACGTTCTTTTCCAATAATTTCCTGGTCCTCATTATCGGCTCGAAGGAATAAATTTTTCCGCCATGACCGACTTTCTTACTGGCCAGGACCGAAAATATTCCGATATTGGCGCCGGCATCGATGACGTGGTCATTCTCTTTTATGACTACTGACCCGGATTCATACGGCCCTTCGAAAGAATAAATTTCAGTAGATACCAGCCGGTCATGGAAATAATCAAAATCATTCCCCCAAATTCCTATGATATCGGCCGTCAAAGCAGCTAAATCGTCGCCGTCATAATAAAAGCTATGTTCCAAAAAGCTGATTTTCTTATCGGTTTTGTCTTTCTTGATTATTCCCTTTTTTTCCAAAAATATGATGAAATGCTCGCCGCGACGACGCGCACTCGGCCGCAAAGACCAGAGAATCGCGGGCCAATCCCTATAAAAAGAGTCCTGCAGCAACAGGGTTATACGCTTAAGATTTTTCGATAAGCTAGTGTCTTTATATCTAATCATACTGCGGTATTAAAATTAACGATGATGAATGAGGTCATAAAGGTCTTTACCCAGATAAAAATTATACAAGCCGTCACGCCAAGAATTTTGCAAACCGGCTCCGCGAAGGATATTTTCCAAAAATGACTTTAAAAATTTCAAAATCGGCAAAAATAATGATCCGGCATGGCGGCGAGAAAAACTATATACTTTCACCCAATCCGCTTCTTCCGCCTGAAAATTGTCTAATTCTTCAAAGTTTTTTAGAATATACTCCGCCTGAATTTTCGCCCATTTTTTCTGTTTAATCCAATAATCAGGGGACGCGTAATCTTTGGGCATGTGGCCTAAAATATACCGGGATTTTTCCAAACGCCCTCTTGTCTGCCAGGACAACTGCGGCATGGTGAAATAATACAGATCTAATTTCTTGAATAAAATTGGCTTGCGCCATACTCCGGGAATAAAATAATTATCGGCGCGAAAAAGCCAGCAGAAAGAGTAGGCGCTGATATGATTAATCTCCGCGGCATCAACTAAACGTCTCAAATTATCTCTTAATTCATCGGACAAAAATTCGTCGGCATCCATTTTTAACAGCCAATCGCCCTGCGTCTGATTGATGGCAAAGACGGAGTGGACTTCAGCGATGCCCAAGTGAGGACGAATAAAAATTTTCGCGCCATATTCCCGGCAAATCTCCAAAGTTTTGTCTCTGCATCCGACGTCATGAACAACAATAATCTCATCCACGACGCCGCGCAAACTCGCCAAACAACGGCGGATATTTTTCTCTTCATTATAGACTACCAAGCAGGCCGAAATTTTTATATTTCGATTGGCCGCATCCTTATTAGTTACCTCGTTATTGACCATAAGTTTTTTTTAAATCCAAAATTTCCCGGTTATCCGGCGCCAACTTTAAAGCCTGATCTAAATATTTCCGGGCGCTCTGCTTGTCGCCGCTTTCATAATATAAAGTCGCCAGGGCCACCGACCATTTATAATCTCGGGGGTTGCGCGCCAAACCGTGCGCCGTATATTCTAAGGCGGTTTTAAAATCGCCGCGCCGGTAATTCATATCCGCAATTTTTTTCAGCAAGACAAAATCGTCCGGATCGCTTTGATAAGCCGATCGATAATACTTTTCGGCGGCAGCGTAATTGCTTTCCTGCCCGTAGATATCGCCAATCCGATAATAAATCAAATATTGATAATGCCGAACCAGTTCAAGGTGAGAACCATTAAGACGGCTATCTCCGGCGTCGGGCAGATTAAGCAGGGCCAAATTATAAGCGACTAGCGCTCCTTTATCGTCGCCTTGATTGGCGGCCAGCTTCCCTTGTTCTAGATAGACCAGGGGCCAATATGGAGCCAGCGTGATGATGCGGTTAAGATAGGCCCGAGCTTCATAATATTTTCCGAGAGTGTTAGCGGCTTTAGCCTTAACCAGCAGATTCTCATAGCCGCTGTCCGGTAAATTTGCGGCCACGGCCGCCAATTTCCCTTGCACCGCTTTCTTTATCTCCGCGTTTTCAATTAACGGATAGAGGCCGCTCAGCTTTTCCGTCAATAAACGATCATAAGAGGCTTGGTTAGCCGGATTAGCCTTTTGGGTTCGCAGGACGGCGTCCAGAAACAAAGCGGCCGGATAATCCGGTTCGGCCAGCGCGGAATAAATATTTTTGAAATAATAATCAGCTTTAAGGGATTTAAAAGTAGCGTCCAAGCGCCAAAAAGTTAGAAAAATCAGACCGACGGCGATAATAATTTTTAAAGGATAGCCTATCTTGACGGACAAAGACGTCCCTTCTCCGTCCCTAGTCTCATCAGACCCGGAGTTTATGGCGGCTAAGAGAGCCAGGAACAGCCAAAAATAAAACTCGCCGGCAACAATCGCGAAGCTGAACAGCAAGGAAAAAAGATAAGCGGCGGCGCCCAGCGCCAGCGCCAGCGAGAGAGCCGGTTGCCGCTTTTTCCCAAAGTTATCTTTAGCCAGCGAGAAAAAGAAATAATAAAGCAAAATAAAAAGAATCAGCCCGTAAAAACCAACGTTCAGAAGGATGTCTAAAATAAGATTATGCGCCCGGTTGGTTGATTGGCCAACTTCGCCATAAACCGCCCAATCCGGTTGGTAATACTTGATAAAGATTTCACTGCCGCCTTCCAAACCGTAACCGAATAAAGGACGGGCCTTAACCGCGTCGGCGGCGGCGGAATAAAAATTAGCGCGGATGCCGACGCTACCCTTCTTATAATCAAAGATACTGCTGATACGCCCCGGTAAAAAACTATTGGCTATGACTAAAAAAATAAAGACCGAACCGATAAACCCGAGCGCGGCCAATAATTTCCGCCGGCGCGTCCAAGCGGCGGTCAAAAATAAATGGATCAAGTAAAGGGCGGCGGCAAAAAATAAGGCCAATAACCCGCCCCGGCTGCCGGTCAGGACCAGACAAATAACTTGCAGGGCGGCCGAAAGAAAATAAAGTGATTTGGCCGGAAAACGGCGAGCGCTGGCACCCAGATAAATACTTAAGGGAACAGTCAGCAACAGCCAGGAGGCCAAAAAATTCGGCTGGCCGAAAGAAGAAAAGACCCGATGGGTGATAAAGGCGGGTTCCGGCCACGAAAGAAAATCGATATTCAAAATCTGCAGGAGGCCGTAGACGGAAACCAGGGTCGCGGACAAGGTTGCTACGGCCGCGACGCGTCTTATCTTTTTACTCTTACTCTCAGCCGCGCTTAACTGGTGGTTATCAACCGTCAAAATATTGAAACTAGCCAGAATAAACCAAAAAAAATAAAACAAATAAGAAACAAGTCCTCCCTGCCGCTCCGGCGTTCCATAAAAACTGAGCAGCGGATTATCGGAAAAAAAGAGAGCCAGGCTCAGACCGGCGATAAAAACCAGGGGCCAAAGCCAATATTCCTTAAAAAATTTCTCCGGAGCGAAATTTAAGCGAGAAGGATAAAAAATTAGCTTGAGAACGGTCAGGAGGAATAACAGCCAAACTAAAACCTTGATAATAATTAATTTATTAAATTCGAAGATGTTATAAGTCGGAAAAAGCCAGCCAAACCATAAAGGCACCAAAAAAACCGCCGCCAGAATTACGGTTTCAATCAATAAATCCAGGATGGCCCGGCCGGAATCAGAGTTGAACTTCATATACTGATAGTATATCAAATAAAAAAAGATCCGCCATCAGTCTGAACCGGAAGGCGAATCTTTCTAATATTTTGACGAAATGTGGCGTTATTTTTGGCGTTTATATTATTTCCGGCGGCGAGTAAAATTATCCCAGACAACCAAAACCGGGCTGGCGATGAAGATGGAACTATAGGTGCCGACAAAAATGCCGACGACCAGGGCTAAGGCAAAATCTTTGATGGTGTCACCGCCGAAGAATAAAATCGCAAGCAAAGCCAAAGTAGACGATATCGAGGTATTGATGGAGCGGGTAATGGTCTGATTGACGCTGCGATTGACGGTATTTTCAAAATCTTCCTGGCTCTTGGGTAAATTTTCGCGGATACGGTCAAAGACGATAATCGTATCGCTGACGCTATAACCGAGAACAGTCAGAACCGCGGCGATAAAAGGCGTATTGATTTCAATGCCATAGAAATGGCCGAGCACGGAAAAGACACCGAGGATAAATAAGACGTCATGAATAAGTGCGATAATCGCGGCCACGCCATATTTCCAGGAAGCAACCGGTTTGGATACCTTCTTGAAGGCCCAGGAAATATAAATAATAATCATGACAAAAACAATGGCGACGGCGTTGAATGATTTGCTTTTCAGTTCCTGGCCGACGCTGGAACCGACCGCGTCAAACTGCAATTCTGTCAGGGAAGCGCCGGTTTTCGCGGCGGCCAGAGTTTGCAGTTTCGCCAAGACGGCCTGATGTGCTTCTTCCGTGCTTTCCTTGAAACGTAAAATAATGGAATCATTGGTCGGCTGGACGACCAGGCCGTGCAGGCCGATATCTTTCAGACTATCCTGGATTTCCGTCACGGTCGGCTGATAATTTTTAAATCCGACTTCCAGCAAACTGCCACCGGTAAAATCGACGCCAAAATTCAAGCCCCAAAAAAATAAGGCTAAGATTGACCCGATGACCGCCAGGGTCGAGAAAGTCAAGAAAAATTTTCTTTTTTGGATTATTCTGTAAATCATATATTTAAATTATTTATTAAGGGGTCGATCTTATTTACTCTCTATATTAGAGCGGCGGACACCTAGAAGCCAGGTGCGTTTTTCTAACCATTCGCCCAGAATCACCACGAATAAGGTATGAGTGATGACAATGGCGCTAAATAAGGAAACGGCGGTGCCGATGAATAAGGTTGTGCCGAAACCCTGGACGGTTGAAGTGCCAAAGAACATCAGGATCAAACAGGTAAGGATAATGGAAACATTGCCGTCGCGGATAGACGGCCAGGCGCGCTTGAAGCCGTCTTCCACGGCTTGGCGGACAGACTTGCCGGCTTTAAGTTCTTCCCGAGTACGGGAAAAGATTAAAATATTCGCATCGACGGCGATACCGATAGAAAGGATGAATCCGGCCACGCCTGATAATGATAAAGTAATCGGCCTTAAAGCATAGAAGAACAATAATAAACCGATAACCGCAAATAAGAAGGCTAAAGTCCCGTTAAATATCTTCAGTTCGCTAAAGGTATAAAAAACCAGGGCAATCATGACAACGACTAAGATTAAGGCCAGCCAAACCGGCAAAGCTTTAAAAATAGCTAAAACCGTCAGGCCGTAAACTAATAATGATAAGACTGATAATAAACCCGGCAGACGATAATAAATAATCATGAAAAGAGAAACCAGCAATAAACCGACTAATCCGGCGACCAGGCTATTGTCAATTGATTTGGAACCCAGACTGGCTTCGACGGTTTTTTGAGAAATCAGAGTAATCGGTACGGGTAAAGCGCCGGAATTCAATCTCTTAACTAATAATTTAGCTTCATCAATATTAAAGTGTCCGGAAATAGAGGCTTGGCCGCCGGTAATCTTCTCATTGACGTTCGGGGTGCTGATTGCATAACCATCCAGAAAAATCGCTACCGGTTTACCGATATTGCGGGCGGTAATTTCCTCAAATAATTTCGCGCCTTCAGCATTAAATTCCAAAGAAACCTCGGGAGAACCGTCATTAGGATTAAATTGAACCGAGGATCTCTTTAAATATTTGCCGGTCAGTTCGGTATTTACCCAATTGACGGACGCGGTCGGATCTATAACTGCGGTGCCGGAAGCGTCAACAACCATCGTCGGAGTAGAAGTCCCCTGCTCTTTGAATTCCAAAATAGGGGTATCGCCGATAGTCTTAATTGCTTCTTTAATATCCTTGATGCCGGCTAATTCAGCGATAATGCGATACTCTCCGGTCGCGCTCTTATTGACCTGGACCAAAGGTTCACTGACACCGAAGGCATTGACGCGGCGCTCAATGACATCGCGGACAGATTCCATGGCGTCAGCCCGGTCGGCGGCGGCGATAGTCGTTACATCGGCCGAATAAACCAGATGCGCCCCGCCCTGTAAGTCCAGCCCCAGATTATAAGGCAATTCTTTGATTGTCGGCAAAACGACGATATCATTAGTTGCCGACGCTAATTTTTTTACCCAGTTATTATAAACGTGCCCGCCGGCTGTCAGGCCGACCGTAATCGCGAAAAAAATAATAACCGCCAAAACCCACCAGGCTCTGGCAGAAACAGACAATTTTGAGAATTTTTGGATGAGTGACATATACTTATTTTATATTAGCTTAAACTGGTTTCATCTTAGAATAGGTAAAATAAAAAATCAAGCGTCTTTGAACCGACCCGGGCTTTACAAAAACCCCTTTTTTGTTTATAATTTAATCTACCGTTAATTAATTAAAAATTTTAAAAATATGCCATTAATACCAACCGTTATTGAAAAGGACGGCCAAATTGAACGGGCCTATGATATCTATTCCCGGCTGTTAAAAGACCGGATAATCTTCTTGGGCGAGGCGATTGACGACCATGTCGCTAATATCGTCATCGCGCAATTATTATTTCTGGACGCCGAAAACAAAGACGCCGACATTAAATTTTATATCAATTCTCCGGGCGGTTCGGTTACGGCCGGGTTGGCGATTTATGATACCATGCAATATATCAAATCCGATGTTTCCACTATCTGCGTCGGACTGGCCGCTTCCATGGCTTCAGTGCTCCTGGCCGCCGGCAAACCCGGCAAGAGATTCGCTCTGCCTAACAGCGAAGTGATGATCCATCAGATTATGGGCGGCGCCGAGGGCCAGGCTTCGGACATTAAAATCCGGGCGGAGCATATCTTAAAGATAAAGGACAAGATGAATAAAATTCTGGCCCAGCATACGGGACAAAAAGTCGCGACCGTGGAGCATGACAGCGATCGCGATAATTTCATGAGCGCCGAAGAAGCCCTGAAATATGGAATCATTGATAAGGTTATCGGAAAAAATAAATAAATCAATTATATCAAGCTAAATTAAAACCCCTTAGTCGCACCGCTAAGGGGTTTTATAATGGCTAATGATGTTGATGGGTATTTGGCGATGCTGTTCTCCTCTTATGGCAATAAACTTTGGGCGGGATAACTGATTGCCGGCAAGGTCCCATTACTCAATTGCCCGGCCGTGGCTGGTCGGGTATAAAGTAAAATATCATCAAAATAAATATATTCATCTTTATGTGTCGCCCAATCAGTGCTATCGCCACCAAAGAAACTCACAAAATTTATAGCGGAATTACTTATATCATAAGTATCTCTGAAGTGCATCCCGGTCACCTGAGAAACCATTTCTCCGTCAATATAACCTTCTACAAATCCGTTAGACTGGCCCGGTGTATTTAAAACTACTCTTTGCGTTAAAGTATACCATTTCCCGGATTCAAACGCTCTGCTCCAATAAGTTGTATCTCCATAGCAGGCTCCAAGAACATCAATCACGTCCTGACAACTTGTCGGATAAGTTCCTGTCTCATCATGATATACCTCTCTATACCAGGCCGTATTCCATTGTTCCGGATAATATAAATAATTTACCGGAATAGGACCATGCCCGCTATTCTTAAACATTACTAAAGTGGTGATAAAATCATAGCCATTAGGGCATATTCCCGGTCTTTGTCCCCACCAATCAGTCGGATTGGGACCGCAACGCCATCTAAGGCAACCGCCTTCAATGGCGGGGAGTTTCCCGCCGCTGACCGGGTCAAACCCGGGCGCGAATTTGACTTTATAAGACAGGTAAACTTCATCCCGATTAGGCTCGATAAAATGATAACACCTGAAACCATGCTCAGTGGTTAAACTATATGTTCCCTGCGGAAAATACCCCCGGAAAACTTTAGAAGGATTGGTATCGGCGGTATTTTGGTATATTCCCGCTTCCTTATTGGTTTCGCAGGCGCCCCAATCATTTTTATAACTATCACTGCCAACCGTATTCTGCTCAAAATTATTGTAGAAGAGTATAACCGCATCCCCGGCCGCGCATCCCCCGCAGTCCCCCGGACAAATCGAGCAGGATTCGGTGGCGGCAGAGCAGTTTCCATCGCCGCAAGAACCCGTTACTGCACCGGCATACTCAAACGCGCCGATATCCGGATTTCCGACGATATTATTGCCATCATAATCTTTCGTCAGACCGACGCTGACTCCGGCGTTTATCGGAGCGCTGCCGGATACTAAATGAAAATTCCGTCCGCTCGCATTAGTAAAGAAAGCGTTTTGATAATTCAGGTTATGATCCATGACGTGAGCGGCGTTAGTGGAAGCGGAGATTCTGTCTTCAAGTAAATTGTTTCTGGCCGTAAAAAGTTCATTCCGGGAAATTTGCATATCGTAAGAACCGCTGTTGCCGTAGAAAGTATTATTATAAACTTTTATATCCGTGCCGTCGGTCACCGTAACAGGATTGCCGGTATTATCATAAAATTGATTATAGGCGATGGTGATATTTTTCGGATACGGGGATTGCGCGTTACCGATATGAATGCCTTCAATGTTACTGCGGAACTTAGAGTTTTTAATCAGAAAATTTTCCGGCGCTCCGGTAAAACCGCCGTCCCGATAAAATCCTATAGCCACATCATTTCCGGAAAATTCTGTGCTGTCAATAATGCCGGCGTTGGCATCCTGACTGATATTGATACCGTGGCCGTTATCTTTGATAAGCGAGTTAGTAATCCTAAAATTCTTGGTCGTCAGGCCATTTTCCTGATAATAATTACCCAGATTTATTCCCCAGCGAGCATTATCCTGAATTAAAGTATGATCAATAATATAATTATCGCCATGAGTTTTTATGCCGTCGTCAGAATCATAAGCCTGACAGTAAGAAATACTGGCCGAGCTTCCCGACGCTCCGGAAAATCCGCTAGACTGATTAAATCGGGAAACGTCATAGGTATAGGTCACGGCTCCGGCCTCTGACTTAAAGCCATACTCGTCCGCTCCTTCCCCGATAGAATATTCTGAATAAGAGTCTGTGACTGCGAGATAAACCAAATCCGGAGTGTAAACACCGTTAGTATAATCCCCGAATAAATACATCCCCATACCTCTGGTTCTGGTCATGTATAAATCAGTGAAATTACAATGATTGGTTCCCATATTATCAGCAACAACACCAGAATACCATCTCGTAAAAGCCAAGCTATATAGGTCATAATAAGCCACCGGATAATCAACAACCGTACTGGAAAAAGTGCTGCTACCTAAGTCAAACCCGGTTGAGTATCGATCGGAATTACTACTACCATCAATCATCGGCCGATTCCCCGCTCCGTATGCGCCTAAAATAATATGCTGACTTGGGGTACCAGTAGAATAAAATAAAACAGAGTCTGAGTAAGTGGTTCCTCTTTTTTGTAAATATGAAAATCCAGCGGTAAGCCCCAAATGATTACTGCCGACAACATCACTCCAGCGTTGGTAAGGACAATCTCTGGTCCCGCTATGGCACCCTGTCCAGGTCGGATCAACAAACCTGGTGTTTTCTGTTTTGCTAAGTAGAATCGTAACTACGGCGTCATTATATTTTCCGCTCGCCGAATCGGTGGCTCGGATAGTTATCTGCCTTTGCGCTTGCGCGTCATAATCGAAATTAGCGGTGGCCACAGAAATTCTGAGTTCATAATTAAGGTGGTGATTGGAAATTGAGCTGGCAACCGTATTTTTTTGGATGCTGAATCTTCCCCCGTCATTATTGGTCAGCGAAAAAGTAATGTTCTGGCTCGGGTCTACCCACATCAAGTTCAAATCGCCGACCGTGTCACCAGAAATGGCGTTCTCAGGAACTAGAAAAATCTGATTATGGATTACCGGAACTCCCGCCAGAAGAGCAGATTCCAGAGTGCCGCTCGTCGGCGGCGGCGCGCATCCCCCGCAGTCCCCCGGACAGGTCGAGCAGGATTCGGTGGCGGTCGTGCAGGTGCCGTCGCCGCAAGAAGCCCCCAATGTCACCGTCACCGTCCGGCTGAGCGGGGTGGAGACGTTGCCGGCGCTGTCCTTGGCCCAGGCATAGAGAGTTTTGTTTCCGGCCGA
>Ga0172381_10002670_pt1 | contig 19423 bp, 23 predicted proteins | sample Leawel6488metaG_FD_119754 | JGI IMG/M metagenome (GOLD analysis project Ga0172381, IMG submission 119754) | Leachate microbial communities from a municipal landfill in Southern Ontario, Canada - Leachate well 64-88 metaG | ecosystem: Engineered > Solid waste > Landfill > Unclassified | place...
CTTCTGCCATGAAGAATTCAAAACTTTCTCAAAAATATTACGGGTAAGATGCATAAGGCATTGCCTATTTGCCCAGGCATAGTTGGCCGCGCACTTCATTGCGGATAAATAGGCCATTCCCTCGTCAGAGTTAACCGGCGCACAGGCTAACTGGCGGTCAGGAATATTAATATCGTACTTCTTAAGGCATTGGACCATGCTGCGCGTATAATCTTCGCAAACCTGATAACCTAACCCCCTTGAGCCGGAATGAATCATTAGGGTAATCTGCCCTTGGTTCAAATTAAGCGCGTCGCATATTTTAAGATCATAAAGCTTATCAATTACCTGAATCTCCAGAAAATGATTTCCGCTGCCCAGTGTCCCTGACTGGGCCCTCCCCCTTTGGTATGCCCGGGAGGATACTGCCGCTGGGTCTGCGCCCTGCATAGCTCCGTTTTCTTCGGTACAATCCAAATCATCCTGTGTGCCGAAACCTTTCTCAACCGCCCATCTTGCCCCCTTAACCAAAATTTCTTCTTCTTCTTTTAGGCCGACCCTTATATCTCCTTTTGAACCAACGCCTGAGGGAATCCCGGAAAACAAAGCGTAAACCAGGTCTTTAAGCTTATGCTTTATATCTTCATAAGCAAGGTCGGTTCTTAGCATACGTACTCCGCAATTTATATCAAAACCCACTCCCGCGGGAGAAATAACGCCGCCTTTTGCAGGATCAGTTGCCGCTACGCCTCCGATAGGAAAACCATAACCCCAATGGATATCCGGCATAGCAAGTGAGGCGTTTACAATCCCGGGCAAGAATGCGACATTAGCCACCTGCTCTAAAGCCTTATCCTCCCTTATATCCTTTAGAAGCCTCTCGTCAGCATAGATTATCCCCGGCACACGCATTCCGGGCTTATAATCCATAGGTATGCGCCAACGGAAATCATCGATCCTTTCCAACCTTAAGACATCAGACATCTAATATCACCCTGGCTTCCCAACCCTTCTCATTATTTTTTATACTGAGATTATGGTAAGTTGCGGCCTTAATCTCAATATTAACCTTGTAATTATTAATACTGCTTCCCTGGCAAATTGCCTCTAGACCGGTTTCATTAATTTTATTGACCTTAATATGGTGAAAAATCAACTCCCTTGCGGCAGATAAAGAAAGAAGCTCATTTAACCAATTTATAAAGAGCTCCTCGATATTTTCTGATTTTTGTTTTATAACCACAGAGATGTGCTTCTTGTCTTTAGTGAATTGCTTGCGGGATGAGATCTGAAAAAGGCTTAAACCGGAATTTTCAAACAACTCCTTAAGATCACTGCCGATAATCTTTAAGCCGATATCTGCGGTATGATCAATGATCTCATATTTTATCGTCATAACGGGGAATTACACTGGGATAAGAATGGAATTAAATATATTGGGCCATGTAGGAGTCGAACCTACGACCTTGACATTAAGAGTGTCCTGCTCTGCCAATTGAGCTAATGGCCCTAAGAATTAACAAAAGTGCAGTAAAAGTATAGCTTATATAAAAAAGTAAAGCAAGAAAATAATGAATTAATCCGCGCCTTTAAAACTCTCGGAAGAACTAAAATCCTCAGAGGAGTTAAAGGATTCGCTTGAGCCAAAATCTTCGGTACAGCTAAAGTCTTCGGAAGAAACAAAGCTTTCTGAAGAACTGAAGTCCTCAGAAGAAACAAAGCTCTCGGAAGAATTAAATTTCTCGGAGGGACTAAAGTCTTCGGAAGAAACAAAGCTTTCTGAAGAACTGAAGTCCTCAGATGATTTAAAGCCTTCAGAATTACCGAAACCTTGTTGAAAGATAAACAATAGAAATCCTGCCAACAAAAATAGTCTTTTCATAAAATTCCCCGCAAACTCAGTAAAACCCTTTAAATTATAAAGACGGCCTTAACAATACTCTCAGCGCCCAAACCATAAAACGAATGAGCAATAAGAATAAATAAACAAAAATGAGCTTCACAATAAATCCCACGCCTATAAAGCGGCTGTATAATCTTGAGAAATAAACCTGCCTTGAATTTATTAACCTGGTACCCCTTAATTGGGACCTAATATTCAGCACCTTTACAAATTCTTTTACGCGCTTCTCAACCACCTTAGGGGGAGGATTATATGCCGTCTCAAGAAATTGCCGGTAGTCAGAGTAACTGCGAATCTGCGGAATTATATCAAGGCTATGTGTCTCTCCATTGGCAAAATCTAATTTATATCTTGGCAAGGCTATAGGGACATTCTGAAGAAAGAAATGTATCAGTATATATAAACAAACTGTTATCCCTAAGATAACTAAGGCTTCTTTGGCAATTATCCGTTTAATATTTAATTTTATCATATGCTATTTGCGCCCAGGTGGAGTCGAACCACCAAGGCCAGTTCCGAAGACTGGTGCCCTATCCATTGGGCGATGGGCGCTTTAAACTATCTCTGCCTTTTCTCCTAAAATATTCGCTATCTTCTTAAGCTTAGGCCTGGAAACAGAGAGAATACCCGCCTCACTGGCAGTACGCACAGGCGAATTAAGCTGGATCTTGTCAGGATTTATCCTCTCTATAACTTCCTTCAATTTTCTTATGTGGCGTATATCGTCATTCACTCCCTTAACCAACATAACCTCAAGCCAAATTTTCCCCTTAAACTCCCTCCTTAAAGAAATGAGCCCCTCAATAATATCCTCAATCATTAATCCCTTATGCGGGCGGTCAATTTTAACGAATAATTCCTGGGTTACCGCATCCAAAGACGGAACGATTAAATCTGCTTTAGATATTTCCTTACGCAATGACGCCTCGTATAAAAGAGAGGCATTTGTTATCAGCGCTATTTTAGCATTAGAGAGCCCCTTAAGATAAGCAATAAGTTCACCGATCCCGCTATTTAACATTGGCTCACCGGAACCGGATAAAGTAATATAATCCAGGCAGGATAAGTCGTTCTTGCCGTTATCAATCCACTCTTTTAGCTCTTCAATTATCTGGCTAATCTTAACATACTCTAATCTTGAGAGAGTGAGGTTACCGGTCTTACCGATTTGGCAATAAAGACAGTCAAAGCTGCATGTCTTAGGAAGGGTGAGATTTATCCCTAATGATACTCCCAGCCTGCGTGATTTTATAGGTCCGTAAAGGTACTGCATAATGATAAAACGTTAGGGCGCTATAAAAAAATAGCGCCCTTAATTACTAGAACTAAATAGAATAGATTATTTGACCTCTATTACACAGTTGTGCGTACCAAAAGAATTGGGTACACATGCAGTACAATTAGCGTCATTCTGCCAAGAACCGTCCACGAAGAATTTATACTCATATCTTCCGGGCTTAAGGGTAGTTTTCACTATCCAGTTACCCTTGGAATCTTTTTTACCAGGAACCTTTTTAATATCCCATTTATTGAAACTTCCGGCTACTGTCACCTTTTTAGCAGCTGGCGCATAAAGCTTGAACTCAACCGGCTTTGACCCAATTATTCTTGGCATGTCTCCCTCCTTGCACAGTAAGTGCATACCGGCCTATCAGTTAAGGCCGGGTATTGTTATATATATTTATATCACCGCCCAAAAGCCTGTCAAGGGGTTTATTCTATACCGCTACTACCACAATCCCCTTTTTCCCGGCTAATCTAATAGAGGCTTCCCGATCAATAAAAAGCGTCTTATCTGCTTCAAAAGCAAGGCATTTTGCCCCAGCCATAATGAGGCGTTTTATAGTTTTTAGCCCTATTACCGGGATATCAAAACGCATATCCTGATTCGGCTTAGCTACCTTCACTACCGTAATACCTCCGCCAACAAGCCTGCCTGCCCTTAAGATAAGGTTATCTGTCCCCTCCAAGGCCTCAACCGCAACTATAGCTTTATCCCTTACTGCTACTGTCTGGCCGATATCCAAAGCACCTACTGATCTTGCCAATCCCAGGCCAAAGTTAATATCATCCAGAAGCTGGGCATCGGGCTGTTGAGCAGTAAGCACCCCCTTACCGGGGATGTAATCTTTCACAAAAATTGTGGAATCAATCAAATCTAACCCGGCATCCTTGAGCCTGTCAGCAATTGCGCCAAATATCGTATCCGCCTTTTTATTTCTGATGCTGGATAAAATCTGGTTTATATCCGGGTTATTAACCACCTCCTTGCTAAAGAGGCGATAAGGGCTAACCTGCCCGGCCATAACAACACGCTTGATAGATTCATTCTTGAATATACCGAAAATACGGCTAAAATCAGAAAGCTTGAGCCAGAAGACTTTATCTGCCAGGCTATTTATCCTCCGGGAAGTCTCTCCCTTAATGGCAACAGCCACAATATAAAAACCGCTTTTCCTCGCCCCTTCACAAAAGAGTAAAGGAAATTTCCTGTTACCGGCAATCAAACCTATTCTTTCCATGGGCTATTTTTCTACTCTACAAGATTTGCTTAAGCCGCGGCTGGAGCCTCTGGCAAAATCGATAAGATAACTAACTTCCGCAGAATCAGCCTTCCCTGCGCCTAATTCTTCTAAGGCGTGCTTAGGGGTAAAACCGGAGTTAAAAAATATTCTGTAGGCACGGTCAAGCTCTTTAATAGCTTCGCGGGAAACCTTGTGGCGCCTTAATCCGATCAGATTAAGGCCGTATACAAGCGCAGGATGCCCGTCGCAGGTAGAAAATGGAGGAATATCCTGAACAACCTTAGAGCAGCCTCCTATTATAGAAAGCTTACCCACCCGGACAAACTGGTGTATAGCAACTAAACCGCCGATAACTGCCAGATCCTCAACTATAACATGCCCGGCAAGCGTGGCATTATTAGCAAAAACACAATTATTCCCTACGCTGCAGTCGTGCGCAACGTGAGAATAAGCCATGAATAGATTCTGGGACCCAATCCTAGTCTTGCCTCCGTCTCCCGTCCCCGGGTTAAAAGTGCAATATTCACGGACAATATTATTATCGCCAATCTCTAAAAATACCTTTTCGCCTTTATATTTTAAATCCTGCGGGCGGGATCCAATACAGGCTCCGGTAAATATCTCACAGCCTTCTCCAATCAGGGTGTTGCCCTCAATTATGCAATGGCTGCCGATTTTTGTCCCGGAGCCTATAACAACCTCGTCATTAATGATGCTATAGGGTCCGATACTTACATTATCGGCTATCTTAGCTTTACTGGAAACAATCGCGCTTTGATGTATTTGCATTTTTATTCAACTAAAGCGAACATAAGGTCTGCCTCTGCCACTACCTTACCTTCAACTAAGGCCCTTCCGCGCACCTGACCGGTCTTAGACTTAACCTTTACTGCCTCAACCTCAAGAATGAGCTGATCTCCGGGTACAACAGGCTTGCGGAATTTAACGTTATTTATCGCCATAAAAAAAGCCAATTTACCTCTGTTTTCTTCAGGGGCAAGCATCATTACCCCGCCAACCTGAGCCATAGCCTCTATAATAATAACCCCCGGCATAACCGGGTGGCCCGGGAAGTGCCCTTTAAAAAAATAGTCATTAATAGTTACATTCTTAATGCCCGTAGCGTGCTTGCCGTATTCAAGCTTTATAATCCTATCCACAAAAAGAAAAGGCTCGCGATGCGGAAGGATTTTCATAATGTCAGCCACCTCTAGAATACCACCTTCTTTTTTCATAGAATATTTCTCCCTCTGCTTAATGATCGCATTTACCAATTTAAGATTTAGCGAATGCCCGCTCTTCAAAGCTATAATATGAGCCTTGAGGCTAAAACCTAAAAGATTTAAATCCCCCATCAAATCAAGAATCTTATGCCGCACAAACTCATCGCAAAACCGGACTGTATTATTAATCACGGTACCATCCCTGGCCAATACCAGCGTATTTTCATAATTAGCCCCGAGCCCCAAACCCTGCCGCTGAAGCTCTTTCGCCTCGCTCTCAAGGCAGAATGTCCGAGCAGGAGCAATCTCCTGCTTAAATACTTCAGGGGCGGAAAAGTTTAATTCTATAAACTCCGTCCTATGCTCAACAAGGTTATAGTCCAGGGTATAAGATATCTTAAAATCATCGCAAGGCAAGGCCATAATAGAAGCCCCGCCCTCTTCTATACGGATCTGCTCTTTTAGGGAGAAATAATTCCGGCCCTTATCCTGCTCTTTGATACCGGCCTGACTAAGGATATCAAGGTATTTAAGGCTGCTGCCGTCTAATCCGGGCATTTCATTATTATCCAACTCAATCTCCAGGTTATCTATACCCGAGCCCGAGAGGGCAGCCATAAAATGCTCTATGGTCTGTACCTGGGCGCCTTGGAATTCGATTGTGGTTCTGCGAGGGGTTTTCCCAACAGTGGAGAGCGAGCTGATAGCGGCTTTAACCCTAGGGCTGCCCGGTAAGTCGCAACGCACAAAAACAATCCCGGTATCGATATCCGCCGGCCTTAAGGTAACATTGCTTTTATTACCGGTATGCAGGCCTGTACCGCTAAAACTGATTTCTTTAGCAATAGTCCTCTGAAAATCCATCATGTCCTTTTCTTAAGGGAGTTTTGACTCTAAGCCTTCGATCTTCTTCTTCAATTCTTTTATCAGAACAAAAAACTTAGGAAGGCTCTGAGTGCAAGCGAGTACCTTCTGATTAATAGCAAAGGGCCTTGCCGGAGAACCTGAAACCATCCCTTTAGGCGGGATAGATTTAGTTACCCCCGACTGAGCAGTCACTATCGCCCCATCTCCGATATTAATATGCCCTACTAATCCTACCTGTCCGGCCAAAACAACATTATCGCCTATAACAGTGCTCCCGGATATACCCACCTGGGCAACAATCAGGCAATTCTTCCCTATAACTACATTATGCGCTATCTGCACAAGATTATCTATCTTGGTACCCGAACCTATAACTGTCCTGTCAAAACGCGCACGGTCAATTGTTACGTTTGCCCCGATCTCAACATCATCGCATATCTCAACAATACCTACCTGCGGGATCTTATGGTGCAGGTCATCTATAGTAACAAAACCAAAACCATCTGAACCGACAACCGTACCGCTGTGAATTATTACTTTCTTGCCGATAATAGTACGCTCGCGTATAGTAACATTGGGATAAATTAAAGAACCCTCGCCGATCTTACTCTCCCTACCGATAAAAACCCCAGGGTATATTGAAACATCGTCTCCTATGGAGACATCATCTTCAATAACAACATGCGCCCCTAATGCCGCATTTTTCCCCAGATTGACATTTTTACCTAAGACTGCGCTGGGATGAATCCCCTTTAAGCAGCTAGTGGTATCAGCCTTAATCAGGGAAATTATCTTGGCAAAGGCAAGCGAAGGATTATCGGTGCGGATAACTGCCTTACGGGTTTCAAATTTATCCCTGGAGGTTATAACCGCGGAGGCAGCAGTGGAATCAAGCAATGGATAATATTTAGGATTAGATAAAAAAGTAATATCTCCGGCCTCTGACTCTTTTATGCCGTTTGCGCCGGTTATGACAATATTATCATCGCCTACAACCTCACCCTTAATAAGCAGAGCAATTTCTTTTAAGGTCTTACGCATTATATTCCGAAGACTACCTCTTTTTGTTTAATATCGCGATAATATTATCCGTAATATCCATACTCTTAGTCTGATAAACTAAGACACGGTCATTAAAAACAAAAGTGATCCCGGATTTCTCGGAATAAGATTTAACTGCATCCTGTATATCCTGAAGGATCTCCTTCATCTTTTCTTCCTGCTCCTTACGCAAATCTTCTTCTCTCTGGGTCACAAAATCCTTAAGCGCTTTTGCCTTTGACTCAAGTTCACCTTTCTTGGCCTCTTTATCTTTATCGCTTAAAAGCGCAAATTTATCCCTTAATGTATTAAACTCTCCGACCTTCTTGTCCCTTTCGCTAACATAGCTATTCTCTTTATCGGTTAATTTCTTATCATAATCTTTTGTTTTATTATACTCACTAAAGGCCCGGCTTAAATCAACATAAGCAAGCTTATCCTGGGCATACACCGAACCGGTTACCATAAACATCCCCAATAATGCCGCTGCTAAGACCAAAACTAACTTCTTCATTTTGAATCCTCCTTTTTATATAATTTAGAAACTGTTACTTACGCTGAAGTGGAACCTGCCGCTGGATTTACTATCTTCTCCCGGCGCCTTATCCATAGGGATACCGTAATCAAGCATGATAGGACCGATAGGCGTCTTAATCCTAAAACCCAGACCAAAACTTGACTTAAGCTTTCCGGTGTTATTTACCGTATTGCGGGAAGAACCAATGTCGCCTATCTTCTCCCAGACATTTCCTACATCATAAAATGCAGCCACCTTAAGAAACCCGAAAAGAGGATAGACATATTCGATATTTCCGACAAACATAGCATTACCGCCGAGAGGATCTTTAGTGACGGGGTCATACGGGCCGATTTTTCTTTCTTCATAGCCCCTGATAGTGTAAGCTCCTCCGGAAAAAAACCTTTCGTATATTGGTATCTTGCTTGAATCGCCATAAGGATCTGCCAACCCGATCCTGCCGCGAAGCTCTAAGGTAGAATTGCGCGGTAGCGGAATATAATGGCTTGCCCGGCCAAAGAATTTCCAGTAGTTCTTATCCCCTCCTAGCGGCCCTCCGGCAAACTCTAAAGAACCAGAGAGAAAATTACCCTTATGCGTATCAAAAATATTATCCCTACTGTCAAAGGTAAAACTGGGGGTAATACTGCTTATAACATTAGACCCCTTCTCCTCATCTAAATAAGTAGCTCCTGAAGAAATGTTGCTTATATCTATTAAGTCCAGTCTGTATACCAGGTCGCCTCTTAAATATTCGGACAACTCCTTGCCTAAACGCAGCGCGCCTCCGGTTACCTCTTCATCATAGCCATACCCCACATCGCTATCCCTCTTATGGGTACGCCTGTAGGCATCAAACCCGAATGATACCGGATAGTCAAAAAGCCACGGCTCGGTGAAACTTAAATCAAAACCGCTGCTTATAGTCCCGATTGTAGCGCGCAGCTTAAGGTTTTGCCCTGCCCCGGTGAAATAAGGCCAATTCTTCCAATCAAAATTCTTCTGTTCCACCTCTACAAACCCTACAAAATCATCTACGGTACTATATCCCCCGCCGAAACTGAAAGAGCCTGTCTTGGACTCCTTGACATCAACAATCAAATTCTTTTTATCGGCTGTATCAGTATCTTCGGTATCATAGCTTATCTCTTCAAAATAACCCAGGTTATTAAGCCTCTCCTTGCTGCGCCTTAATTTTTCCCCGTCAAACCTATCGCCCGGATGCAAACGCATCTCCCTGCGTATTACGATATCCTTAGTCTTAATATTTCCCCTCACCCTGACCTTATCGACATAGGTAATGTCATTTTCGATTATATTGTAGACTATGTCAACCCGGCTTGTCTGGGGATTTAAAGAAACCGCTTCTTGCACAGAAGCGGAAATATACCCGCGGTCAAAATAAAGCCCCTGCACATAAGAAACATCATAGCGCATCGCCTCTTCGCTGAAGGTCTTTCCGGTGACACATTCCTTAAGGCGCATAAGGATCTCTTTCTCGGTTATATCCTTATTCCCCCTTATGACCACATCACCGACTAAATACTTATTTCCTTCCGTTATAGCTATGTTAACAAAAAGCAAGAAAGGCTTTTTCTCATCAGGTACCACCTCAAAGGCAACCGCAATATCAATATAGCCCTCCCTGCGGTAAAAAGCCTTTATGCGCTCAATATCCTCGGCAAGGACGTCATCCTTCAGGACCCCGGCGTTAAAAAACCATGCCCTTTTAGTCTTTAAAAGCTTTAATATGCGCTCGTCCTTAAAATTGTTGTTCCCCTTAATAACGATATCCTTAATACGGACCCTGCCCCCTTCTACGACATTAAAATTAATTTTAACCTTATTGGTAGTTTCATCGATATCCAATTTATAATCAATCTTTGCCCCGCTGTAACCTATCTTTTCATACATCTTCTGGAAAATGCGCAGGTCTTCGGCAAGGCTTGGATAATCCAGATACTGGCCTTCTCTGGATTTTAACTGGGACTTTAACTTTTCATCCTTTATGGTAATACGGTTTATTCCGGAAAAGGTAATCTTTTCAATAATCGGCCTCTCAACTACCGCGATGATAACCTTTACCCCTTCTTTATATAAGTGGCTGTCTATTTTAATGTCGCTAAAGAAATTTAGGAGATAAAGCCTCTTTAAGTCATCGCTGATGACATTTTCCTGATAGGGGCTTCCAATGCGGGTCTTCATCTTGGAAGCAATAGTATTAGTAGATATGGCCTTATTTCCTGTTATTTCTATTGCGCTGACCAGCTTGCCTTCTTTGGAAATTTCTGCTTCTTTCTCCGCAAAAGAGAATGAGGCCGCCCAGAAGACAAAAAGAAAGGATAAAATTAAGGAGAGTACTTTACGCATTTTTATTATTATATAAGAATTGCCGCCTTGGCGCAATAACTTATTCCATTCTGGCGATATTTTCAAAACGGGTATACTCCTTGATAAAGGCCAGCCTTAAGGAGCCTACCGGGCCATTTCTCTGCTTTGCAATAATTGCCTCAGCTACACCCTGGTTATCTGAAGTAGGGTTATAATATTCTTCCCTAAGTATAAGCACGACGACATCCGCATCCTGCTCAATAGCTCCGGATTCCCTCAGGTCAGACAATTGAGGGCGATGGTCAGTCCTGGACTCTACCGCACGGGATAACTGGCTGATAGCTACAATAGGTACCCTTAATTCCCTGGCCAGGGCCTTAAGGGACCGGGAGATCTCCGATATCTCCTGCTGCCTGCTCTCTACCCCACTTGACCCCCTCATAAGCTGCATATAATCTAAGACAATAAATTTAATATCCTGCTGTGCCTTGAGCCTGCGGGCCTTAGCCCGCAGTTCCATAACTGAGATACCGGGCGTATCGTCTATGAATATCGGCGCCTCTGATAATTTACCTGCGGCGGCAGTAAGCTTAGGCCAATCAGATGTAGCAAGGTAACCTGTGCGTACCTTCTGGGCATCAACCCGTGCATGCGAACAAAGCATCCTTTGGGCCAGCTGCTCCTTAGACATCTCCAGGCTAAAAACAGCAGTAGGGATTTTCTCCACAATTCCCGCATGCTCAATCATGCCTAAGGCAAAAGCGCTCTTGCCCATGGAAGGCCTTCCGGCAACAACGATTAAATCCGATTCCTGAAGCCCTGCTGTCTTAATATCAAAATCTATATACCCGGTAGGTATTCCGGTAACATGGGCTTTTTTACGGTATAAGGAATCAATGGTTTCGATACTATCTGAAACAATCTCCTTGATATGCAGATAAGAGCCCTGGGCCTTTCTCTCCCTTACCTCAAAAATGAACCTTTCCGCATTATCAACTACTTCGTCAATATTACCTTCGCTCTCATAACAAAGCGAAATAATTTTAGTGGCATTATTAATTAGCGTCCTTAAAATGCTCTTTTCTTTTACGATATGGACGTAGTGCCCGATGTTGGCGGAACTGGGGACAGAATTGGCTAAGGCCGTAAGATAACTTGCCCCGCCTACGGCATCAATTATACCTTCCCTCTTTAAGGCATCAGTCAGGGTAATAAGGTCTACTGCCTTATTGGCGCTATATAAATCTGAAATAACCTGGAATATCCTTTGGTGGGAATCTTTGTAAAAGAAATTCCTATCCAGCTTTTCAACTGCCGTAGCAATTGCCTCTTCATCGAGGAGCATAGAGCCCAATACCGCCATTTCGGCATCAAGGTTCTGAGGGGTAATTTTTTCTATCTGCTGATTGCCGGGCATTTTATTTTTTAACGACCCAAATTTTTAATTTTGAGCTTACTTCCGGATGAAGCTTAAGCACTACTTCATAAATACCCAAGGCCTTAATAGGCCCTTCCATGATAACACAGGTTTTCTCAACCTCAATACCTTCGCTCTCTAAGGCAGCGCAGATATCAACCTCTGAGATGCTTCCGTAAAGGCTGCCGTCTTCCTGCACAAGCACGGGGATATTAAGCGAGAAATTATCTAAACGCGATTTTAATTCTTCAGCTACTCCCTTTTTCTTCTCAAGCACCAAGGCCATCTTCTCCTGATCTTGCTTTAACCTCTTTAAATTCCCGGCACTTGCCTCTATGGCGAAGCCTTTGGGCAAAAGAAAATTACGGGCAAACCCGTCTTTTACTTTCATCAAGGCTCCGGCCTTGCCAATTTTTTCTACGTCTTTAGTCAGTATAACTTTCATCTTATCCTCTCTTAAACGCTTTTAACGCGTATAGGGTAATAAAGAAACGAACCTGGATTTGCTTATTGCCTCAGCTATAAGCCTCTGGTGCTTAGCGCAGTTGCCCGAATAACGGCGAGAGACGATCTTGCCTCTCTCGGTAATAAATGCCTCCAGCCTCTTGCCGTCCTTATAATCCAGTGATTTTACTTTATCCACGCATAAACGGCAAAATTTCTTCCTGACTATTATATGCGCAGAGCGTTTTTTATCCCCTAATTTACCTTTAGAGAATGCCTTTACCTTTGCTTTAACTTTCATTTGTATCAACCTCGCTTTCACCTAACCATGTTGATTCTGTTGACGGCCCACCGGAAACTTCCTCTATTGCCTCTACCGGCGCAGCCTGTGTTTTACCCTGGCCGGGAGCGCCTAAAAACTGCACCCTCTCTGCCCTAACCTCTATAACATTACGCTTAGCCCCCGTATTATCCTCCCAGGAACGAGACTGCAGCCTTCCCTCGATAAAAACACTGCTTCCTTTATGCAGGTACTGATTGCAAGTCTCCGCCTGCTTATTCCATACTACGGCGGTTATAAAACAAACCTCTTCCTTCAACTCTTGGTTTTTATCCTTATACCTGCGGTTAACCGCAAGCCTTAAATTCGCTACTGCCGCCCCCGAAGGGGTATAACGAAGCTCCGGATCCTTGGTTAAATTACCCATCAATAAAACTTTATTATAGCTTGCCATAAAATCTCCTGTCTGATTATTCTAGTTTTGAAATAAGAACCCTCAAAATACTTTCATTAAGCTTATAGGCATGTCTGATATCCTTTATTACAAGCGGATTAAGAGAAAAACTCAAAAGGTAATAAATGCCTTCCATGTATTTCTTGATCGGAAAATAAAGCTTTCTCTTCTCAGACCATATAGCGCCTTGGTTCACAATCCCGCTGTGCTTTGTAACAACATCGTTGAGCTGCTGAAAAAGGGTATTTTTCTCCTCTTCAGATAAATCGGGCCTAACTATAAACATTGCTTCATACTTATTCATGCCTTACGCTCCTTTTATATATCCTTACGGTTAAAACTGTTCATGGCGCAAACAACGCCTTCTTCTGCCCATTCCTTACAGCATCGGGACGCCCTATCAATGATCCCCGGAAGATCGGCTTTTTCCCTGCGATTAAAACGCGAAAGAACAAAATCGCTGGCATCTTTATCCGCCGGTCTGCCTATTCCTACGCGTATGCGGTTAAAATCATTACCCTTGAGGGTTCCTATTATAGACTCAACGCCTCTATGCCCCGCGGAAACCCCGGATGAACGGATTTTAATCCTCCCGAACTCCAGGTCTAAATCGTCATAAACTACCAAAAGATCAGAGGCTTGCGCCTTGTACTTTTTAAGCAAAAGCCTGACCGCTTCGCCGGATAAATTCATGAAAGTAAGCGGCAAGGCTAAGATTACGTCTAAAGAATCAAAATTTGCTTTGGCCGATAACGCCCGGATACCTTTTTCTTTCTTCAGCACTACCTTCCAAGTTTTAGCGAGATGCTTGACAACCTCAAAACCAATATTATGTCTTGAGCCGGCATACTGTAAGCCCGGATTGCCTAATCCTACAATAAGCTTCACTTCTTCTCTTTATTCTCTTTTTCTTCTGATTCTCCGCCCTCAACAGCAACTTCTTTCTTCTCTTTGATAACCTCAGGCTCCTGAGAACCCTCTCCCTCTAAAGGCTCAGCCAAGACTTCTTCCTTCATCGGGGCAGCAACAGAAAGAATAATTGCCTCCGGGTCGTTCAATATTTCAGCTCCCGGGGGTAGAGATATATCTTTGATGTGTATTGAATCTCCTAATTTAAGGGCAGAGACATCTATCTCTATGTCCTGCGGGATATTGGTAGGCAAACACTCCACCTCTATCTCCCAAAGCACATGCTCTAAGGAACCGCCCTCCAGTTTAACGCCAACAGGCTCACCCTTAGCCACAATGGGGACATTAACCTTAATCTTCTTGGTTAGGGAAATCTGATTAAAATCTACATGCACAATATTTCCGTGGACAGGATCATGCTGAATCTCCCTTATAATGCAAGGCCGGGATTTCTGCTTTTTATCGTCCTTTATATGGACATTAATTACAACACCTTCTATCCTGTGCTGATGGACTAACTGCACCAATTGACGGTGTGACAACTTAAGCGCCAAGGCATCCTTACCTTCAGAATAAATCACTGCCGGGACAAAACCCTGGCCCCTTAAACCTTTAGTCTTGCCTCTTCCTATCTCTTCCCTTACCTGCGCGTCCAAAAATAATTCATCCATAACTTTAGCTCCGTTTTCTTAGTTAATCAAATAAACAACTTATTGATTCTTCATTATGTATCCTCTTAATTGCCTCAGCCAAAAGGCTGGCTATAGTAAGAACCTTTATCCGCGGATGCTCTTTACTCTGAGATAAAGGGATACTATCCGTAATAACCAGTTCTTTTAAGTTTTTGCAATTTTCCAAACGCTCAATAGCATCACCCGATAAAACTCCGTGGGATATAGCAGCATAAATATTCTTAGCCCCTGCCTTCTTTAACGCCTCTACTCCTTCAAAGAGAGAGCTGCCGGTAGCCACCAGATCATCTACCATAATCGCATTCTTGCCTTCAACCGTACCTAAAATATGCATCGCCTCAGTCTTCTCCGGAGATTCACGCCTCTTATCGATAATGGCTAAAGGAACACCTAGCCTCTTGGCATAAGCACGGGCGGTTTTAATGCCGCCTACATCAGGAGAGACAGCCACCGAATTCTTTATATCAAGGCCCTTAAAATAATCCGTAAATACCCCTACAGAGAAAAGATGATCCACCGGTATATCGAAGAAACCCTGGATCTGCCCTGCATGCAAGTCCATAGTTAATACCCTGTTAGCCCCGGCAACAGTCAAAAGATTAGCCACCAATTTTGCGGTTATAGGCACACGGGGCTGATCTTTCCTGTCCTGGCGGGCATATCCAAAATAAGGGACTACTGCGGTAATGCGCGCGGAAGAAGCCCTTCTTAAGGCATCCATCATAATCAAAAGCTCCATCAGGTTTTCGTTCGCCGGGGGGCAAGTAGGCTGGACTATAAATACATCTTTGCCGCGGACGTTATCATTAATCTTAACCCTTACCTCCCCTTCGCTGAACCTTGTAACCAGAGCATCAGAGAGCTTTGTCTTAAGGCATTTACAGATATCCTCTGCCAGACGCTGATGTGCATTGCCGCTGAATATCGCCAATTTATCCATATCTATCCCTTCTTTTTTAAAATCCTCGCCGGGACCCCTACCGCAGTCTTGCCCTCTGGTATGTCCCTTATCACTACCGCGCCTGCGCCGGTTTTTGATCCTTTGCCTACTTTAACCGGAGCAACCATAACTGTATCGGAACCGATAAAAACCTTATCTTTTATAACTGTATTATGCTTATTTAGGCCGTCGAAATTTGCAGTAACCGTACCTGCGCCGATATTAACGGAATTTCCCACCCTGCTGTCTGCTATATAACAAAAATGCTTGGCAAAGGTATTTTTACCGATTTTAGCGCGGGTAATCTCCAGGAAATTACCGAGGGTTACATCGTCAAGTATACGCGCCCCATCCCTTAAGCGCGCGAAGGGGCCCACAGAACAACGTTTTCCGATTTTAACATCACTTTCAATAACTGTAAAGGGATAAATAACCGAATCCCGGCCTATCCTGGCCCCGTAATTTATGAAGGTAGAACCCGGGTCGATTATGGAAACACCCTTAAGCATAAAATCTTCGTTTATCTTTGACTGCATTAAAAGATTTGCCTTAGCTAACTCTACTCTCGAGTTTATCCCCATAGCCTCGTTTACATCTTCGATCTTCACCCCTTCAATAAGCCCGCCCCGGGAATAAAGTATCTTAATGACATCGGTAAGGTAATACTCTTTCTTTTTGTTATCCGCCCTGACCTTGCCCAATGCCGCCTCCAGGCTCTTCTTATTAAAACACATAATCCCGGTATTGATCTCTTTAATATCCTTATCAAAATCATCCGCTTCTTTTTCTTCTACTATCCCGCAAACAGACGAATATTTATCGCGTAAGACCCTTCCGTAACCTTTGGGTTTTTTCAAATCCGCGGTCAGACAAGTTACATCGGCATTATTTTCAAGATGGCGTTTAATAAGGCCCTTAACCGTCTCCTTCTTCAATAAAGGGACATCACCATAAAGAATCACTACCGCGCCATTAAACCCTTTCAGCTCTTTCAGGGACACCTTAACCGCATCCGCAGTCCCGGCGAGCCTCTTTTGGAGGGCAACCTTGACCCCGGCAGGGACTTCTTCTCTGACCAGCTGATGCTTGTGGCCTAATACGGCAACTATACGCTTAGGATTCAAGGAAAACGCTAAATCCACCACATAGCCTAACATAGGCCGGCCGCAGACCTTATGCATCACCTTGGGGATAGAGGATTTCATCCTTACCCCCTTGCCCGCTGCCAGAATTATGATTGCTAATTTTTTATCCATTTTTTATTGGTTACCCTTTATGTACGATTTTAAAACTTGGCTTTACTCAAAATAATCAGAAAAACTAACAAAAGATTGGTTCTATGTATCTTTGACCACTCCCGCAATCCCTACGCACAACCAATCCTGATTCTAAAGGCATTCGTAATTTATATACTACCCTAAAAGGGAAACCCTCGCAAATAGTTTATTTACAAGGACTTCCTCAAGTTGGTTGGGACGTGTGGATTCGAACCACAATAGCGAGACCCAAATTCTCGTGTCCTACCTTTGGACGACATCCCAATTTCTACTTTTATTAATTCGCCAAGGAGGGAAATGGCCTCACAAAATCCATTTCTTCAATAAATTTACGCACTTCGATTTTATTTGCCAACCTTACTTAAGAATCATATACTCATGCCTTTTGTTTTCTCCAGCTCATACGCGTCAAGAACTCTTTTCTGCAGATACTCCCTGAAACTTTGAGTTACAGGATGAGCGATATCCTTATGCTCTGACTGAGAAGAACCTGCCTCCCCGATAGTGTTAACCTTTGAGCTTTCAGATAAAGAGCCTGCGCACTGATTACAATACTTGCTGCGAAGTTCGTTCTTAAAACCACACTTAGGGCAAGGCTGCTTGACCCTTCTTGAAGGCATAGCGATAAAAAGCCCGCTGGTTCCTTCAATAACCTTTATATTCCTTACCACAAAAGAATTGTCAAATGTTACCGTTGCGTAAGCTTGAAGTTTTTTATCGGGCGAATCTTTAAGGGCAATCCTAACCTCGGTAATCTCCATAAGTTACCCCCTTATCCGGAATAGGCCCCGCTAATTAAGCCGTACTTACCGCAAAAAAACGCCAAGTTTTATATTTCCTCCTTAGGGCCTCGGCCAGCTTAAGGGCCTTTTTGCGTGAAGGAACAATTCCGAAAACTGCCGGGCCGCTCCCGGACATAAGCACATGGTTTAACCCTAAACTTAAAAGCAAATCCTCAGCGTGTTTTACTTGCGGATATAATTTTATTGTTACCTGCTCCAGGCTATTAAAGAATAAATTAAAAGCAGGAAGAGCCTCATTTTTAGACAATGCTGAAGTTAATATTTTAACATTGCAAGATGGCTTTGTCAACACCGTAAAACTATCCCATTTATCGTATATTAAAGGCGTGGAAACATGTATTTTAGGCACAATAAGCAGATGCCAAAGCCTGGCCTTATTAAGGCCCTTTATCGGCTCTATTTTCTCTCCTCTGCCGAAACCATAAGCAAAAGGCTTCTCATAAATAAAGAAAGGGACATCGCTTCCTATTTTAACGGCAAACTTTGCTAATCTCTTCTTAGAAAGCTTCAGCCCCCATAATTTATTTAAACCCAATAAAACAACAGCGGCGTTAGAAGAACCCCCTCCCAAGCCTGCACCCACAGGAATACGTTTTATTATTTTTATATCCAGGCCTCTTGAGGGGTAAAATTGATCCCTCAATAGCTTAGCCGCCTTAAAACAAAGATTGCCCTTACCCGCAGGCAGGCTCCTATCATCAGAGCTGACCCTGATCTCATTGTCTTTGCGTTTTTTTAAGGTTATTGAGTCAAAAAGGCTGATTCTCTCAAAGACCGTCCTTACGCTATGGTAGCTATCCAAACGCTTATTGATAACCTGAAGGTAAAGATTTACTTTGGCGAAGGATTTAAGGTTCAATTTTTCTGGTTTAGCGAAGCAATTCTTGAGCGGACTTCTCTATATCTAGGCTTGTAAGATTATATTCTTTTAGAAGCTCTGAAGGATCCCCTGATTGGCCGAATCTGTTCCTTATCCCCATGCGTATAACCTTAGTAGGATGGTTTCCGGAGACCACCTCATCAATACTTGAAGCAAGCCCTCCGATTATAGTGTGCTCTTCACAAACTATGATGCCGCGGGTTTGAGAAGCAGCATTGATAATCGTTTCAGTATCAATAGGCCTTAAGGTGTGCAGGTTTATAAGACGGACATTGATTCCTTTTTTGGCTAGATTTTCTACCGCCAGCATGGCCTGATTAACCATTATGCCGCAAGCAATAATTGTTAAATCATTGCCCTCGGTTAAAACCTGGGCCTTGCCAAATTCAAATACACTTTTGCTTGTTAATGTAGGGACCTTAGGCCTGCCAAGCCTGATATAAAAAGGACCCTTAACATTGGCGGCAACCCTTATAGCATCTGCGGTCTGCGGCCCATCGCAGGGAACAATAATATTCATATTAGGAATAACCCGCATAAGCGCAAGATCTTCCAGGGCCTGATGGCTTGCCCCGTCCGGGCCTACGCTTATTCCGGCGTGAGTAGCCACGATCTTCACGTTAAAATTATTATAACAGATGGAATTACGTACCTGATCCCACGCACGACCGGAGGCGAATATGGCAAAGGTGGAAAGAAAAACAGTCTTGCCGCAGGAGGCAAGCCCCGCGGCAGCTGCCATCATATTCTGTTCGGCAACGCCGAAATTGAAAAACCTGCCGGGAAATTCCTTAGCGAATAGGTTAGTACGGGTAGAACTGGATAAATCGGCATCCAGGACTACAATATCCCTGTTATCCCTGCCCAACTCAACCAGGGCCTGCCCGTAAACATCCCTCTGAAATAATTGCTCTGCCATATTAAGCCAGTTCCTTTAAGGC
>Ga0172381_10002671_pt1 | contig 19420 bp, 17 predicted proteins | sample Leawel6488metaG_FD_119754 | JGI IMG/M metagenome (GOLD analysis project Ga0172381, IMG submission 119754) | Leachate microbial communities from a municipal landfill in Southern Ontario, Canada - Leachate well 64-88 metaG | ecosystem: Engineered > Solid waste > Landfill > Unclassified | place...
AACCAGTAACACTTAAAAAATTATCGGCCGCTTTAATCTGATATAAAGAAAAAGAAATTATACTTACTCCGACAACAAAAAATAATCCTAAAATTAATGAAGTTTTAATTAAGCTTTTTTCTAAAATTTCCATAGTTAATTATTTATTCTTATATATTAACATCTTATCACTGTGAAAATATTTGTAAAGCTATATATTATATTTATTACCATACACGGGGACGATAATATCCGACCTTGTCGTCCCTTTTAATATCGTAGCCAAAGATTGTCCAGCACTTTCTTCCCCATGAACAATAAAGACTTTTTTAGGTTTAGGATTTTTTATCGCATCAACCCAATTTAAAAGAGCCAACTGGTCCGCGTGAGAGGAAAAAGAAAAGATTGCCAGAACATCAGCCTTGACATGAATTATTTTACCATCTATTTCAACCGATTTTTCCTTGTTAATTAACCTTCTGCCTAGAGAGCCTTCGGATTGATAAGAAATTATTAAAAGAGTGTTTGCGGAGTCGCCCAAATATCTCTTCAAATAACTCTTTATCTTTCCTCCTTGGAACATCCCGCTTCCGGCAAGAATAATCTTGGGCGGTATGGCTTTTTCAGCAACCCCGGCCTGAGAAACATTATTTATCATGAATAACCCCTTAAAATCAAACAAGTCGTCTCCCTTTCCTATTAAACTCCTTGCCTCTTCGTCATAAAAATCAACATAATTCCTATATATTCCGGTTGCTTTGATAGCCAAAGGACTGTCCAAAAAGACTGGAATATAAGGAATCTCTTGATTCTCAACCCAATTATTTAATTCGTAAAGCAATTCTTGAGTTCTTTCCATCGCAAATACAGGGATCATTAAAATTCCCTGCTTTTCGATAACTTCTTCTATTTTTTTCTTTAAAATTTCTTTCCCTTTTTCTTTTGATTCGTGAATACGATTCCCGTAAGTCGACTCAACGAAAACAATATCAGCTCCAGATATTAATTCTGGATCTCTAACAATGGGCGCGGGAGAATTTCCCAAATCACCCGAAAAAACCAGCTTCTTTTCCTTTTCATTTTCTTTCAATAAAACTTCGAAACTCGCAGAGCCAAGAATATGCCCAGCATCTCTCAACCATATCTTCACGCTATCATTTATTTTGTTCTCTTTTTCATATGCAAGACAAGTGAAAAATTCCATTAACTCTAAAATATCTCCTTCGGTGCATAAAGGAGCTACAAAAACCTTGCCTTCGTCTCGCGAAACCTTAAGTGCGTCCAAAAGAATTATTTCCGCCAAGTCCCTGGTCGGAGCGGTTGAATAAATCCTACCCCTAAAACCACCCATAAAAAGCTTGGGCAGCCTTCCGCAATGATCCAAATGAGCGTGAGTCAAAAGAACAAAGTCTATATCTTTAGGATTAAAAGAAAAATCTTTCTGATTTTTTTCAGATTCTTCTCCTTGAAACATCCCACAATCAACTAAAAATTTGACTCCCTCCGATTCAATTAAAGTACAGGAGCCGGTTACTTCTCGGCAAGCGCCGTGAAAAGAAATTTTCATGTCTAAGGTTCAAATAAAGATTCCGGTTCAAGAACTATGCTCTTAACCTGAGGGAACTGTTTTACTGTCTTTAATATTTCTTCCATTAGAAGTCCGACTCGGCACGATCCTCCACTAGTAAATCCAGGGACTTCCGTAAATTTCAATGTAAGCTTTCCTTTTTCACTTAAATTAGATTCTAACAATTTAAAATCAGCATTGGGAAATTCGGTTACAAAACCTTCGCTTTTCTCTTTTTCCGTCAACTGACCCTTAATCAACAATTCAACCGCACCCCTAATAATATCCTGGCTGCCCACTATTTCCCTCTCCACGGGCATAACAAATTCATAATCACATGAATTTTCCTGATCCTGCAATTGATTATAGTAAAAAAGAGATATATTTTCCCTCTTCTCAGGTTCATACAAATTAACGTACAAACTGGCCATTCCCATTTTAACACTTATATTTATTTTCTTTGAAGATGCTTCATAATTTAATGACTGATATGTATTCTTGTCAATAGAAATTAAATTGGGCAACTCCTGAGAAGATAATCCTGATTCAACAAATAATTTTACTCCCACAGTTTTTGGCAAGTTTAAATTAATAGAACTGGCTCCTGCCTCTACGACAACGCTAGAATTATCTAAAATATCGCCCATCTTCAAATTAACATTTGAGGCTCCTGTATGAACCGTAACCGATTCAGCCTTAATATTGGTCAGATCGATGCTATTATTAGAAGCTCCACTATTAATATTGAGAGCTACATCTATATTTTTATCTATGCCTACGGTAAATTCATTTCTAAAATTACCGCTATGCATCCACTTACGTCCTTCCTTAATTCCTATTTCAACGGTCTGAATATTATTTTCTGTTTTTGAATTAACACTAGCCACCATTAAATTTGTTTTTAACTCTCCTTCAACCAAATTCCCACTATCTATCCCATAAACCATAATTTCTCCCGCACCAGCATTAAGTGAAATATTAGCCTTCTCAGCCATTAGATTCTTGGAAACCCTAATCGGAAAAACGGAAACCGCTCCATAATCAACAGTGGGATGAATTGAGAAAAAAATAAAAACAAGGGAAACGCATATTGCCGCCACTATCGAACCCAAAACGGTGGAAACAACGCTTTTTTTGCTAAAAAGAGATAGGCCGATAAAAATAATCAATAAGGGGAAAACCATTAAAAAATTTACCTCCAAAACGATAATCCCTAAATTATTAACTAAAAAAGCTAAACCTAAAATAACAATGAATAACCCGAGAAAAGCTTTGCTAAAATCACATTCAACTGCTTCGGCAGGTTTTATTTGGTTTAATTTCTTCATTTTTTTATTTCTTATTACTTCCAAAAATTATTTTCGACCCGATAAGAACTATTATCAATCCCCAAATAACGCCCCAGTTGACCCAGCTAAACGGACTGTAGTTAAAAACCTGTTCAAAAAGAATATTTAGTCCGACTAAAACTATTACTAATCCGATAATATTCTTAACACTACCAAGCCAATTACTGTTTCTCTTTATTTCCTCAGCCATCTCTTGGGCTTTTTCTTGAGTTTGCCCAATAACGTCTCCATTTTTTTTGCTTTTCTTTTCTCCGTCTGCCTCAGGAATAATAACTGCGAGAATCAAATAAATTATAATTCCCGAGCCACCCGTGAAAGATAAGATAATAAACAGAATTCTTATTATTAATGGATCAACTTCAAAATATTCTCCCAAACCTCCGCAGACTCCGAAAATAACACGGTTTGTTCTTGAACGATAGAGTTTTTTCGTATTGCTCATTTTTTTATTTTTAATTATTATTGTTTTTATTATATCACAAATTTAAAAAGTAAAAAACCGCAAGAGCGGTTTTTTGCTGTAAAATATTTTTTTTAATCTTTTCCCATTAGGTAAGCAAAGGCGACATACAATGCTGACAATCCAACTAAATCATATACTATTTTAACTAACATAGGAGAGGCTCCGAATAAAGCAGTAACAAGATCAAAACTAAAGAAACCAACTAAGCCCCAGTTTAATCCTCCGATAACTACTAATATCAGGGCGATTAAACCTAAAGTATTTAGTTTTTGCATTTTTTAATTTTTTATTTGTTATCCGACCTTTTTAAATTATAAATATTTTACCTTTAACTATTTTTTAAAGCAATAAAATTATCCACAATTATTCAGAAACAAAAGTTATTTTCCCGCACCTCTTTTCAATCTCTTTAATTTTTTTAGAAATAGAATCGTCTTTAGACTCAACGGTAAATAATTTTCTACCATCATCAAGAGTAAGATAAACCTCTTTTTCATTATTTGATGAAACTTCATTAACCCTACAATCATTTAAAAAACCCATAGCCGCTTCCCAATCAACAACTATTGGACCGTTTACAATATCAATTTCGCTTCCACCTAAAATTTCCAATTCTCTCACTAGAACTTTTCCGTTAGTCTCAATGCCTTTGATACTGGCCCTGTCCCCCGCGACCAGGTCCAGGCATGAATTATCTTGATTCTTACAGACGCTTTTATCATTAAAAGACAATTTGACGCTATTAGCCGGACTTCCCGGATTTTCGTATAATAGATACCAAGTATTTTCTTCCAGCCCGGGGTTATTGATTAATAAATTTCCAGCTCTTGAAAAATTAATATTTCCTTCTGCTCCCGCATTGGAAAAAAACTGCTGATAGGTAAAAAATCCTATAATAATAAAAACTATTACGCTTAAAGCTGTTATAATTAAAGAAATTCCTTTATTTGCATCAAACATATATTAATTTTTACGGCTGAAGAATATCTTCCGTTCTGCCATCTATACTAATAACAACTTTCTTGACTGAAGAAAACTGCATCAAAGTTTCTGTTATTTGTTTCCTAATTTCGGCAACAAGACAAGAACCTCCGATTCCCTCTTCTAAGGCTTCATTAAAATCAATCATGGCAGTTCCGTTAACTATAGTCAATTTGTTAATTTTTGAATTTTGATTAATGCCGGAAAAATATCCGCTATTCTTTTCTTCATCGGTCGGGCCTTTGATTAATTCTTCAATCGCTACTCTGGCAACCGCTTCGGTTTTAATAATATTTCTTTCTACCGGGAAAACTGCCGTACAATCACCTTCATTGCCTTGTTTGCTAAAATAAACCTTAACAATAGATGTTTCTTCAAGAAATTTTACGGGCAAACTCATAACCTCTTCTCTGTCGGGCATTCCGCTCGGATTCTCGTTATGAAAAATGAGGAAAACGTTGCTGTCTTTCGGAGCCTCAAAACTTAAAGTTGCCTCAAAGTTGGTTGGCATTTTCATCCAATCAGAAGTAGCGTTTAAAATAGCCAAACCAAGTCTCTCGCCGTCGGAATCAACTAGTTCAACTATTCCAACCTGGCCCTCAAACCCAGTCCAATGGCCCCCCATAACTCTTCCCTTAATCGTTAACGGAGAACTTATCGCCTGTCCGCTTATAATATTATATATCTCTATATTTTTTACGATAGGGACTTCTTTCTTCTGATTGATAAAGTAAAAAATTCCCACAGAAACCATTAAGAAAATAATTATCCCGATTATTATGTATTTTTTTGTCATATTAATATTTATTTTAAATATTATCTATCTCCTGACTTAATATTATGTCGTTATCCTTAAAAACGAATCTTCCTTTGAATTTTTGTTTTTTTAAAAACAAAGGGAACCAATAAGGATCGTCGGGCCACATGCTTTGAAAAGGAATTTCTTCCAAATTAAACCAACGTGGGCTCATCTCTTCGGTTTCCACCGGCTCTCCTTCGTAACTCAAAACATCAAAAATATGCACCTCCATTAATTTACCCGTATCCATAAAATTAAAATCTATCAAGCCTCTTTCTTCAATATCTTTAACGACCAATCCGGACTCTTCTAGTGTTTCTCTTTTAGCCGCCTCCAAAATAGTTTCTCCTTCCTCCACCTTTCCTCCGAACCCGTTCCACCTCCCCTCTCCAAAACCCCTTTTTTTCATTCCTAAAAGAACCTTGTTATCTTTTACGGTCAAGCAAAGAGTTAGAACTTTTGGTTTTAAGTTATGGAGGCATTCTCTCACTTTTTCAATATCATTACTATTCGGCCTTCCCTTATTCATTCCTCCAAATGACTTCAATAGGCCATAGTCGCTAAGGCCAGGACAATTAAATACAGAGATAACTTTCCCTCCTTTTGCAACAATTTTTTCTAATAATGGTTTATTAAAATTATTTCCCACTTGATGCTCTTTTGATCCGCTGGTGTAAAATAAAAAAAATCTCTTATTTAAAACATTCTCAAATTTATCAAATAGATTCAAAATTAAATTATCGTACTTACCTATATATGTGCCGGAACCAAGTCCAATTAAATCATAATCTTGCAAATTAAAATTTTCCAAATCGGATAGTTTTACAACTTCCGCATTAAGCTCTTCGGCTATTGCTTTCGCTATTTTCTCAATATTATTATGATGCACTGAATTGTAAACGATTAAAGTCTTCATGTTAACACCATTTTACCTCCAAATTGAATTTTTGACAAAGGAGTGATAATATTTAATCATGATTGAATTTTTAAATAACCAGGGCCTGCTGGCAATCTCCGCTTTTTTAATGGGCGTAATAATCAACTTTGATATCTGCCCGCTGGCCGGAGATTTTGCCATTCTTTCCTACATAGTCGGTGAAGCAAAAAGTTTCAAAAAAACCTTTCCTCACATTCTGTTATACACTTTGGGAAGAATAACTGCTTATTCTGTTTTAACGATAATTATATATTTCGGACTGTCAAAAATTAATCTTTCTTTCCTTCAAGAAAAAGGAGAATTAATCATTGGATTAGCTCTGATTACCTTTGGATTAATAAGCTTGAGAAGCAAAGAACACTGCCACGAACACGAATCTCCTGATTCAAAAAAAATCACTGCTAACAAAAATTTATCTGGATCTTTCTTGTGGGGATTTCTTTTTTCCCTCGGATTTTGTCCCCATAGTGCGGCTATGTTTTTTGGAGTATTCATCCCCATAGCCACGAATCCTCCTTTTAACCCGATATTGCCTCTGATGTTCGCAGTTGGAGCCAGCTCCGTCATAATATTTTTTTCCGTAGCCCTTTCCCTCAATCCTATTAAGGGTAAAAATTTCCTGGAAAAAATAGAACGGAAAGAAAAAACGACCAAGCTTTTGGTCGCATTAATATTTATAGCCGTAGGAATGCTTTATTTAATAAAATAACTATTCTTGTCTCAAAGCATTAATAGGATCCATATTGGCGGCTTTTTGCGCCGGATAAACTCCGAAGAACATTCCAATTAAAACAGAAAATAATAAAGAAAGAATTACTGACAGAGGAGAAACCGCATAAGTCCAATTTATTCCAAAAGATATAGCAACATAATAAATAAGCAATGATATTCCCGCTCCGACAATTACTCCGAATAACCCCCCTAAAAATGTTAAAATCCCAGCCTCAAATAAAAATTGCCAGAGAATATCCTTTCTTTTTGCTCCAACCGCTCTCCTTAATCCTACCTCAAACGTTCTCTCAATAACCGAAACATACATAATATTGGTAATGCCCACTCCTCCGACAACTAAAGATACTGCAGCAATAACGGCCAACAACATTGTAATAGCCGACAATATCGTCCCCATCATTTCTTGAGCATCAGCCATGGTCATAACCTCAAAATCATCTTCATTGGGATTGCTAATATCGTGAAGTTGTCTCATTAAGGCTATTAAACTATCTTTAGTTTCTTCTATTTTATCCGGGTCTTTTGCTTTTACCGAAACCCCTATAACATAATCCGTTCCTAAAAGTTTTTTCTGCATGGTTAATGTTGGAATATAAACCACTTCATCCATGCTGAACCCGAAAGAAGCTCCTCGCTCAGACAAAATACCGACAACTCTGAATGGCTTGCCTCTGACGTATACTGACTTGCCAACTGCTTCATCATCTCCGAATAAATTATCTTTTATTTTACTTCCCAGAACAATAACTGAAGAAATTGAATTCTCCTCGTCTTCGGAATAAAAACGTCCGGTTTCAATGGGAAGTTTTTCGATTAGAGGGGCATCGGCTCCATAACCGAAAACCATCGCACTCTTCGCTTCTCCTTGATACTTGACTATCTCCTGACCCGTAACGTAAGTATAGAGCGTTTCAATATTATAGCTCTTTCTTATCTCTTCAACGTCTTTATTTTTTAAGGTTGTTATAGTTGTTCCTGTTGCAAAGCTTGTGGCGCTGCCAGTCGAACCCTTTCCCGGAACTCTGACCTCTATATTTATCATATCAGAACCATAGACTTCAAGCTCCTTCATAACCATCGCCTTTAATCCGTTTCCCGCCGCAATCATTATAATCAATGATGCTATGCCGATGGCTACTGCTATAATAGTCAAAAAGGTACGAGATCTTTGTCGCATTAAACTAATGAAAGCCGATTCAATTTGTGCATATATATTATTCATACCTTAAAGCTTCAATAGGATTTAACATGCTTGCTCTTCTGGCCGGGATTATTCCGAAAATAAGGCCTATGCTTATTGAAACTAAACATCCGAGAATTATTGAAATGGGGGAAATTATTAATTCCCAATGATAGTTAAGGGCATTGATAACGACTGATATCAAGAAAAGAATCAAAGCTCCTGAAATTATTCCAATAACTCCAGAAATGAAAGTAATGGTTACCGCTTCTATCAAAAACTGCCTGGTGATGTCGCTATTCTTGGCTCCGATTGCTTTTCTTAGTCCTATCTCCTTGGTTCTTTCCTGGACCGTAGCCAACATAATATTCATAATCCCAAATCCTCCGACAATTAAAGAAATAGCGGCAACAGCTGCCAAGAAAAATCTTAAAGCATCGGTAATGCTTCCGATAGTCTCCAGCGCCTGAGTTGTTGACCTAACGCTAAAGTCGTCTTCGCTGGGATTATCAATATTATGCTTATCACGTAAAATACTTTTAATGTATTCTATCGTCCCATCAATATTTTCCGGCTTATCAACTTTAACCCTTATAAATCCGAGATGATTTACGCCGAGAAGAACATTTTGGGCTGTTTTAACTGGCACGAAAAGATTGCTGTCCTCGTTCTGGATAAGGCTTCCACCTTTTGATTTCAAAACTCCTATAACGGTAAAATTAGTTTTTTTTATTTTTATTTTTTGACCTAAAGGATCCTGATCGCTGAATAAATCTTTGGCTATTTTATTTCCTAGAACAACGACCCTGGCATTACTTAATTCTTCATCTTTGTCGAAAAATCTTCCGCTTTCCAGAGAAGAATTCTGTACGTCTGGATAGCTGGCCGACGTGCCATAGAAAGTAGCACTGACTTTTTTATCATTCAGAGAAATAATATCGCTTCCGGAAACATACATTGCCAAAGACTCAATATGCTGATAATTGCTTTTTAATATCGCTTCTCCGTCTTCGTATTTAAGAGTAGTGATAACTACTCCAAAAACTGAAGATGGCGGACCGTCGTCTTCGGCATGGCCTGGCAAAATACCGATCAAATTTGAACCTATGCTTTTTACTTCGTTTAAAATCAATCCCTGTACGCTTTCTCCGACTGATAAAACAATTATCACGGCTGTTATGCCAATAATAATTCCAAGCATAGTTAAAAGAGAGCGCACCTTATTGCGGATTATCATCTGCCAAGAGTTTTGTATTGACTCAAAAATGTCCATATTATTTCTTAAGTTCTTCTTCGTCGCCCGCTCTCTGCCTGCAGTTAACCGTGCAATCTTCGATGATGTCGCCGTCTTTAATGCGAATCATTCTTTCAGCATGCTCGGCCGTGGCTTTTTCGTGAGTAACTAAAATAATAGTATGTCCTTTGTCGTTTAAATCCTGCAATATTTTCATTACTTGGGCGCCAGACTTCGAATCAAGATTACCAGTCGGTTCATCGGCAAAAATAACTTCCGGATCGTTAATCAAGGCCCTGGCAATCGCCACTCTCTGCTTTTCTCCTCCCGAAAGCTTATTCGGAGAATAATCCAGTCTATGGCTTAATCCGACTTGTTCTAATAATTTTTTAGCTTTTTTGACTCTTTCTTCGGCCGAAATATTGGTATACACCAGAGGCAACATTACATTTTCCAAAACCGAAGATCTGTTTAGAAGATTAAACGATTGGAAAATAAATCCTACTTTTTTACTTCTCATCTCGGCCAATTCATCATCGCCCAGCTGAGAAACATCTCTGCCTTCAAAAAGATACTTGCCTCCCGTCGGCTTGTCCAAAAAACTCAAAATATGCATCAAGGTTGATTTTCCAGAACCAGACGGACCCATTATCGATACAAAATCACCCTTTTCTATATCAAAAGTCACTCCCCTTAAAACTGGCGTGACAACTTCATCGTTAATAAAATCTTTTTTTAAATCTTTAACGCTGATAAGCATACTATTTTATTTCCCTTAAGACTAAATCTTCTCCCTCGTCTAATCCGGAAACGACCTCTACCTTACCGTCATCGGCCTTCAATCCTAGTTTTATTGTTTTTTCTTCAATGACTCCATTCTTTAGAACTCTCACGTATTTTTCTCCTGTATCGGCTTTAGTCAAAATTGCCCTTGAAGGAATAAAAAGAACTCCGTCTCTGCTCTCAGTTTTGATTAAAACATCGGCAGTCATTCCCGGCTTAATCGTGCCATCGCCAGAATCGTTAATCGCTACTTTTATTCTATAATAAACAACGTCCTGAATTTCTGTTGAGGCCGGATCGATTGATAAAACCTTGCCATCAAATTTTATATCCGAACCTAAAGCATCTAAAGTTATTGTCGCCTCATTATTAACGCTCAACTTAACCACATCTGTTTCGGGGACATCAACTTGTATCTCGTAATGAGGAGAAAGTAATTCTATCATTGCCTCAGAAGAATTTATCAGCTCTCCCTTCTTTTTATTAACCTTGGTAACCACACCATCAATTGGAGCGTAAATGATAGCTTTATTCCTGCTGGCAATGGCCTGGTCTAAAATAGCCTGGTAATAAGCGATGTCTATATCTCTCGGCTTTGCCACAAGAGAGTCATAATTAGCCTGCTGTAATTCTAAATTAGCTTTAGCGGCATCAACTGTGGCTTTGGCCGCATTAGCACTATTTTCATTCTGCGTCCTTAATATGGAAATATCATTTTGTAGCGATGAAATCGTTGCCTGCAATCCACTAATATATGACTTTTGAGTATCCAGGGATGTTTTTTCTGTAGAAGTTACGGTATTTTGGTAAGGAACCTGGTCACAAGAATTTCTCACGGCAGTCAGCCCCAAAAGTATCTTCCCAAGAGAATCCTTGGTTTGAATAATGGCCGCGTCAATATCTTCTATTTTTTTGCTGCTTCTGGCCAAGTCAATCGTTAATTTTGCCTGATCTTTTGGCTTTTCGATATTATAACTTAAATTACTTTTCACATTTAAACTTTCCTGATCGTAGCCGGTAAAATAAGCAGTTTGGATATTCTTGGTAGCAATAAAGGCATTATACATTTTAATGTAAGAATCATCCAAAACTGTTAAAGCGTAATCATATTTGGCAGATAGATTCTTTCCACTAAGAGAGACTGTATCTTTCAAGGTATCCTCAGCCTTGTTTAAAGATATTTGAGCTGATTCAACTTGTTTTTGAGAAACAGCAATTTGCTCGGGAGTAGCCCCGACCAATTTTTGGTCTAAAGAAGCTTGGGCTTGAGCAACACCGGCATTTAATTGAGACAAAGATAGATTGGCGAGCCACTGTCCGGCCCTAACCGTATCTCCCTCCTTAACCCTTACCGTTTCTACAATTCCCATTCCATCAAAATGCAAAGACAAATCATTCGAAGATTCTATCTTACCCGTAGCATCAACCGTTTGCACTAAATTCCCTCTCTCGACTTTAGCTGTTTCGTATTTCAGCCCCTTTTTCCCACCGAATAAAGAAAAACCAATAACAATAAGAATGACAATAATCGATAGAATAATCCAGGTTTTTTTTGATTTAAAGTTTGGTTTAAAGTTAAATTTCTTCATATTTTTATTATTTTATTAAATAAATCTTAGCATTTATTACCTTTTTTTTCAATTATTAATCAGGCTTTTTCTTTTTAAATTTCTTTGATAGTTTATCGCGAATCGATGAGCCTCATCCCTTACTTTTATTAAAAATTCCTCAAGACTCGTAATTAAATTATTCTTTTCATCGAAAAAGAATTCGTTTTTCTTTCTTTCCGGTCCCTTGGCTATTCCGACAACAGGAATGTTAAAACTATTTTCTTTCAAAACCTTCTTTGCCACACCGACCTGCGGCTTGCCCCCATCGACTAAAATCAAATCTGGCATAGGCCACTCAGAATGTTTCAATCTCCTTTGTAAAACTTCTCTTAAACAATCTACATCGCTCTGTCCGACAACACCTTTAATTTTAAATTTTTTGTATTGACTTTTAATCGGTCCTTTATTATCAAAAACAACCATACTTCCAACCATTGCCTCGTTTCCTAAGTTAGAAATATCATAGCCTTCAATTCTTCTTATCTTAAATTTTTCTCTAATTAACGACTCTTCTAAAAAACTTTTATCCAATAGGGCGAAATCCCTTATTTTCCCCAATGAAAAAATCTGATCTCTTAATCTTTTAGCTTCTTCAAAATCTTCTTTTTTAGAAGCATCTTTCATTTTTTTGTCTAAAGAGGTTATTAATCTCTTCTTTTTTCCTTTTAAAAATAGGATTAATGGCTTTATAGCCTTTTCCTTATAATCCTTTGAAGAAATTTCATTAGTACATACGCCCAAACAATGATTAAGCTGATAGTCAAAACATGGCCTTTTTTGGTTAGGGGAACACCTTGAAACCTTGAACAAAGAATGAAGTATTTTCAACATCTGCACTGTCTTCATCCCAGCGTAAGGACCGAAAACATATGAATAATCTTCTTTTTTTAAATTTTTTTCCCTAACGGGTATAAGCTTGGGAAAATCTTCTTTAGTAATTGCGAAAAAATTCCAACTTTTATCATCCTTCTCTTTTACATTATACTTCGGCTTAAGCTGCTTAATGTAATTGGCTTCAAGTATTGCCGCTTCCAAAACAGAATCCGTCGTCTTCCACTTAACATCAGAAACATTCTTCATCAAAACTTCAATCGGCCTCAATGTTTTGGGATTCAAATAGCTCTTCACCCTGTCCTTTAAAGAAGTAGCCTTGCCGATATAGACCAACTCTTTTCCTTTATAAAAAAGGTAGACTCCGGAACTGTCGGGGATATTTTTAATTTTATTTTTCCAATTAGCCATCTTTTAAAACTCTTTTTAAATATTTTCCCGTCCAGGTAGGCATCTTTGATAATTCTTCAGGAGTTCCCTCCCCAACCATTTTTCCTCCCTTATCTCCGCCTTCGGGTCCCAGATCGATAACCCAATCAGCGCACTTGATAAAATCTAGATTATGTTCAATTACCATAACTGTATTCCCTTGAGAAACAAGCTTCTGCAAAAGAATAATCAACTTCTTGATATCATCATAATGGAGGCCTGTTGTCGGCTCATCCAATAAATACAAAGTTTTAGTCGTTCCGTGTTTAGATAATTCCCTGCTTAATTTAATCCTCTGTGACTCTCCGCCCGAAAGAGTTGTTGCCGGCTGACCAAGAGTCAAATACCCTAAACCGACTTCGTTTAGAATTTTAATTTTATCGTAAATCAAAGGAATATCTTTAAAAAAACCAACTGCTTCTTCAACTGTCATATTTAAAATATCGTAAATATTCTTTTCTTTATAATGGACGGACAGCGTTTCCTTATTAAATCTTTTTCCTCTGCAGACATCACAAACAACTTCCACGTTCGGTAAAAAGTGCATTTCTATTTCTAAAACTCCCTTTCCTTCACAATTTTCGCATCTGCCTCCAGGACGATTAAAACTAAACCTTCCAGGTTTATATCCGTGCATCCTGGCTTCGGAAGTCATCGCAAATAAATTCCTTATCTCGTCATAGACCTTAGTATATGTCGCTGGATTAGAACGCGAAGAGCGACCGATTGAAGACTGGTCAATTCTAATAACTTTATTTAAATATTCAATATTTTTAACATCCTTAACCTTAATATCTCTTTTAAAACGGTTAAGTTTTCCGGTTACGTATTTATAAATAACATTATTCATCAGGGTAGATTTTCCTGAACCGGAAACTCCGGTCAAACAAACAAATCTGCCCAAGGGGATATCAACATTTAAATTTTTCAGATTATTTTCCGAAGCTCCCGATATCTTTAATTTAGGCATACTATCAAAAACATTCCTTCTTTCTTTCGGCAATTCTATCTTTTCTTCTCCCCTCAAATATTTTCCGGTTAACGATTTCTGCGCACTCCCCATCTGTTTACAAGAAGAAACTTCTTTCCCTTTTAATAAAAGTGTATTTAGTGGTCCTGAAAACATTATCTCTCCTCCATGCTTTCCCGCTTTCGGCCCGAAATCAACTACCCAATCACTGGTCATTATCGTATCTTCATCATGCTCAACAACGATAATACTGTTGCCTATATCGCACAAATTTCTCAATGTCTTTACCAGCATTTCGTTGTCTCTTTGATGCAAGCCAATTGTCGGCTCATCTAAGACATACAAAGCTCCGACCAGTTTTGTCCCTACCTGAGAAGCTAAACGAATTCTCTGGGCCTCTCCTCCTGAAAGAGTTCCGGCCATTCTATTCAAACTGATATAGTGTAAACCGACATCAATCATAAATTGAAGGCGACTTATTATTTCGTTAAAAATTACTTCTGCAATTTCTTTATCTTTTTTGCTTAAATCTTCCCCCGTTTTGATAAAAAACTCTAAAGCCTTCTCAACGGTCATATTGGTTGTCTCCCAAATATTCTTGTTGTTTATTTTGACGCTCAATGCATTTTTGTTTAATCTTTTGCCTTCACAAAAAGGACAAGGATTTGCGGAAAAGGGATTCTCTATCCCCAAACCATTACACTCGGGACAATATCCGTAAGGGCTGTTAAAGCTAAAAAGTCTCGGCTCTATTTCGGGAAAACTGAATCCGCATTTAGGACATGAATATTCCGTGCTGAAAATCTTTTCTTCTTTATCTGGGAAAATTACAGTGCATAAGCCGTTACTCATATCCACCGCCGTCTCAATCGCTTCGGTTAATCTAAACTCAAAATCATCATTGATTTTCACAAAGTACATTTTGTCAATCACTATTTCTATGGTATGGTTTTTTCCTTTTTCTAAAGGAATTCTTTCTTTTAAACTTTTAAATTTTCCATCAATCCTTACTTCAGAAAATCCAGCTTCGTATATATCTTGTAACATTTGATAATATTCTCCCTTTCTTCCCCTAACCACAGGGGAAAGGATAAACAAATTTCCCTCTTCTTCAAGTAGCTCTTCGGTTCTTTTGAATATTTCATCTACAGTCATCTTTTCTATCTTAATTCCGCAGTCTGGACAGTGAGGATTGCCTATTCTCGCGAATAAAACTCTTAAATAGTCATATATCTCTGTGATGGTCGCAACTGTTGAGCGTGGATTAGAACTATGCGCTTTTTGGCTGATTGAAATTGCTGGAGATAACCCCTCTATCTCATCAACATCAGGCTTCTGCATTCCTCCTAAAAATTGCCTTGCGTATGAAGATAAAGATTCAATATATCTCCTCTGTCCTTCGGCAAAAATGGTATCAAAAGCCAAGCTCGATTTTCCTGAGCCAGACACGCCAGTAAAGACGACCATTTTATTACGGGGCAATTCCAGAGAAACATTTTTTAAATTATGCTCGCGGGCGCCTTTGATTATTATTTTGTCTTGCATATTATTTCTTTTTTATCTCCTTTTCCAATTGAACTACCTCGTCTCTTAGAATAGCAGCTAATTCAAACTCAAGCTTCTCAGCGGCATCTTTCATTTGTTCCTTCTTGTCTTTTAATATCTCTTTAAGCGGCCTTGCGTCACCAACCAAATCCATTTCCAAAATCTTTTCACCAGACCTTCTCTTTTTCAACTTCTTTGTATCTAACCCGAATTCTTCTAAAATATTCTTGATACTCTTTTCAATCGTCTTAGGGGTTATATTGTGCTCCTTATTATATTCTAATTGTATCCTCCTTCTTCTGTCAGTTTCTTCAATTGCCTTTTCAATTGACTTAGTAATATTGTCGGCATACATGATAACTCTTCCATTGGAATTTCTTGCTGCACGCCCAATAGTCTGGATTAAACTTGTTTCGTTTCTTAAAAATCCCTCCTTGTCCGCGTCCAGTATTGCAACTAAAGAAACTTCCGGAATGTCCAAACCCTCTCTTAACAGGTTAACTCCGACAATTACGTCGATTGAACCTTTTCTCAATTCGGTGATAGTCTCAATTCTTTCCAAAGTTTTAATGTCGCTGTGCAAGTATTTAACTTTTATTTTCTTTTTTTCAAGGTAATCGGTTAAATCTTCGGCCATTCTTTTAGTTAGGGTTGTAACCAAGGTTCTTTCTTTAATTAATACCTGCTCCTCTATCCTCTTAACCAAATCATCTACCTGAGACTTGCCTTCCTTGCCAGTAATGGGACAAACAATAACCTCCGGGTCGATTAATCCGGTCGGTCTGACTATCTGCTCGACTATTTGTTCGCTTTCCCTTATCTCATTATCTCCGGGAGTAGCAGAAACATATATCTTCCTCTTTGTTAAAGCTTCAAACTCTGAATACTGCAAGGGACGATTATCATATGCGCTTTCTAAACGAAAACCGTAATCAATCAAGGATTTTTTCCTTGACTTGTCACCAAAATACATTCCTCCTATTTGCGGGATAGTTACATGCGACTCATCGATAACAGTTAAAAATTCCGAGTCGGCTTTCTTAAAATAATCTATTAAGGTGAAGGGTGGCTGTCCCGGATTTCGACCGTCAAAATGCCTTGAATAATTTTCAATTCCTTGACAGTAGCCGATATTTTCAATCATCTCTAAATCGTAATTGACTCTTCTTTTTAACCTTTCGTGTTCCAGTAGCTTTCCCTCTTTTTCAAAAAATTGCAATCTTTCTTCTAATTCTTTCCTTATATCCTTCAGAGCATCTTTCTTTGTTTCTTCGTTTAGAACATAGTGCTTAGCGGCGAATAAAGATATTTCATTAACTTCCTCCAAAATATTCCTTCGAATAGGATCAACTAACTCTATAGAATCTATCTTGTCTGAAATTTCTATTCTATAAATTATCTTTTGATTAACCGGCATCACTTCCAAAACCTGCCCTCTTAATCTGAAAGTTCCACGTAGTAAGTCTTCGTTAGTTCTTTCGAATTGTAAATCAATTAATTTTCTTGTTACCTCTTGCCTGTTAATTCTTTCTCCTTTTTTAAAAACATGAAGAACTTTTTTGTATTCATCTGGAGAGCCCAATCCGTAGATACAGGAAACCGAAGCGACAATTATCACGTCTTTTCGAGTCATCAAGGCCTGAGTACAGGCATGCCTTAATCTGTCTATCTCTTCATTTATCTGCGCCTCCTTTTCAATATATGTGTCTGTATTAACCATATATGTCTCGGGCTGGTAGTAATCATAGTAAGAAACGAAATACTCAACCGCATTGTCGGGAAAAAATTCCCTGAATTCATTGCATAATTGAGCCGCTAAGGTTTTGTTATGCGAAATCACTAGTGTCGGCTTCTGCACCTTATTTATTACATTCGCTATGGTAAACGTCTTACCTGAACCGGTCACTCCCAAGAGTGTTTGCTTGTCCATTCCTCGGTTCAACCCTGAAGCCAGCTTTTCTATCGCTTGGGGCTGGTCTCCCTTCGGACTCAATTCTCCTTTCAACTTAAAATTCATAGTCATTAAATCTATGAAAATTTATTATAACATCCAAAATCTAAAAGGACAATGGTAGAATAAAAAGCCACCTCTTCGGTGGCACGAATTCAAAACGCCTATTTTTCCCCATGAAAAATATCTGTTCCATCTAGTTTTTTATACAACATTTTCTTCAACCCCGTCCACCAATCAGTAAATCTTACTTCTTTCATCTCTTTAAATATTTCTTTAGCTGATTCAGTCTCAAGAGCTTTGCCGACATTATTTATCCAGTCCATTGCTAATTCATTTCCTAAGTCGTAATACTCTTTAGCCATAAAAGCGACCTCAAGCCAATCAGCGTCTTTGGCGATTACGCCCTCTTTCGTGTTCCTTTCCTCTATTTCTTCAAAATATTTAACTATCCGATTTCTAATCTCCTCAGGCAAGCGCCCTGCTTGTTCGGTGAAGGCTGTTTTTTCCGCTTCCTTGCTGTCTATATATCTCGAAGCTATCTTATGTAAATCGCCAATTCTAACCTCTCCATTGTCATGAAAAATCAAAATGGAAGCAACCTTTTCCGGACTCAAATCAGTTCCATACTTCTTATTTTCCAAAAAAGTTAAAATATATCCTATTTGAGCTGCCCTTAACGCATGTTCAGCGACCGAATCGGGATCATCAATACCTATTAATTTAAAACCATTATGACGCTCTCTCTTTAAAACTCCTGCTTCGAAAATATAGTCTACTATGTTTTTCATATTTTTTAATTAAAATACTTTTTTAAACACTCTTCAAACTTATCAATATTTTCATTTTTAACCGTAAATCCTGCTGCCGGAGGATGTCCTCCGAACATTACCAATAACTCCTTGCAACTTTCCATTGCCTTAACTGCATCCATTCCCTTAGGAACCCTTACCGTTCCCCTACTTATTTCTTCTCCTTTCCTATAAAGAAAAACCGGCTTATCAAAGTAATTCGACAAGCGTGAAGCAACTGCGCCTAAATGCTCGGGCTCCCACAGATGTGAGCCTTCAAAAATAACTCTTGGATTCTTAAAAGTAACTTTTTCTATTAACTCATCAACAAGCATGGATACCTCTCTTTGCTTTCCCTGGCTTTCTTCAAATAATTCTTCGGCAACCTTCTTTGTTTTATCAAAGTCAGGCTCGATTAAAAATAAATACGGCTTGGGAATATGTCCTTCAATAACCGATGAATTAAGAGCGCTGTTAATCTTTGAAACCATGTCTCTTTTTGAAGAAAAATCCATGTGGTTAAGAATAGAAAATATGGCTCTTATTGCCGGCCTTTGGCTATACTCTATCTTCTCTAATCCTTCTTTTATCCACTCCTCGTTCTCCCCGATTTCTATCATCATGTCAGAAATCGTTGCCAAGGCAGTCAACTCCAAAAAACTATCCCTTAACATTGATGACATGCTTTCTTTTAAAATTTCTTGAGCAAGTTTAAAGGCAAGGCCCGCATTGGCATATTCTTTAAAAGGATACTCATCGGTTTCCTGTTTCGGGTCAACGACAATTTCCGCAGCTTCGGGTATCCCCCCTATAGTTTTATGGTGGTCCACCACGACAACAGAAAAGCCGCTATTCTTAGCGTCCTCTATTTCTTTAAAATTAGTAATCCCGCAATCAAGGGTTATAATCAACCCTCTCGAAACTTTTGATTTTATAAACGCGAGGGCAGTTTCATTCAAGCCATACCCTTCAATTTTTCTTTCTGGAGAAAAAGAAAAAACCGTGGGGAAAGATTCTTTCTTTTCCTTCGGAAGAAGAGAAATGAGATTGTCTACGGTTTCTTTAATTATTACCATGGAAGCGATTCCATCTAAGTCGGAATCGCCGTAAATTACTATCTGCTCTCCGTCTTCTACAGCTTTTTTAATCCTTTCAGCGACCCTGTCAATATTCTTAATCTTCATCATTGTTTTTCTTTTTACTACTTTCTTCCAAAGCTACTATCCCGGGAAGCTCCTTTCCGGCCATAAAGTCAAGCATCGCTCCTCCTCCGGTGGAAATATGATCAA